>TARA_R110002072_G_scaffold255129_2_pt1 | contig 21468 bp, 17 predicted proteins | sample TARA_R110002072 | Tara Oceans TARA_R110002072 (sample SAMEA4397118) | marine metagenome | biome: Polar Biome; feature: [SRF] surface water layer (ENVO:00010504); material: water (ENVO:00002006), including particulate matter (ENVO:01000060) such as... | depth 5 m | reverse complement strand
TAAGGTTGTCAGTAAAGGCGATATTATTGTTTATGAATCTACCGTATACCCAGGCGCTACCGAAGATGTATGTATTCCTGTGGTAGAAAAAGTGTCAGGACTTGTTTTTAATAAGGACTTTTTTGCGGGATATTCGCCAGAGCGAATTAATCCAGGCGATAAAGAGCACAGAGTAACCAATATATTAAAAGTGACCTCGGGCTCGACCCCAGAGATTGCGGAAATAGTGGATGAGCTATACCGCTCGATTATCACTGCGGGTACGCATAAAGCCAGTTCTATCAAGGTGGCAGAAGCCGCCAAAGTGATTGAAAACACCCAGCGCGATGTCAATATCGCTCTGATCAACGAACTTTCCATTATTTTTAATAAGTTAAATATTGATACTCTGGAAGTCTTGGAAGCTGCTGGTACTAAGTGGAATTTCTTGCCTTTTCGACCGGGTCTTGTTGGTGGGCACTGTATTGGAGTGGATCCTTATTATTTAACGCATAAAGCGCAGGCGGTGGGTTACCAGCCGGAAATGATTTTGGCGGGGCGCCGCATTAATGATGGAATGGGGCGCTATGTAGTGTCACAGCTTGTTAAAAGCATGCTAAAACAGCGTATTCATGTTAATGGTGCCAACATATTGATAATGGGGCTTACCTTTAAAGAAAACTGTCCTGATCTACGTAATACCAAGGTGGTCGATATTATTGACGAGCTTAAAGGATATAATGTTAATGTTGATGTAGTAGATCCTTGGTGTTCTTCCGAAGGTGCGAATCGAGAGTATGGTTTGAGTTTGACTGAAAATCCGGGTAAAGATCATTATGATGCAATAATCCTTGCAGTTGCTCATGATGAATTTAAAGCAATGGGTGCTGAGAAAATACGAATGTTAGGCAAAAAGCAACATATTTTTTATGATCTTAAATATGTAATCCCTAAAGAAGATGTAGATATGCGTCTTTAAAGGCAGTTCTTCAAAAAACACTAAAATGTTCGCAGGAATAGAGTCTACTTGCCGGATCTAAGTATCAGTTGATGTGCTTAACTAGTGACGGTTTAATGGCTCTTCAGTCGTTTTTTATTTCACGGATATGCATTCGGGAGCTGAATGTATCAACTCAAGCCCATCTAAAAACCACAAAAAACCATAAGTGGCTAGAAGATATTTGGATAAAGTGCTAAATTACGCGGCTTCAAAAACAGCCACTGAATAATGGAATCAGGAAACATGATCTCGCAACGTATTTACAAAGAAGTGTTTGTGTTTCTCTTTGTATTGTTAGCTCTCACCTTTGTCAGTGTTACCAGCTTCGCAATTCAACCTTCTGCACAGCAAATAGAGCAATTTAAGCGTCTTTCTCCATCCGAACAGTCTCGTTTGGCGCAGCAATTTGGTGTAAACGTTCCAACGGCAGGCCAACAAGCTTCGGCGCCTGTAGTGGTCCAGGCAGAAACAGTGATGGCACGTGATGCAGGTGTTGAGTCAGCCATAAAAGAAGCAGCAAAGCCAGAGATTAAAACCAATGCAGATGCCTTGGGTCAAGATTTAAAAGCATTTGGTTACGATTTATTTGCGGGTAACCCAAGCTCCTTCACGCCTGTTAATGATATTCCAGTCTCATCCGACTATGTTCTAGGTGCAGGTGACTCTCTTAAGGTTAATTTATACGGTAAAGAAAGTCAGTTTTTTGAACTTGTAATCGACCAAGAAGGGCAAGCCCAGCTGCCAAACTTAGGCCCAATTAGTCTTGCAGGTTTAAGTTTTTCAGAAGCTAAACAGAAAATAGCCGCCACTATTAATCAAAAAATGATAGGTGTGACCGCTAGTGTGTCTATGGGGCAGTTACGTTCTATTCGGGTGTTTGTATTAGGCGAAGCCTATATGCCAGGATCCTACGTCATTAGCCCATTATCAACTATTACCAATGCTTTAGTGTTAAGTGGTGGTGTTTCCGAGCTTGGTAGTCTTCGGAATATTCAATTAAAACGTAAAGGGAAGTTGATTCATTCGTTAGACTTGTATGACTTGTTACTCAAAGGTGATACCAGTGATGATGCACAACTCCAGTCTGGTGATGTCGTGTTTATACCGCCGGTTGGCGCAACCGTAGGCATTAAAGGCGAAGTCCGTCGACCAGCCTTTTATGAATTGAAAGGTAAAGAATCTATTTCTAACTTGGTCAGTTATTCAGGTGGTTTATTGTCTTCTGCCAGCCCAAGTATTTCCAGAATTGAGCGATTGGGTAAAGATGATAAAAAAGCCTTAATTAATATTGATATAGTTAAGTCGGCCAACTTCGAACTTAAGAATGGTGATTTATTAAATGTGCCTAAAAACCTTGGTCTACTTAAAGATATTGTAATTGTGTCGGGAGAGGTTTATCGCCCAGGTAAGCAAAACTGGCGTAAAGGTCTTTATTTAAGTGAAGTTTTGGATATCGCCGGTTTGAAGCCGGAAACTGATTTGAAATATAGCTTACTAAAACGTTATAACAACGAAGGGAAATTCACTCTATCTACCTTTAGTCTTTCTGATCTATTTAAATACGATATATCCTCTGCTACCTATAAGAAAATTGAAAACACAAGTTCAGATATATTATTGAGTCCTTTGGATGAAATTATTTTGATGTCTTGGCAAGGTGGTGAAAGGCAAGGCAGGTTAAATGCGCTTGTTGGAGAGCTGAACAGTCAAACTGAAGCAGGTGAAAAGACTCCTTATCTGACAATAGAAGGCGAAGTGCGGTTTCCTGGTACTTATCCGCTTACTTCAGGTTTAAATTTGTCTGATACTTTGTCGCTTACAGGCGTAGAATTGACTACTGATATGAATTACGCTTTGCTAGTTAGGCAGCCAGAGAGGCATCAGTGGCAGCTAGTTTCTTTTAAGCCTATGGATGTTTTGGAAGGCGTATCTGAAGTTGCTAATTTGCTCATTAATCCTTTAGATAAAATTGTATTATTCTCAAAATTGGAGCAGAATCGACAAGTCCAGTTAGAGGGTATAATTGCAACATTACGAATGCAGACCGATATTCATACTCCGCTTAAACAAGTGACTGTTTCCGGAAATGTGCGTTACCCAGGGAGTTATCCTTTATCAGAAGGTATGAGTGTTCATGAGTTGATATTAGCCGCTGGCGGTCTAACGGAGCAAGCATTTCAGTTATATGCAGAGATAAATCGAACTGAGTTGGATGCCAATCAAGCGCTTATTCAAAGCAGGCAAAGTCTGGATTTATCCAGTGAGCAAGCCCTAAGCGCTCCGCTTCAGTCACGTGATGTTCTTCAGATTAAATCTATTCCAAACTGGGCAGAAAGTAAAACAGTTAGTCTGGAAGGTGAGGTACGTTTTCCGGGCACGTATACCATTACTAAAGGGGATACCTTAGCGTCCGTCATCGAAAGGGCGGGTGGTTTGACTGAATACGCATATTCTCCTGGTGCAATGTTTACCCGAGTAGCTTTAAAGGCTCAGCAAGCGAAAGAGTTAGAGGATATGCAGCAACGTCTTGAGGCTGACATTGCCAAAGCGGAAATAGTCGCAGCGAATCAAACGACTGTTGGTGAAAAAACAAATGACTTAGGTGAAGCGCAGGCATTGCTAAGCAAATTAAAAACAACCCCTGCAACGGGTCGGTTAGTGATCGATTTAAATAAAGTGCTTAATCAGAGGTATGATTATATTATTGAACTAGAAGGTGGGGATAGGCTGTATATTCCCAAAAAGAAAAATTCAGTCACGATTATTGGTGAGGTTCAGCTGCCTATTTCGCAGGTTTATGAAAGTGAGCTTAGCTACTTGGATTACATAAACCGTAGTGGCGGTATAACCAATAAAGCAGATGAAGAACGTATATATATAATCAAAGCCAATGGTGGAGTTCAGATACCACAAACGTCTAACTGGTTTGCAAGTAGTAATCAAGCACTCGAGCCAGGCGACACTATTGTTGTGCCTTTAGATGCTGATAAGGTAGATGAAGTTATTTTGTGGCGTGATATGAGTCAGATTTTTTATCAGATTGCCTTGGGTGCTGCAGCTGTGGGTAGTTTTTAGTTAGTCGTGAAGATTACCGTTAAGAGTGTGCCAGAGTGTTTAGTCTTATTCTATTCAAAGCTATCCAAATATTGAGAAGTTAAACTAGTGTTAAAAACAGAAATTCAAGACCCATCTTTGAGTGTCGATAGTGTATCTTTGCATCAAAATGATGTAATAGATCTTAAAGAGGTGATGGCAGCTATTTGGGCGGGAAAGTGGTTAATTGTTTGTGTTGCTGCACTGTTTGCGGTGGCTTCTATTATTTATGCGCTTTCAATACCTGATGAATATAAATCAACAGCTATTTTGGTTCCAGCTTCTTCATCAAATTCTTCAGGCGGTAGCTTATCTGGTCAACTTGGTGGGCTGGCAGCACTGGCTGGACTAAGTAAAGGGGCGGGTGATAGTAATACGGTTGTGGCAATGTCCCTAATTGAGACCTGGGGGTTTTTAGAAAGTTTTATTGTTAATAATCATCTTGAACCTGAGGTTTTTGCTGTGCGTGGGTGGGACAGAGCTAACAATAAGCTCATATATGACTCAAAAATATTTGATGCAACTAATAATGTTTGGTTGGATGAGGGTGGTGTTCCAAGCCAAGCTGCTAAACCTAGTAGTTGGAAGCTGTACCTTAGTATTAAGAATAAAATTAATATTAGTCAGGACGAAGCTACAGGGTTAATCTCTCTTTCCGTGGAACATTACTCTCCATTTGTTGCTAAAAAATGGCTAGATAAGTTAATTGTTGCGATTAATATGCATGCAAAATCTAGGGATCGTGCAGATGCGCTAGAGAGTATAAAGTATTTGAAGAGTCAAATTAATAAAACAAATGTTTCAGAAATGCAGGCTGTGTTTTATCAAATAATTGAAGAGCAAACGAAGACTTTAATGCTGGCTGAGATTAGTTCAGAATATGTCTTAAAAACTATAAGTTCAGGGAAGGTTGCTGAAATAAAATCTAAGCCTAAAAGAGCTTTGATGGTGATTTTTTTCACTTTGTTGGGCAGTATGCTTGCAATGACTTTTGTGTTAGTTTCCCACTTCAAAAAAGGCGGGGGAAATTAAATTAAAGACTTCTTGGTAGGTTATTTTTACAGTAATTTTTTCAGATAATATTATTGTTGGTTTAGAGTGTGAGTTTACCGCTAGCTATTGACTTGGGAATGAAGTCATATTTTATTTGGCTTTAAAGGTGTATTCTTGCAATAAATATAAGATTTATGGCTATTAAAGTTACAAAAAAGTTTAATAAAATTAGGGAGTAGGTATGAAAAATTTTGCATTGATCGGAGCAGCGGGTTACATAGCTCCGAGGCACATGAAGGCTATTAAAGAAACTGGTAATAACTTGGTTGCAGCTTTAGATAAAAATGACTCTGTTGGTATAATTGATAGTCATTTCCCAGAGGCTGACTTTTTTGTTGAATATGAGCGTTTTGACCGCCACATTGATATGTTGAAACGAGAGGGAACGCATCTTGATTATGTGAGTATCGCTTCGCCTAATTATTTACATGACTCTCATATCCGTTTTGCCTTACGTCAGGGTGCGCATGCAATTTGCGAAAAACCTTTGGTATTGAATCCTCACAATATTGATGCATTAAAAGTTGTTCAAGACGAAACAGGTAAGCAAGTTTATAACATACTACAGTTGCGTCTCCACCCAAGCATTATTGAACTAAAAGAGTTTGTAGCTGCTGAAATTGCCAAAAACCCAGATAAAGTTTTTGATGTGGATCTGACTTATTTAACAAGTCGTGGGCATTGGTATTATACTTCATGGAAAGGATATGAAGATAAGTCAGGTGGAATTGCAACAAACATAGGTGTTCATTTTTATGACATGTTAGGTTGGGTGTTTGGTGACCTAAAGAAAAATGAAGCGCATTTAAAGCAGGCGGATGCGAATGCTGGGTATTTAGAATTTAAGCACGCTAAGGTTCGATGGTTTTTATCTGTGAATTACGATTATATTCCTGAAGACGTTAAAGCTGCCGGACAACGTACGTATCGATCAATTACTGTAGATGGCAAAGAAATCGAGTTTTCTGGCGGCTTCACAGACCTTCATACAGTTAGTTACCAGCATATTTTAAATGGTGGTGGTTTTGGTTTAGAAGAAGCTCGAAATAGTATTGAGATAGTAAGTGATATTCGTAATCAGAGTGTCGTTACTAACCCTTCTGATATCCACCCATTTGTTAGCAAAGTGACTAGCTGATGTCTGACTACTATGTACATGAAAGCGCCATTGTCGATGATGGCGCTCAGATAGGTAATGACTCACGAGTATGGCATTTTGCACATGTTTGTAGTGGAGCACAAATTGGTGAAGGTGTTTCCTTAGGGCAAAATGTATTTGTAGGCAATAAAGTTACAATTGGTGATAAATGTAAAATACAAAACAATGTTTCGGTGTATGACAATGTGCATATGGAAGCAGAGGTGTTTTGTGGGCCAAGCATGGTGTTTACCAACGTTTATAATCCTCGTTCTGGAATAGAACGGAAAGATGAGTACCGAGACACACTTGTAAAGCGGGGTGCAACATTAGGAGCCAATTGTACGATTGTATGTGGTGTAACTATTGGTGAATTTGCCTTTATTGGCGCTGGTGCGGTGGTTAATAAAGACGTTAAACCTTATGCATTAATGGTTGGTGTTCCCGCGAAACAAATTGGTTGGATGAGCGAGTATGGTGAGCAGCTTGATTTACCATTACAAGGTAAAGGTTCTGTAAGTTGTGAGCACACTGGCGCAGTTTATACACTAAAAGATGGCAATTTAACAAAAGTAACAGAGTAATATCGATGCAATTTATAGATCTCCAGGCTCAATACCAGTACTTAAAAGAAAGAATTGATAAACGCATTCAGCAAGTTCTAAATCATGGTGCATATATCATGGGTCCAGAGGTGCAAGAGTTAGAAGAAAAATTGGCAGACTATGTTGGTGTAAAGCATGCTATTTCGTGTGCTAATGGCACAGATGCGTTGCAACTTTGTATGATGGTTCTGGGTATAAAGCCTGGTGATGCTGTTTTTTGTCCCACCTTTACTTTTTTTGCAACAGCCGAAGCGATTGCGTTCGTTGGGGCAACGCCTGTTTTTGTCGACTCAGATGAAAGTACATTCAATATTTGCCCTGTTGATTTAGAAAAGCGTATAAGCAATATTATCGAAGAAGGAAAGTTGAAACCGAAAGCGATAATTGCTGTAGATTTATTTGGATTGCCTGCAAATTACCCAGAACTAGAGCGTATATCTAAACAATATGATTTGAAGTTGGTTGAGGATGCGGCTCAGGGCTTTGGTGGTGAAATCAATGGTAGACGAGCAGGAAGTTTTGGTGATATTGCCACTACAAGTTTTTTCCCCGCTAAGCCATTAGGTTGTTATGGTGATGGTGGTGCAGTATTTACAAATAATGTTGAATATGCAGATCTATTGCGTTCTTACAGGGTTCACGGTAAGGGGCATGATAAATACGACAACGTTCGTATTGGTATGAATAGTCGGTTGGATACGATTCAAGCTGCAATTTTGTTGGAAAAGTTAGCGGTTTTTCCACAAGAGCTTATCAATCGTAATCAAGCCGCAGAAAAATACACGCAAGAGTTAAGCGCAACCTATAAAACCCCAGTTGTACCACAAGGCTACTTAAGTTCATGGGCACAATATACATTAGTTGCCGACAAAAGAGATGCGGAAATGGCTAAATACAAAGCGCAGAGTATCCCAACGATGATTTACTATGGCACGTGCATGCACCAACAAACGGCCTTTAAGTCAATTGGCTACACTGATCGTGATTTTCCGGTAGCCTCTAAACTGGCTAAGCAGGTGTTTAGCCTGCCAATGCATCCTTACCTTTAGTAGGGTGTGTTGATCTAAACTATTATGTTTAAAAGTAAATATGTAAGAAATATTCTTACTTTAGTGAGTAGTGCCCTCTTTGCGCAGATTTTGGCACTATTACTTACGCCAATATTAACTCGACTATATTCTCCAGAAGAATTTGGTGTATTCACAGCGTTTATTAGTTATTCAGGTACACTTGCAGTTTTTATATTTTTAAGCTTAGAGTTGGCTATTGTCAAATGTAAAAGCTCTAGAGAGTTATCAAGTGTGTTAGGTTTAATGCTTGTTATCTCCCTTGTTTTGCTATCAGTGCTATGCATCACAATTTACCTAGAAAGCGCTTTTTATACATTTATTGGTTTTGATAAGTTATTTGATATTAAGGAATTAGTTCTCTTAGGGGTCTTATTTTCAGCAACTAACCTAGTATTAAATCAATTTATTACTAGAAAAGAAAAGTTTTCAGTCTACGCAACATCGCAGGTATCTTTTGTTGCCTTGAGATTCGTTTTTAGCTATTTATTTTTCTATTTGGGTTATACCCAGTACGGGTTAGTTTTTGGTTTTACGCTCGCTACAATATTGATAATTATTTATCTCTCTTATAGTACTGATATATATAAAGAAAGTCTCTCATTAAGAAAGGTGCATCTTTTTGCGGCTTTTCGAAAGCATAAACAGTTAGTCATATTTAACACCCCTTCAAATATTATTAATATGTTGATTATAAATTTCCCTCTTTTTCTAATACTTAAAAATTATGGATTAGAGGCTGCAGGTTTATTTGGATTGGCATATAGAATGGTTATGTTGCCAGTAACTTTAGTAAACAAGGCAGTCGGTCAAGTTATTTATAGGCGATTCTCTGCAATGTCTATTTCAGATAAGGGCATGCTTTCTTTTATAATAAAAAATATTTTATTCCTAGCTTTATCTTTTCCCGGCTTTGTACTGGTTTATATATTTGGTGAAGAAATATTTTCATTTATTTTTGGTGTTGAGTGGGGAGTGGCAGGGGTGTACGCAACTTTAATGTCTCCGTTTATATTCTTAAGTTTTGTTATTTCACCGTTGTCTTATTACTTCGTTGCTTACGATAAATCTGACCTATTGATGATAATAAGTACTTTGTTTTTAGGAGTGCTCATTTTGGCCTCAGTACTAATGGACTTTGTTGATGAAAGCGATTTTATTAAAACTTATACATTAATTAATGTAGCGTATTACATTACGGTTTTAGTTGTCATCATGCTTGGTGTAAAGAGGGCACAATTAAATGCAAAAAATAAAGAATATTATTAAAGAAACATCCATGTTTGAATGGTATCTGTTTACTCGTTCAATAGGGGTCGGAGTTAGGGTAGTTAACTTTTTGTTCCAAAATGTCTTCAGAATTGATGCTTGTAAATACAGCAAAAACTATTCAAGTAGGTTAATAGCACCTAGTAAGTTTTTCATACAAGATGATTGTATAGAGGTAAGGAAAAGTTTAGCTGTCAGTGGTGGTTGCTATTTTCAAGCAACTCATGGCATATCAATAGGAGCCAACACGATTTGGTCATTTAACGTTTCTATGGTCACTTCTGACCATGACTTAAAAAATTACAGATTAGAAAATTCAGAGCGTAGTGGACCAATTTCAATAGGCGAGAACTGTTGGTTGGGGGCGGGAGTTGTTGTCTTGCCTAAAGTTAAATTAGGGCCAAATACTGTTGTTGGTGCAAATTCAGTAGTAACCAAATCATTTACTGATGGGAATGTGATTATAGCAGGTGCTCCAGCTCGTATTATTAAGGAATTATAGATATATGTGTGGCTTTTCTGCGGTTTATTCAACAGCTGGATTGGAATTTAAACACTTAGTAAGAATGAACGATGCAATCTCTCATCGAGGTCCTGATGGAGAAGGCTTTTATCTTTATGGTATTAAGAATAAAGTAAGCCGCATATTGAAAAGCACGGCTGAAATAGATAATGAAAGTACGACTTTAGACGAGCGGTTCAGTGTATTGATTGGTCATCGTCGTCTTGCGATAGTTGATTTATCTGAATCTGGATTTCAACCTATGGTAAGTGATGATAAGCGTTATGTAATCGCTTTTAATGGTGAAATATATAATCATCGTGAACTAAAGGAAGAGTTGTTGATGTTAGGTCATACATTCAACTCTAACTGTGACACCGAAGTTTTACTAAAAGCCTATGTTGAATGGGGGGAACTATGCCTTGAAAAATTCAATGGTATGTTTGCATTTCAAATATTAGACACCGAGCTTCGCTCTGTGTTTGGTGCTAGAGATCGATTTGGTGTGAAACCTTTATATTACTGGAAAACGGACAGTTCAGTTGCATTGGCATCGGAAATTAAACAGTTTACGACTTTACCGCATTGGCAACCAAAAATGAACTCCGCAAGAGTTTATGACTTTTTGCAATATGGACAAACAGATCATACATCGCAGACGTTATTCTCAGGTGTATATCAAGTACCTCCTGGACATAAATTTAAGATTGATTTGGACGATGTTAATAATCTAGTTATTTCTAAATGGTATGCCTGGTCTCAAGAAAGAGTTAAAGATAAACTAAAAGGAGCTACTGCTAAGTTTCACCAATTATTTAAAGACTCTGTGCGCCTGCGTTTACAAGCTGATGTGCCGCTAGGAACTGGGCTGTCAGGAGGTATGGATTCTTCTTCTATAGCTTGTGAGATTAATGCTGTATTGAAAGGACAAGGTAAAGATGACTTGCAAAAAACATTTTCAGCTTACACAGAAGTTAAAAAGTACGATGAACGAAATTATATAAATAATGTATTAGAAACGATTACTGCAGAACCTCATTTTGTAGCGTTAATGTGCCCTGATAAAAGATCGAAGCTAGAAGAAGTCGTTTGGCATCAAGATGAGCCATTTGGCACTACAAGTATATTTGCTGAGTGGTCTGTTTTTAAGTTAGCTAAAAGTAAAAATGTTAAAGTTACCCTAGATGGGCATGGCGCAGATGAAACTTTGGCAGGCTACCATAGGTTTTTCTTTGTCTATCTAATTGAGCTTCTAAAACATGGTAAAATATTTCGCTTTTTCAAAGAAGTGAAAGCTTTGAAAAAACTTCATGGCTATAATGAGTTAAGGGTCGCCAAAACAATATTGTTTTTTCTTAAAACGGCCATGTTTTCTAACGAGAAAAAGAATGACTGGTGGAAAGTCGATAAAGACTCAGTTGAAGTAAGCAAAATACACTTCTCAATTCTTGATGAATCAAATTACGAGCTCTTCAATACGAGCGTACCTATGCAATTACATTGGTGCGATCGAGATTCAATGGCGCATTCAGTGGAAAGTAGAGCGCCATTTTTAGATTATAGACTAGTGGAATATATTTTATCTTGTCCTTCAGAGTTAAAAATTAACGAAGGAAAAACAAAGTTTTTGTTAAGGGAATCGCTTAAAGAGATATTACCAAAAACTGTATATGCGCGAATTAGTAAAATAGGTTTCGCAACGCCAGAAGAAAACTGGATGTCGGATAATCAAGCTCTGTTTTTGGACCTGCTAGAATCAGCTAAGTCAAATTTGAGTTCGGTAGTTAATTTGTCCGCTTTTGAAAAAGCGGAAAATATAATTCTTGGGAATGCTAGGTATGAAGGGCTTGCGTGGCGAATAATTTGTTTGTCCATTTGGGTGCAGGTCTTTAATGTAGAAACCGAGGTTAAATCACTTGAATAATTCTAACGAAGAGACAATTGTAGTTATCGATTATGGAGTTGGTAATTTAGGTTCTGTCGCTAACATGCTTAAGAAAGTAGGTGCTAAAAAAGTCATTTTTTCTAATGATCCTGAAATGATTGCATCATCTAATAAAGTATTACTACCTGGAGTGGGATCATTCGATCATGGAATGAAGAGATTAAATGACCTTGGTATATCGGACGCTTTGAAAACATTAGTTGCTCGAGATGACTCCCTTCTTATGGGGATTTGCCTTGGAATGCAGCTATTAACAGAGGGAAGTGCTGAAGGCGAAATTCCTGGCTTGGGTTTAGTTCCCGGAAAGGCTTTATTATTTCATGATAATCAAGGGCTTAAAGTTCCTCATATGGGCTGGAATGTTGTGTATCCTAAGAAAAGTAGCTTTTTGCTACAAGATCTGCCGACTGAATCTAGGTTTTACTTTGTCCATTCTTACTATGTGAGTTGTTCAAATGAAGAAGACGTTTTATGTACCACGAACTATGGTAATGAATTCGTTTCTTCTTTTCAGCGAGGCAATATAATAGGTTGCCAGTTCCATCCAGAAAAAAGTCATCGTTTTGGTATGCAATTGTTTAAAAACTTTGTGAATTGTAAAGGCATCTTATAAATGTTAAGTACACGCGTTATTCCTTGTTTGCTGTTGCAAGAAGGTGGGATTGTAAAAACTAAAAAGTTTAAGAGCCCAAGATACATTGGTGACCCTGTAAATGTAGTCAAAATATTAAACGAAAAAGAAGTTGATGAATTAATATTTTTAGATATTGATGCATCACCAAATAGAAAAGAGCCAGATTATGAGTTAATTAAAACCATTACGAGCGAGTGTTTTATGCCCTTCTCTTATGGTGGTGGTATTAGTTCACTTGAGCAGGCCTCGACACTATTCAATTTGGGTGTTGAAAAAGTCGTTATAGGTAGCAATGCAATACACGATAAAAAACTAATTACAGACATCGCAATACAATATGGCAATCAGAGTGTAGTAGCTACGATTAACATTAAAAAGGATATATTTAAGAAGCCTCGTTTGTACAATCCTAGCAATAGGAAGCTGCTTAAATTAAATTTGAGTGATTATTGCAAAGAGTTAGTTAATGCAGGAGCTGGTGAAATATTTTTAAATTTTGTAGATCGTGACGGTATGAAGAATGGATACGATGGCGAAGTAATTAGCTCACTTTCTGGTATAGTATCTGTTCCGATAACTGTTTGTGGTGGAGCTGGTTGTTTAGAGGATATGAGAAGTGCCGTTAAAGAATTTGGAGCTTCAGCAGTTGCGGCGGGTAGCTTATTTGTTTACCACGGTAAGCGCGATGCGGTATTAGTGAATTATCCAGACTATTCAAAATTATTAGAACTTTTTAAATAAGAAAACTCATGCAAAAAGAATATCAAATTTGTACAAGATGTGTATTAGATACTTCAGACCCAGGCATTAAGTTTGATGGCAAAGGTGTATGTTATTATTGCAATAATTTTGCTGAATTGATGGATAAATCAATAGATGGGCAAGAAGCGAATGACCACCTTTTAGCGACGGTAAAAAAAATAAAAGCGTCAGGAAAAGGCGAATATGATTGTATCGTGGGTATGAGTGGCGGTGTTGATTCAACTTATGTTGCCTACTTAGCTAAAAAGTACGGGTTAAAACCATTAGCGGTTCATATCGATGCTGGTTGGAACTCTGAAATTGCAGTAAAAAATATAGAATCTGCAACGAATAAACTAGGTATAGATCTAGAAACTATAGTTGTAAATTGGAAAGAAGTTAAAGACTTACAAAGAGCCTATTTTAAGGCGTCTGTGCCGAATTGCGACGTGCCACAAGATCATGCCTTTGTGGCTGGCGTGTATAACCTTGCTGCCAAGTATGGTATTCAGTACATGATAAGCGGACACAATAATGTAACTGAGTTTATATTACCTCCTGCTTGGGGCTATGACAGCGGAGACTTAGATAACTTAACAGATATACATAATAAATATGGCGAAGTTAAGTTAAAAACCTACCCTAGGTTGTCTTTGTTTAAGAAGGTTATTTATTATAGGTACTTTAAGAAGCTTCAGTCATTTAGGATCCTAAATTATGTGCCTTACAATAAAGAAGAAGTGAAACAGTTTATTACAGACAATCTTGGCTGGAAAGACTATGGTGGAAAACATTTTGAGTCTCGATTTACAAAGTTTTTCCAATCTTATTATTTACCGACCAAGTTTGGGTTCGATAAACGACGTGCTCATCTATCCAATCTAATTGCATCTGATCAAATGTCTAGAGAAGATGCACTTCGTGAAATGGAAAGTTTACCTTATAACGAAGACGAGCTATCAGAAGATATGGAATACTTTATAAAAAAGCTAGGCTTTTCTGAAGATGAATGGCAAGAGATTATGAAAAGCAAACCAAGAAAACATAGTGATTTTAAGTCTGATTATAATCAGTGGTGGTTTAAATTGTTGAAGAATCTTAAAAGAAAATAGGGCCAATGAAAGTAGTAATAAAATCATTCATATATCTTTATGTAAGTGTATTAGTTTTATTTTTCTCTTTATTAACAAGGTTAATTGGTTTTGAGCCTGTTGTAATGAGAATCAGCCAAATTCCATATAAGCTAGGTAACCAAGTAAGATATAAGTTCTATCGAAAGCACTTAAAAAGTCTTGGCGAAAATGTCACATTTTCTTTTGGGTGTTTGGTAACTAATATGAATACTGTTATTGGCAATAATGTAAGGCTTGGCCCATACAGTACAGTCGGCCTAGCGCACTTAGGTGATGATATAATAACGGCTCAGCATGTACATATTTTAAGTGGCTCGAAGCAACATTCATTTGTTGATAGAGAAGTTCCTATTTGGAGGCAAAAAGGGACTATTCAATGCGTAGAATTGAAAGGAGATAATTGGATAGGAGCGAATGTGGTTGTAATGGCTAACGTTGGTTATGGAACTATTCTAGGTTCTGGCTCTATTGTGGCAACTGATGTACCAGAAATGTGCGTTGCAGCAGGCAATCCGTGCAAAAAGCTAAAGGATCGTCCATGAAAAAAGCACTTTTTATATCCTACTACTTTGCACCAGAAAAAACAGTTGCAGCGCAAAGGGTTAGTTATTGGGCAACCAATATAAAAGAACATATTGACGTTGAAGTCGATGTGATTACAGCGTCAGATCAAAGTAGTGCCGAAGACTGCAATGTAGACAATATTATCCATGTAGCTAATTCAGGTGTGGGGTTGCTAGGTAGCTTTTTTAAAAGTGACTTAGGGGCAACATGGTTTTATGATTTGAAGAGGCACTTTGCGAAAAATAAAAAGAAGTACGATGTCGTTGTTATTACGGGCAACCCATTTCTTCATTTTTTTATAGCTAGAGTGTTGAAGAAAGAAATGGGATGCAAAGTTGTTTTAGACTTTAGAGATCCGTTCGCCAAAAATGAACGCAATGCAAACACGACATTATCAGTAAAATTCAAGCGTAAGCTTTTAGTTATATTTGAATACTTTTTTTGTGAGTTTGCCGATAAAATTATTGTTATGAATGAAGGCTGCAAGAAACTACTCTGTAGTAGACGACAAGATATTATAGAAATTATTGACAACGGTTATGATGATAAAAGCTTAGGTGATGCTACTAGAAAAGTCGCTGTGAGTGACACCTCTAAAAAGACAATTGTGTATTTAGGGAGTTTTGCTTTAGACCGAAATATAGATAATCTACTCGCTGCGAATAAAACTCTAGGAGTTGCGTTTAACATATTACATATAGGTAAGCCTCTAGAAGGGCTGGATAGTCACAAAGAGGTAACTCGTACAGGGCTAGTATCCTACTCTGATGCAGTAGGATACGCAAAAGGCGCCGATATTGGATTAATTTTAGCGTCAGGTAAGGCGTTTGAGTCTACAACCAAAATATTTGATTACATTGGGTTAGAGTTGCCTATTTTAATTATTACCAATGGTGAAGTTAAAACTGGCAACATTTATGAAGTAACAAAAGATTATCCTATGGTCTGGTGGGCCGAAAATAATGAGCAATCAATTGTTAATACATTAGAAAAAATAATAAGGATTGAACCTAATAATAAAATAAATAACTTCCTAAAAGAGAGATACTCAAGAAGTTATGGTTTAAGTGCGTTGGCAAGATTTATTGATTCAGAAGAGACAAACGTACGTAAATGAAAGTTTTAATAATTCCTTATAACTATCCTACTAAAGAGAGTCCGAATCGGGCTGTATTTATAAAAGATCATAAAGATATGCTCGAGTTACTAGGAAACGATGTGGATGTGTTAGGAGTAATACCAAAAACACTATCTGATGTAATTAGAAATAGAAGCTTTCGGTTCGGTCGATTGAGCCATGAAAAATGGTTGATTTCAGTTTTTGCAATTAAAGGGCTGCATAAAGTTAATCGTTGGTTGTTTCATACAGTAGGTAAATACCTATTAAAAAAATATTTAACTAAGCACAAAGGCAACTGGCCAGCAGTTATACATGTTCATAATGCTACAAGTGCAGAATTAGCATTGTGGTGTTCTATAAAATATGGAATACCATATGTTATTACTGAGCATTCAAGTGCTCTATGGAATTATGATGCTGAAAAAGATCTGCAAGGATTAAGGCACGTTTACCAAAAAAGTAAAGCCAATATTGCTGTTAGTGAGAATTTTGCGTTGCATTTAAAAAATAAATTTAAGTGTGATTTTCAATTTTTACCAAACCCAGTTGATACGGTCTTTTTTTCTTGCCCAAATCCAAAAAAGTATGGAAATACGATTAAGTTAATTAGTGTTGGTAATTTAACTAAAAATAAAAATCATCAGCTAGCAATAAAAAGCATTTCAACATTGTTTCAACAAGGATTAAATATTGAATATAAGATTGTTGGTAGCGGGCCTGAATTAATCTTGTTGAAAAAATTAGTTGATAAGTTAGAAATGCAGAATGTAGTGACATTTGAAGGTAGTAAGACCAGAAGAGAAGTAAAAGCATTGTTATGTGCTTCTGATCGATTTTTGCTACCTAGTATAGCTGAAACGTTTGGCGTGGTGCTCATTGAGGCTATGGCCTGTGGTCTACCTGTAATGGCTTTAAAGAATGGCGGTAGCGAGTCAATCATAACAAGTGCTAGTGTAGGGTTGTTGGTTTCGGGTCAGCAGGAGTTTACGGAAAAACTAGAAGTATTTTGCACACGCTTTTATGATTCAAAAAATATAACTTCCTTTGCGAATGAGAGCTTCTCTTTTAGTGCTATTTCTAAACGCCAATTGGATATATACCAGTAAGCTTTTATGAAAATTAGAAAAAATAATAGTGCGAATTGGCTTGCAAGTGCTTTTTTTATTTGTTTTTGTATTTAAACAAAGAGAAAAAATAGATTTTTTCTATGGCTATGAAGTCGAATTTATACCTGTGGTAACTTTTATAGCTAAAGTACTGAAAAGACCGGTAATTTCAAGATTTCAGGGCACCATATTAGCGCCTTTGATGAGAAAGAAGTTATGGAAATTGAGGTACTTACCGCATTACATCTCTATTAAGCAAAAAACTAATCTAACAATTATGACAGATGATGGTACACAAGGAAGTTATGTGACTAAATGCATTAGAAATAATCTAGACAAATTTTTATTTATTAAAAATGGTGTTGATTTTCAAGAAATTGATGATTCAAAGATATCGCGTGAGATAAATAACTTAATAAGTTCATTTGAAAGATATGATTTTAATTTTATTTCTGTATCTAGGTTACAAAACTGGAAAAGAGTTGATCGTTCTATAAATGTTTTTAAGGACTTTTTAAAAAAATATCCTAACTCTAGGTATATTATAGCTGGTGAAGGAGAAGCCAAGCAGTCCTTAGAAGAGTATGTCAAAAAGTGTGATTTAGAGAAAAAAATATTATTTACTGGCGGGGTAAATAGGGATGAGATTAACTTATTAATGTCAAAGTCTGAAATATTTTTGTCACATTATGAGCTATCCAATGTTGGTAATCCCTTATGGGAGGCTATAAGCAATGGTTGTTTGGTTGTGACTATTTCAAATGGTGATACATGTAAGATTATAAGTGATTCCTTAAATGGAATAATCTCGCCTGAAGATAGCTATTTGGACAATGCTAATAAGTTAGTAGAAGTATTAAGTGATAATAGTCGGGTAGAAGAAATGTTGATGCAAGCACGTGCTACATTAGATAAAGAAATTTATTCATGGAATAAAAGGATGGACTTAGAGTACAAAGAAGTTCTAAAAATTGCCTCAATAGCTAACTTGCCTTGTGAATAGTACCTGTATGTCTTCTCTATAATGAAAATGCCTATATACTATTGTCTTACAACTTTTAAATATTAATGTAGGAGCAAAATGAGATTAATTATATTTGATTGTAGTGTATTTCTCAAGATAATAGTTTTAAAACTAGTAGGTATAGGCTGAACATTAAAAATACTAATAAGGATTAGTTATGCATGTTTTAGTTATCCCTTATAATTACCCAACAAAATATTTTTCTCATAGGGCTGTGTTTGTTGCAGATCAAGTAAAGGCTTTGAGGTACGCGAATCATAAGGTTAATGTTTTAGGTTGTATCCCTAAAACTTTAAAAGATATCCTCAAAAGTAAGAGTATTGTATTTGGGTGCTTATCCGAAGAGAAGTGGTTACTGTCAATTCCTGCACTTAGAGGACGGTATTATTTTAATGAGGGCCTAGCCTACAAAATAGGAAAAATATTATTTAAACGATATATTAAAGTGGAAGGTAAACCTGATGTTATTCATGTTCATAATGTAACTGCTGGTAAGTTAGCTTTATGGGTCAAAAAGGTTTATTCAATACCTTTTGTGGTTACAGAGCATTCCAGTTTAATGTGGTCTACTAATCAGTTGCCAAGAAAAAAAAATGAATTTAACTCACAAGTTTATTTAGAAAGTCATAGTAATATTGCTGTTAGTGACACGTTCGCTAGCCATCTTTCATCCTCTTATCAGGTTGAATTTAATTGTATTCCTAATGTTGTTAATACAGATTTTTTTGTCCCAATGCTGGATAGAAAGAATAAGTCTGATGTTATAATTATCGCATCAGTTGGGAATTTAACGGCAAATAAGAATCATATATTGTTGATTCGTGCAATTTCCGCTTATATTCTATCTGGTGGTAAGGCTAATGTTATCATTGTCGGTGATGGTCCTGAAAAAACTAAACTTGAAAAAGAAGTTAAATTACTTAAATTAGAGGGTGTTGTAACGCTAACAGGTTGTCTTTCTCGGCAAGGGGTGTTAGGGGTGTTGCAACAAGCAAATTGTTTTATTTTGCCCAGCTTAAAGGAAACATTTGGTGTAGTGCTTATTGAAGCAATGAGTTGTGGCTTACCTGTTTTTGCATTAAAAAATGGTGGTAGTGAATCTATAGTTAAGGGTAATGTTGGGATGCTAGCTTTAACAGAGGATAAATTCATGAAGCTATTTCCTCTTTTCGTTCAACAATCATATGATAATGTAGCTATTAGACAATATGTCGTAGACCGTTTCTCTTCTAAAGTTATCGCTCTGAAGCTTTTAAGTACGTATCAGTGAATGATTACATTTTATTTCTTAGCGGTGTAAATATTATTTTACTAATATCTTTTGGTTATGGGTTGTGAATAAATTTATAGCTCATCGTAATATATGTATATTATTTCTATTCTTTATGCTTCTCACACCCGTACTAAAAATCCCAGGGTTTATAGGGGTTAGACTTGAAGATTTGTTGGTTTTTTGTCTGATTTTTTATTTTGCATTTATACAGCGGATCACATTTAAAGTTCCGATGAGGGTATCTCTTTTTGTTTTGTTTATACCAATTCTTCTACTATCTATAACAGTTGGCTCTTTTTTGATGATGCCTGCTTCATTGCTAGATTTAACAAAGTATATCTGGTTGTTAAAATCTATTGTTATTTATCTAGTGTTTTTTAATTACATTTACGGTGATAGCGGTGAACAGGAGAACAGGATTGAAGAAATATTAAGGTATTTTTTGATATTTAGTGTTGTTTCTAGTTTTATATGTTTTCAACAATATTTTAATCTTTTTAATTTAAATAAAACTTATATTCCTTTAATTGCTCCAAGCCAATTTACATCACTTATGCCTGGTTACTCTTCTCCACGAGTTGTTGGTATGCTTGGTAACCCTAACTTACAAGGGTATGTTTTCGCACTAGCATTGAATTGTATGCTTTTTTTGTTGATGAAAAAAAGAACAATTATAATGATGGTGTGGGCGATAGTTCTTCTAGTTGCCATGCTCATGACCTTGTCTCGTGGTGCTTTGGTTAGTTTTCTGGTGGGGGCGTTGTTTTTATTTTTTTCCTATGAAAAAGATAGGTCATTTAGAATCTATAAGGTATTTATATTTGTATTTGTATGTTCAATTCTTTTTATCATTATTTTTTGGTTAAAAGATAATGCTGTCATTTATAATTTGATTTTATTTCGGTTTGAAATGTTATCAAATATTTCTGAAGATGGGAGCTTTGTAGCTCGCTTTCATGGTTGGTTAATTAACTATGAATACTTTAAATTAAGCCCTCTTTTTGGCTTGGGTCCCTTGCCGAGAGCTACAGAGATTTTTGGGATGGGGGATAATGAATGGCTTACATTCCTGCGTGCTTATGGTGTTGTAGGAATTGTTTGGCTGGTTTGTTTTATGTTTGCCCCTTGCTTTCTTAGGTGCCCATCATCTTTAGCAACTAAAAATAGGAAAAATTTGGTATTGTCTGTGCTAATTATAACTTGTGTCTATATGGTCCCAGCAGCGGTTATTACAAATAGTGGTTTGATAGGTATTTTGTTGGTTATTTTGACAATGTATGATGTTAGTCAAGCCAAGCTATCTATTGGTTTTTTGAAGACCTGAAGGCATTTATTTATTAAGAGGATATATGTTAAAGAGAGTAGTCCACCTGACATCGGTACACCCGCGGTATGATACAAGAATATATGTAAAAATGTGTTCTTCTTTGGCTGATGTAGGATATTCAGTTTATATGGTGGTGGCTGATGGGAAAGGGAATGAGCTTATAAATGATATCTCAATTATTGATGTTGGCTTATCACAAGGTGGGCGATTATTTAGAATGACGAGAACAGTCACAAAAGTTTATGAAAAGGCTAAGGAGTTAGATGCTGACTTATATCATTTACATGATCCTGAATTACTTCCGCTTGCACTTAAACTAAAAAAGTTAGGTAAAGTAGTAGTATTTGATGCGCATGAAGACTTTCCTTTACAGTTATTAAGCAAACCTTACTTGAATGCTTTTATTGCAAAAGTGTTATCAAAAATAGCAGCATTATACGAAGGCTATAGTTGTAAAAGATTAGATGCGATCGTTACAGCGACACCATATATAGCTAAGAAGTTTTTAGAAATTAATAAAAAATCAATTGATATTAATAATTACCCTGTAATTGGTGAGTTTTCAGAAGTAAAAGATTGGAGCGAAAAACAAGATACAGTGTGCTATGTAGGAGGTATTACTAAAGCAAGAGGAATTCATGAGTTGGTGCGATCTATGGAGATTTTGACAAGAGATGTAACGTTAACGCTAGCAGGCAGGTTTCAAGAAAGTATAACTGAGAGGCAAGTCAAGTCATATCAAGGCTGGAAAAAAGTTAATGCGTTGGGTTGGTTAGATAGGGATGGAATCAATTCAGTTTTACTTACTTCTGTAGCTGGGTTGGTTACATTACATCCGACTATAAACTATCGAGATGCATTACCTGTAAAAATGTTTGAGTATATGTCTGCTGGA
>TARA_R110002072_G_scaffold296311_2_pt1 | contig 21509 bp, 18 predicted proteins | sample TARA_R110002072 | Tara Oceans TARA_R110002072 (sample SAMEA4397118) | marine metagenome | biome: Polar Biome; feature: [SRF] surface water layer (ENVO:00010504); material: water (ENVO:00002006), including particulate matter (ENVO:01000060) such as... | depth 5 m | reverse complement strand
ATAATAAGAATTTCAAAGACTTTTAGCCTACTATTTGTCCATTACGCCAAATGTTCAATATTTTCACTAAGCTATTTATCTAAGAATCTCGTCCATTACCCACGCCACATGGGTTGCAGTTTTTCCGGTTGAAGGGTGCTTAGAAATTTCTCCGAATAGATATTTCTTCATATTCTCAACATGTGGAAGTTGAATATGCTCTGGATGTTCAATAAAGATTTCATCTTGTATAGTTTTGCTATCCAGTTCAATAGCTTCGTTCTTAAAAATAGAAAATATGATCGTTCCTTTACTACCAATAATCTGAACTTCATCCTCATAATGATGGGCACCAAAATTCCAACTGCCTGATCCTGTAATTCCATTTTTATGGATCCATGACGCAGAAACGGCATCTTTTGCTGAATACAATCCTAACTGGTTTGTGCCGACTCCTAATGCTTTTTCTATATCTCCCAACAAGTAAATAAACAAATCAAGACCGTGACAAGCCAGATCATCAAAATAACCTCCTTTAGCTATTTCAGCATCAGTACGCCAGTTATATTCTTTTGAAAGGTCAATGTCTCTCGGGGCACAAGAATAGTGCCAGTTTATGTGTCTGACTTCACCTATTGCAGCTTCATCAATCCACCTCTTAACTTGTAAAAATCTTGGTAACGATCTTCGATAGTAAGCAACAAATAGTGGTATTCCCTGCTTTTTAAACGCTTCTGTAATTGCTAAACAATCTTCATAATTAGGAGCCATTGGTTTTTCAATACAACAAGGCTTTCCTGCTTCAGCAACTTTTAGAGCGTATTCTTTGTGTGAATCGGGTGGAGTAGCAATATAAATTGCATCAATTTCTTTATCATTAATGAGCTGATAAGCATCTGTATAGTATTTTTCAATGTGATGTCGCTGTGCATAATCAATGAGCTTTTCTTTATTTCGCCGCATCACAGCTTTAAGCTCAAATCCCTTTACTTTTTGGTACGCAGGACCGCTCTTAACTTCCGTTACATTTCCGCAGCCGATAATTCCCCAATTAATTTTTTTGTTCATAGAGTTGGTAATACTGAATGGTAAGTTTTAATCCTGATTATAAAGAATGACGTAGTAATTATTACGAAAATTTTTTTTGGAGAAGAAGAGCGGAGCGAATTTTTCTTCAACGTTTGGCTATGAGTAGTTGCGTGGTTAAGCACGCTTGCAATAGCACTTTATATGGTGTTGGCAAGCGTTATTTTGCTTGTTACAATAAAGCCTAACAAATAGTTCAGATTTGATTTTCCAAGTTCCATCTATTTTTACCCAATAAGCTGAATAATTGCCCCCATAGTTTTTCCAACTATCTGTTTCGGGTCCTAAGGCTGTCCAAGTTCCTTTTTTCCATGCAATATTATCTTTAGTATTGATAAGAACTTCTTCTGGGTTTCTAACAAAATACAAATCAGGATTTCTATTAAAAACATTAGTTAAAGCATTTTTAAAAGCAATTTTTCCAGAAAAGATTTCCCCATTCGATGCAACTATATTAATATCTTCTGTCAAATACTCTAATATATTTTCAATTTGTTGATTTTTGATTGCTAAATTTGAACCCGATCTTAGTTTTAAAATTTTATTCCTATTAACATCTATACTATCCTGTGCCATTATAATATTAGATGTAATAAGTAAAATCAAAATTGTAAATAGATATTTCATAGCATTTTATACATGCCAGCGGTTGGTCTATGGAAAGTGGCGAGTTTGTGTGCTTTCGTTATTTTTTTTGTTTCAACTCATTATTTAGGTTATCAATCAATGATTTATTCATTTGTAATAATATCTCATTGTTCTGAAGTAGACCATTATTAATACTAATACTCCAACCTGCACTTTGTTTTAACTTCCTGTAAGAAGGTGAATCAGTATCACTAAAGAACATCTTTGCATAAGGAAATTCATCATCTTCGGCTTTCCAAAACCAAAAGTCAGAAAAATCAGGGCCAAAAAATAATGCTCTAAATTCCGTTCGACTCACTCTATTTTGATAAATGCTTTCATCGAGATATTGATAGTATGCAATGATGCTATCAACTAAGTTTTCATTAGATAAATTGTAAATTCTACCAGAGTTTAACATCTCATTATAAGTAGTTTTTCGAGGATTTAAATCTTTATGAATTGCTCCACCATAATGCATTACTTTTTTTATTTCTTTATCAGACAATGACTTTTTGTAAATGATTTCTTTAGCATCTGTTAAATAATCATTACGCTTATTATAATACTCGATGTTTTTTAAAAACCGTTGATTATCACTTTTTAAATCTTGGGTGAGTTTTTGCAAAGTTACTTTTTCTTCTGAATGGATTCTTTGCTCATTTTTCCATTCGTTAATTGCCAACGCCATTAGTATTCCAATAACAACAAGTAGAATCTCCCCAAAAGCATACAGCAGATATTTACTGAACTTATTTTCAGTTAATAGTCTTTGCCGAATTTTTCTAAAGAATTTTGTCATTAGTTATTGGTTGGCCATAGTTTCTGCTACCGAAGCTTTAGCGTAGGAGCAATGAAGGCTAACAATACGTTTCAGTTAATGCTTCACATAAACTGTTTTTCGATTTATAAATTCCATCATTCCATCTTTGGCCAATTCACGTCCGTATCCTGAATTTTTAGTACCTCCAAAAGGTAATCTTGGATCAGATTTAACCAATTCATTGATAAAATAGGCGCCATCACTTACTCTGTGTGCATACTCTAAAGCCTTCTCAGTATTTTTGGTACAAACAGTTACTCCCAGACCATAGTTAGAATTTTCGGATAGTTCAAAGCCGTGATTAATGTCTTTAGCTTTAGTCATGGCAGTTAAGGGTCCGAAAGTCTCTTCATCAAATGCAGCCATACCGGGTATCACATCACCCAAAATAGTAGGTTCGTGATAGCAACCTTTTTGATTTCCTCCAAGCAATAATTTTGCACCTTTTGCAATGGATTCCTTTACTTGCTTGTTTAATTGCTCGGCAAGATCTATCCTTGCCATTGGACCTACTGCAGTGTTTTCAATTAGTGGGTCGCCTGATTTCAAGCCTTTTACTGCTTCAATGAATTTAGAAACGAACTCATCGTAGATATTCTCCATTAAAATAAATCGCTTTGCGGCAATACAGCTTTGTCCGCAGTTTAACATTCTTGCGGTAACAGCAGTTTTTACTGCCTTATCAATATCCGCATCTTCCCAAACGATAAAAGCGTTGTTGCCACCAAGTTCTAATACCGTTTTTTTTATATGGCGGCCTGCAATTTCTGCCACGGCAGAACCTGCACGTTCACTTCCTGTTAATGTTACCGCCTTTACACCTTTATGAGCTACAATAAGTTCTGTTTGGTCATGATGAACAATAAGGTTTTGAAAAACATTTTCAGGATAGCCTGCTTTGGTAAAAACATCTTCAATTAGTTGAGCGCAGCCGAAAACATTAGGTGCGTGCTTTAATAAACCTGTATTTCCAGAGGTTAAAGTTGGGGCAGCATATCTGAAAACCTGCCAAAAAGGAAAATTCCAAGGCATAATAGCCAAAACGCTACCAATCGCATTGTGACGTACAAAACTTCTCTCAGCATCTGTAGAAATTGGTTCGTCACTCAGAAATTCTGCTGCATTTTCTGCGTAATAGTCACATACCCAGGCACATTTGTTCACTTCCGATCTAGACTCGGATATGGGCTTTCCCATTTCCAAAGTAATCATTTTAGCATATTCGTCTACATTATCCCGCAACACTTGACCTGCTTTCTTAATAAGATCACAGCGTTCGGTAAGTGAAGTTTTTTGCCAAGATTCAAAAGCCACCTGGCTTTTGTTTAGTTTTTCAATCAGCTGTTCTTTATTAATGGCTGTATATGAGCCAACTTGCTCGCCGTTAAAAGGGTTAATACTTTTGAATTCCATATGTTTTATATAACTGTCCGTTTTAAAATTCGTTTGAGTCAAAACCTTGAGCTTCTTTATGTTTTACGACCCAACTAAAAGAAGTGTAAATACTAAAAATGTTGCAATTGACATCTGCTACTAAGCCAGATTTTTTAAATTACAATACGTGTGCAGCATACTTAGCACAAGGCATTTGTATTTCTACTTAGTTAAACTACCCGGAAGTATTACTTTTTCTCGTTTATCTTCCACAATTTGAGAAACATATTTACTACGAATAGCATTTATCCATTTTTTTGCACGTGCGTTGAGTTTAAAATCATCGGTCATCATACGGCCTCTTGTCACTAAAATACCCATGTCGGCACCTTCATATAAATAATCCCCTTGTTTAGAAATATGGAGGAAAAAAGCCTCATTTTCGCTTTCTACAGCCCTTCTATGGGTATCCATTCTATCAAATTGGATATGGCCATTGTCGAACATTTTATAAATTCCCGATTTCGGAGCTTCTGAGACATATTCTATGGTATCTTCAGTATGTTTAATAATTAATTGGCTCCATCCGTCTATATTTTCTTGTCGAGCCCATCGTTTATTAAGCTCTTTTACATTCAGCTTATATTCTACGCCCATCCATTCCAAAATATGGAATATAAAAAGTGGTGCATCAGCCAAAGCAAAAACGGCATGGTTGGTTATGGAACTTGCGCCGGTAACTCTTGGGTTTAATTCCCCAAGGTAAATTTCACCGTTGTCTTGATCGATGAGAAAATCCAACTCAAAATAGCCTTTATAGCCTTCCTCTCTCAATTGGTCGCCGAATAGTTGGGTATATTTTGTGGCTTTTTTACGAATTGCAGGAGTAAAAGCATTGGGATAAATTTCATTACCGCACCATCCGCCTTTGTAGGGGGTCATTTCTTTAAAGCCTACAAGTTCTGTCATTAGGGGTGCCACAATAGTGCCATGTCTTGTTACACAAGCTTCAATTGCAGAGCCTTTACAATTGATGCGTTTCATTATCTTGACCTCTTTCTCCTTTACAATCTCCTCTTCGTATTTTTTGAATTCTTTTTCGTTGGTGATAAAAAAAGTAGTGTGTCCGGAATCACCAAAAGGTGTTTGTATTACCAAATCGGTACCAAGCTCTTTGGAAACTTCACTCAAGTGTGCGTAATCCTTAACAGGGGAGAGCACATAGGGAACGCAAGGCACACCGGCTTTCTCGGCAATTCGATTGGTGTTTACCTTGTTGTCCATCATGGTTCGCATTTTAGCAGGAGGGAACATTATTTGAAGTCCTAATTTTTTAGCGAGCTTCTCCGTTTCACCATCGAACATTAAAAACATGGCCTTTCCTGCTCTTTTTCCTTTTTTTCTTGTAGTCAGAAAATCCTGAACCTCGGGATGTTGAAGTAGGTAGTTGTTTATATCTTCAATACAAGTGAACTCGTCATGGGGAATTTCCTCCTTAGGCGAAAATACATTAGGGTGTTGCCCATCAAAACATTCAATATGGCATATAAATTTAAAACCTTTGATCCATTCATCGGCACCAAGCATATTGAAGTTGGTAGCACTAATGAAGTATAAGGGAGTCTCATTTTTATGGAAGAACCTTCTTATATCAGATACGCCGTTAAGAATCTCTGTTGTAGATGCTTTTTTTACGGGAGTCTTTTTATTATTAACAGGTGATTTTGTTTTTTTAGTTGCCATGGAACTTCTTTTTAATTGATTAAACTTGTTGCTTCTTCTTATTTTTTCCAGCGGACATTCCGCCCAATGATGTAGTGATCTTATGTCTGTCCAATACTTTGTCTTTGAATACTCTAAGTCCCAGATCGGAACGGTATCCATGTATTTCACTAACATCTAAAACTGTCATGAAATTGATGATTTCCTCGCTCACCACCTGACCCGGAACTAACACGGGAAAACCAGGTGGATATGGGATTACAAAAGTGGAAGCTACCAGTTTTCTTCCTTTCTCCATAATCGGCAAACACTCGTTTAAGGGTACGTATTCATAATTTTGTTCTTTGTAGGCCAAAAAATAGGCTTCCCGTAGATTACCTCCGGGAACTCCCGGTACCGCTTGAAATGAATGATGGAAATAACTGAAATCTGGTAACGGTGGCACCTCTTTGGTCAATGAATAAATTCTTTTATCCCGTAATTCTTTTTCCTTGGTGTTCAAGGCTTTAAACTCGTCATCCAGTTCGTCGGCAATTTTCAAAAGTGCATTCACCAGATAGGTAACACTGCCTTTGGTAGTTCCAATGTTTGTCATAAATAACACCGTGTTGCGAGACGTCTTATTGATCTGGATATTGAATTTATCCATCAAATATTTATTCTTAAAAGTGTCACCATCAACCCCTGTTTTTCCTATGTATAAAGTGATTTTAGTAGGATCCAGCACAAATTCGTCTTTCTCCCAGGCCTCGTTCATGCGGTTCCAACCTTCATTTTGGGTGTAATATTCCTTAAGACCGGTTTGACGGTATTTATCCGGAATAAAATCTTGAACAGTTAAAACCTCAAAGTATTTACTTAGTTGAGGATTGTCATTTACCTTGGCTCTTAGCACCATGGCCATTTCAATACTTTTTTCCACTAATTCAAAACCTTCGAGCTGCACTTGCCGTCTCCCAACATCCAATGATGCCAACATTTGGTAATTTGGTGACGTAGAGGTATGGGTCATATAAGCTTCAAGAAAAGTGTTTTCCGTTTTTCTACGGAAATCTTCGTCCCAAATATGAATCATAGAGCCTTGTCTAAAACTACTTAACGTTTTATGGGTACTCTGAGTGGCATAGACACGTATTTTAACCTTATCAGGATCCGGCAATACGGATTGGTCTCCATCTTTCAATGATTTTATATGTTTATCGTATTGTTTTCTGTAATCGGGGCTACTATATTTTTCATAAAGCTTTTTCGCCGTAAACATTCCGGTACGTTGCTTATAATTATAAGCAAATCCAGCAAAAGCAAACCACGCTTCATCCCATAAAAAAACCATATCAGGTTTTATGGCTAGTACTTCCTCCATAACTCGCTCCACATTATAAACAATACCATCGAAAGTGCAATTGGTTAACAGTAGCATTTTAACTTTGTCGAGTCTTCCCGCTTCCTTTAATTGTAATAATTTCGTTTTAATCTGTTCCAACGGAACTGCACCATACATAGAATATTCTTCAATAGGATAGGAATCCAGATAAACAGGATATGCACCTGCTAAAACCAATCCATAGTGATGCGATTTATGACAATCTCGATCAATAAAGACAACGTCTTGGGGCTGAACCAAGGCTTGCATCACAATTTTATTGGCAGTGGATGTTCCATTGGTCACAAAATAGGTGTATTGCGAACCATAGGCATCTCGTGCCATCTCCTGAGCTTTTTTTAAAGGGCCTGTTGGTTGTAAAAGTGAATCAAGACCACCAGTGGTGGCAGAAGTCTCTGCTAAAAACATATTGCGCCCATAAAAATCACCAAAATCATTTATCCATCGCGATTTGAATACCGAGTTTCCTCTTGATATCGGCATCGCATGGAATACCCCGGTGGGTTTTTGACTATACTCTACTAAGGCAGAAAAGAAGGGGGTATTATAACGTTCTGCAATACCTCGTATAATGGTTAGATGCAGTTCTTGAATATCCTCTGTTTGGTAAAAGATACGTCTGAACCCTTTAATGGTATCGTCTTTCAAGTGTCCTAAAGAAGTATCGGTAACGTAATAAGTGTCCAACTCAGGACGCAGTTGTTTGATCAACTCTCCAAGGATAGGACCAAGATCGGTTTCCGGTTTTGATGAAAAGTCATGTTTTTTAACTTCCTCTATATAGGGTTTTATGAGAGGCGTGCTAAGCTTGGAATGATAAGGCGGTGCATAACGCACAACTACTGCTTGTATGTTATGATTAAAAAGTAAGGTAATTAAAGCGTCTTGAAAAGAACGTTGAACCACAACACCATAACTAAACTTGTCATTGGGAGCCTGTAAAGTCCTTAAACTATGTTTCAAATTATGCTCTTCTTGTTCAGAGATATTATCTACGAACAAAACCTCAAAATGATTTTTTCGAATGCTATTCTGTTGGTCATGTTCTTCGGCGGGTTCTATGCTATGCTCTTCAAAATCGATAAAGTCAGGATTACTTTTATAGCTGTCGCCAACAAGTTGCTTTGTAGTTTCTGCAACCAAATTGGAGAGGGAGGCATATTCGTGGGCAGAAAAAGTATTTTCAAGCCTGCGCACGCGCTCTTTTCCGGGAGAGGCAAAAAAACATTCCACTCCTTTTAAATCTTTTAGTAATTCTTTGACATTTTGTTTGAGTGTTTTTTCATTTAACGACCCTTTATGACAACGGGTTAGCTCAGAGCTTTCAATTTTTAATTTATTCCAATAATCAACTCGTAACTGGGCAATGTTATAATAAGGCGCACTTTTTGTTTTATTTTTAGTCACGATTTATTTTTTTGAGTGTAAGGCTAGTTTATTTCCTTGAGAATCTATAAAAATGGCAAAATAGCCGGCATCCTCACTAATGAGGGTTTTTGGCATTACTATGCGTCCACCTACTTCTTCTACCTTATTTAATACATTGTTAAGGTCTTTCCCTCCATTTAAATAAATTAACGGTCCTGTATCAGAAGGTATTGATCCGGTGCCAGCAATTACAGCTCCACCAATACCTGATGTTACTGGGAAAAAAGCCATTGCATTTGCCTCGGTAATATTTTGTTCCATTTCAATTCCGAAAATGTGGTTATAGAAATGTACTGCCTGTTGAAAATCAATTGCAGGAATTTCGAACCAACTCACATAATCTTTAATTACTGGTTTATTATTTTTTTTATTTATCGGAGTTCCGCCCATATTTTTTATGCTTTAAGTTATTCCATCCCCTTTATAGTGAATGGGTGCGCTTTGTTGCTCTAAAGAATTTTCTTTAATCTTCAATTCCGTAATTTTATCAAGTCGTGAGGGCTTTATAAGTGGGCCTAAAGAATCTAGATAAGGTGTAGGAACATTAGGTTGGTAAATATCAAACTTATTGTTTTTAATATGATCGCGAAAACTTTTAAGAGGTTGTCCAAGACGTAGAATTCCCAATTCGCGACTTCTTCTAGCCCGTTCTATATTCAATTCGAGTGGTATGATTTCCTCAGTACCTTCTGACTGGTGTAAAATACGTCCATCTGGACCACAAACTAATGATCGACCACATCCTCCTGTATCCAAGCCATTAACATCAAAGAAATAGCATTGGTTTACAGAAGCCATGGCTCTAACAATCGATAGTTCAATTTCTCGATCAATAGTTCCGGACATAGTTGGATGCATAATGACTTCTGCACCCATAGTGGTTAAAGTACGAATGGTCTCAGGAAACCACATATCATAACAAATTGATACTCCAAATCTTGCTACATTTGGTACATCAAATACACAATAATCCTGTCCTGGTGTTACTCCAACTTCATAGGGGTAAAAAGGAAACATTTTGCGGTAACGGGTAACAATTTCCCCTTTAGGGTTAATAACAGTTGCAGTATTGTATATTTTATCCTCACTTTTTTCAAATATCGAACCTGGAAGCAACCAGATTCCATATTTTTTAGCCATCGACTGCATTTCTGATTCGAAATTATTGGGGATAGGTTGTGCTGTATGTGTTAATGGCCCATAAGCACACAATTCACTGAACATAATCATCTCTATCCATGGATAGAGATTCATAGTAATATCGATTTTCAGCTTCATCATTTCCACATTGGAAGCGACAGCTGATACTTTCATTTGTATTCCTGCAATTGCGAATGGTCTCATATTATTTGCTTGAAGCTTTTTTAATTTCGTTTTCTAAAATTGACATACCCTTGTCTAATTGTTGATCAGTGATTACTAAAGGGGATAGTATTCTGATGATATTTTTATGCGTTCCTGCACTTAACAAAATCAATCCATTTTCTGAACAACCCTTCACAATGTTCGAGCATATCTCAGCATCTGGTTGTCTGGGATCTCCGTTTTTAACAAATTCGATGGCAATCATAGCACCGATTCCACGTACATCACCAATTTCAGGGCATGTATCCATTAGATTATCCAAACGACTCTTTATAGTATTCCCTAATTCTTTGGCTTTTTTATTAAGATCAATGTCCTTCATATATTTAATGGTTGCCAATGCGGCGGCACAACTAACCGGACTACCAATATAGGTACCACCAATTGAGCCTGAAGCTGCGGCGTCCATCACCTCTGCACGTCCAACGACCGCAGCTATTGGTAAACCGGAACCCATAGATTTTGCATAGGTACTTATATCTGGTTGTACTCCGTAATGTTGCCAACTTGCCCAATACCCTGTTCTACAAAAACCACTTTGCACTTCATCCATTATCAGCATAATGCCGTGTTCATCACAAAAGGCTCTTAATCCTTCTAAATATTTTTGTGGTATTGCGTTAAACCCACCTTCGCCTTGTATAGGTTCCAAAATAATAGCAGCAACACTTTTGATATCAACTAAGTTAAGAGCACTCTCATGTAATCTTTTGAGTTCATCCTTAACAAAAGTAGCTTCATCTCTTGCTCCTTTATAACGGTAAACGTTTGGAAAAGGAAGTCTGTAAACTTCGGGAGCAAATGGACCACAATCATATTTATAGCTTACTTTACTTGTTAACGTCATTGCCATCATGGTACGTCCGTGATAGGCTCCGGTGTAACAAATTACGGCGGGTCTTTTGGTGGCTTGTCGCGCAATTTTTATCGCATTCTCTACTGCTTCGGCACCAGTACTTACGAGCATTGCCTTAGTTTTTTTACCATGAGGGAGAATTTCAACTAATTCCTCACATAATTCAATATATGGCTCGTAGGTAACCACATTAAAACTGGTATGCAGATACTTTCCTGCTTGCTCTCTGATTGCGGCAACTACTGGCTCGGGACAATGGCCGGCGTTTACCACGCCAATTCCTCCTGCAAAATCGATCAGTTCTCGTCCATCCGCATCAATAATAATTGCTCCTTTAGCATCTTTTACGGTCGCAGTATTAAAAACTCCTACGCCATTTGCCACAACATCTTTTCTTCGGTTTAGGAGCTCTTGTGATTTAGTCAATGTTTCTTTCATTTTAAAAAATTCTTATTTATTAGGGCGCTTTTTTTTCAAAAAATGTTCCCTAGAACATTATAGGCAAAAAATATGGTTTATATGCATAAATGCCGTTTCATATCATTAAGATTAAAAAAGGTGACCATTTGTGAAAGGCAATGGTGATTCTGTAGTTTACTTTAGCCTATAAATTTATGTTAACATAAATATTAGAGTGGCAGCTTAAGTTCTACAATTGGGTATCATTTGATATCATAGAAGTAATGATTTTTAAAATTCCGGTAAGGAAATTTTCTTCAATTATGATAGTAGAATTTTTAGATTAACTACATTTATTTTTTTACTACTTACCGAGAACGCACCACAATTTTTCAGCTCTTGAATATACCTGCTAAGCGCACCAAGGTACTGTGTATAGTTACCGTTTATAGCGTACAAAATAGACTTGCGCATGACCGGATATTGATTACTCCATAATTGCATTTTATCCATTGAAATTTTTAATACTTCAAACGGTCTAAAGCTTCCCAATATACATCGTGAGGTTTGAAATCCAGCAAGGATAGAATAACAAAAATTTCTATTAGGCAAAAAAAATACGGCGTGTTATCTTTCCGTTTATGGATTAGATTTAATGTGCCGGGCTATGAGTAGTTGCTTGGTTAAGCATCTAATTTAGCAAATAAATCACAGATAGAATATTCCGCAGGAATGTTCGTAAGTCGGTAGTGACCAAGCAATTAATTATACCACGGTGTTGTAAGTAGTAGTTTTTCGTTTTTATGTTACTTAAAAGTCAAAAAAAATCGAAAGAATAAAATTAGGCGTAAATTCAATTCCATTTGAGCAGTTAATTCCGACGCTTTGACATTCAAATCTCAATCTGTTGCAGTCAGCTCAACTTTCTTTCATTCGGCTTTTCATTCCGCAAACTTGCTTAAATTCCACAATAAAATTCAATTCAGGTTTGAGTAAGCAATTCCAGCGTTATTTTCCGATTTCAATTGCGCAAACTAGCTAAAAAGTCCAGCGTAATTCTATTTAGATTTATTTTTCCTGTAACGCTCTTTCGCACGTTCAATTGTAGCCTTTCTATATTCAGGGTCGTTGTGGTAACGGCTTTTTGAACGTTCTAAAGTTTTTTCTCGATATTCAGAGTCATTTTGATAGCGTTCCCGATAAATTTTGCGCTTTTGTTCCCTAAATTTCGGGTCGTTAGCATATTTTTCGTTTAGCTTCTCTAAAGTTTTTTCGTTACTTTTTCTTTTCGGAATATCCATTTTAATTTCCGCTTTTTCTGTTTTATTTTTTATCAGTTTTGTTCCGATGTTTGTTTGGTACGCTATTACTTACAACGTTTATGTATATGGTTTGTTGCGTGTTTGAGCAACTAATTTAGCAAATAAAAACCGAATAGAAAATCCGCGAGGATTTTCGTAAGTAAGGTTGTACTAGCAATGAATTATACACGTTGTTGTGCTTTCGTTATTTTTTTGTTTTATAATTGGTTAATAGCTTTTAAGTTCTGCGCCTATCAAACTTTTTAATCGTTCAGCCCTCGTTATGAGCTGGTCGCTTATATAATCAATGGTCACAGCGGTTTGAAAAGAAATATGCTTTACGTTTTTATAAAATTCGGTGTCTGTCGCTATTGTCTTCAAATCAAAACTTACATCTATATAGGATGAGTCGGGTTTAATTAGGTTAGAAGCTTCGGGCATTCCATTCAGGTGACCAATGGCCAACCTTTCGGTCTCCTTTAAGCCAGAGTTATAGGATAATACAATTTGTTGATTCTCTTCAACTATTGATTGATATTCAGCTAACGCTTTTTTGAGGTTTACTGAATTAATGTATGATAGTTTTCCAGAGCCCACGATTTCTATATAGGTAGGAAACATTTGAGAATAATCTAAAATCCAACCAACCCTTGTGATGGCCGAGATAAACATTGTGGAATCTATTACCTTTTGTTCATCGAGTGAATTGAGAATAAAATCTGCCCTTTCTTTTCGGGTCCTTAAGAAATCTTGATAGTCTTTCTCCCATACAACAAACTCTAAAACACCGCGCTGTTGCATTAATGACTTGAACACAGCATAAACGTTAATTACTTAGTGAATTTTAAAAGCTTTCATTTCGAAAAGAGAGGAAAGCCTTTAAATTAATTGGCACTTACCAATCAATAACCCATATTCATAAATGTGGCAATTATTCGAGAACTGATAGATTTTGTTATTTTGATAAAAATTATTTTTCCTGATTTCGCTGATTAGGGATCGCTGATTGGGTAATTTTAACTGATGCACTCAATTTGAGTATATCAGCGAAAATCAAAGGTTAAATCAATTGAATCAGTGATCAATAACTCATTTCAACAATCTCTTTTGCATCGTCTGGGGTGATATTTCGTCGCTCACCAAGACCTTTCCAGCCACGTTCTTCAAATCGTTCTTTTATGATAGAAGACGTTTGCTCGTATTGATCGGTGTATTGCGAAAGTTTGGTATCCATATCTAGAGAATGGAAATACTCTTCTGTTTTCTTAATTCCAGCTTCAGCTTTTTCTTCTACAAAACCTTCCTTTACTCCCCAAACGCGTTCGGCGTATTGAGCGAGTTTTTCCTTTTTGTCTTCAAGGTTAAAACGCAGCTGGCTTGGATGGATGATAGCAAGTGTTCTGGCGTGGTCTATTCCATATAACGCAGTAAGCTCATGTGCCATCATGTGTGTTGACCAATCGTTTGGGGTTCCTATCCTCAGCAGTCCATTTAAAGCCATTGTACAGCTCCACATGAAATCAGAAGCGGCATCATAATCTGATGGGTCTTCCATTATTTTTGGAGCAACTTCAATCAAAGTTTGCATCACGCTTTCAGCAATTCTGTCTTGTAATTTAGCTGCAACCGGATAAGTCATATATTGTTCAATTACATGCGAGAAAGAATCAACTAATCCGTTGGCAATCTGACGTTTTGGTATAGAATGAATCACTTGAGGGTCCAGAATGGAGAATTGGGGAAATAATCCCGGTCCACCCATGGTTCTTTTTTCCTTTATTTCTTTTCTTGTAATTACTGATCCGGAATTCATTTCTGATCCGGTTGCAGGGAGAGTAAGTACGGTTCCGAACGGCATTCCTTTCTCAGTTTTGATTCCTTTTTCAAGAATATCCCAAGGCTCATCTCCTTCATAAGTAGTGGCACTGGATAAGAACTTTACTCCATCAATGACCGAACCGCCACCAATGGCTAGAATAAAATCTATGTTTTTCGTTTTGATGATTTCCAGAGCATCCAGTAGAACAGCGTATTCGGGATTAGCGGGAACTCCACCAAACTCGGTAACATCAAAGTCTTTAAGAGCTTTGGTTACCTGATCGTAAACTCCGTTCTTTTTAATACTCCCTCCTCCATATACCATTAACACGTTAGAGTTTTTCGGGATCTCAGAAGAAAGTTTTGAGATTTGATCCTTACCAAAAATTATTTTTGTTGGGTTTTGAAATTCGAAGTTGAGCATTTTTTGTAAATCTATTAAGTTAAAATTCTTATAAAATCAGGCAATTAGTTAATTGCTTGAGTACCAATCTTTTAAAATTACTTCTACCTTTGGGTTTCCAACGGAAAGTAGTTCTTTAAATCGTTGAATATCTTGTCCACGATGATGATAGGGATACATAACAGCGGGTGAGAATTCAATAACCGCACTAGCTGCCTGGTAAATATCCATAGTATATGGCAGATTCATGCAAACAAAGGCGATGTCAATTCCTTCAAGATTTCGCATCTCAGGAATATCTTCCGTATCGCCGGATAGGTAAACATTTTTACCGCCAAAGTTGATGATATATCCATTTCCGCGACCTTTTTTATGCCGAGAAGATTCGTCATCTGGTAAGTTATACATTGCTACTCCTGTAATTTTCAAACCGAGTTGTTTAGTAGATTCTTCATTCCCGATCACAACAATTTGATCTTTCAAAGATTCATCCATTTGGTCAGCAACTGCTTGAGGGACAACAAAGATCGTGTTTTTGGTATTCAATCCTGAAATGGTTTCTTTGTTCAGATGATCTCCATGGATATCAGTAATCAAAATGAGATCAGGAGCATCAAATTTTTCGAATTTCTCAGCGCCTCCATAAGGATCAACAAAAATGGTTTTACCATCAAAAGTAAAAGCAACACTTCCATGATTAATTGGGTGTACTTCTAATTCTCCAATTTCTGTAGAATACGTATCAGGAGTATTTGTTAATTGTGCGAATGCGGTTACAGCACTCAATATGATAAATAGCAAAGTTGAAAATATTTTTTTCATAGGTAGTGTATAATCAATGTTCAGAGGTCGTAAAACACCTGTTAGGTCTAGGACAATTCATGTATGATGCTACAGTAGTTTGTCTTGTTTTATTGACAACAATAGTGCTTTCGTTTTAATTCAAATTTCAGAAACTCGATTTCTTGTTAAAAAGAGTTTTGGAAGAGGCTATTTTTTTGTCTTTTAGCGTACTATTGTTTAATCTGTAAATCCAAAATAAAAGGACCATCAAACATAAAATGAATAGTAATTCACTTAGTACATTCAGAATCTTATTAAGTAGCTCGTTGTTAGCTTTGATTCTGTTTTCTGCAGCGTGCAAATCCAGCGAGCTTACTACCCAAACCTCTCAAAAAGTATCTGAAAAGCTCTCCAAAGCAGAATTAGAGGCGTTATACTGGGCAAAGATTGATAGTTCCAAAATGAATTTTACGGAAGCAGATGTAAAGTTTATGACGGACATGATTGGGCATCACGCACAAGCTTTGATTATGGCAGACCTTGCTCCTAAAAATGGAGCGGGTGCTCAAGTAAGAACGCTTGCATCAAGAATTATAAATGCTCAAAAAGATGAAATTGCAACTATGCAGAATTGGTTGCGAGAAAGAAAGCAACCTGTACCAGAAGTACAAATAGATGGTTTAAAATTGATGATTCACGGAACCGGAATGGATCATTCAAATCATATGAAAATGGCAGGAATGTTAAGCCAGAATCAACTCTTAGAACTAAGCGAGGCAAAAGGCAAAGAATTTGATCGCTTATTTTTGAAATATATGATCCAACATCATCAAGGAGCGGTTACCATGGTACAAACTTTGATAAACACCGATGGCGCAGTTCAGGATGAGCAAGCTTTTAGATTATCTACGGATATAAATGTAGATCAGATCACCGAAATTGAACGAATGAAATTGATGCTAAGCCAGATATCACAGGAATCTGAATAGTCGCTCAACTTTTTTAAATTTAATACAGTCAAAAAAATAACTCAAAAGAATAACATGAAACAAATTCTACCAATTTCTAAGAATACGTGGATGGGCATGATGGTTGCAACAGCGCTAGTAACTTTCTCGTGTTCATCTACCGAACAAATGATGGATGTTGAATATACATCCCCAACAGTTGCACCATTAACGCAAGTTGATTCTCCAAGTCCGGATCCTCGGGTTGGCTTAGGAGCAGGTTTATTTGATGCGGAAGAAGCATCATGGAATCTTACCTTGGTTTCTCAAACTCCTCCACCAAAAGATTTTCTTGGAGTAACAAACTCTGATCTTGCTTTCAAAGGGAAGTATGCCATTCAGGGAAATTACAATGGAGTTTTAATTTGGGATATTTCTGATCCGGCTAATCCTGTTCTTACCAAAGAATATCTATGCCCGGCATCTCAAAGTGATGTTTCCGTTTATGGAAACTTGATGTTTGTTTCAGGAGAAGGTTTCAGTGGTCGCATTGACTGTGGAACGGAAGGAGTTCAGGAAGCGGTAAGTGATGTACGTTTAAGAGGAATTAGAATTTTTGATATTACCGATATTAAAGATCCAAAGTACATTTCTAATGTTCAAACTTGTAGAGGTTCTCATACTCACTCTGTTCTGAAAGACCCAAATGATGATGATAATATATATATATATGTTTCAGGTTCTGCTCCGGTAAGGCCTGAAGACGAGCTACCAGGATGTTCAAGCGCATCACCGGATGAAGATCCTAATTCTGCATTATTTCGTATCGAAGTAATTAAAGTGCCACTAGCGAATCCTGAAATGGCAGCCATCACAAGTTCTCCAAGAATTTTTGAGAACCTGGAAGAACCTCCAACTCACGGTGCTGCTCCGGCTGATAAAGCGGCCATTGAAGAAGCTAAAGCACATGGTGCTTTTATTGTAGAATTTGGTGGACAAGAAAATGTACTTCCGTCGCGGTTTGTAAGTCAAATATTCAAGACTCAAATGGGAATTGAAGGAGAACCAACAGCAGCTGACAGTGCAGCTCTACGTGAAAAACTACCATCCATTATTAGCAATATGTTTGGCGGTGGCGGAAATGATGAAGGAGAGGATACCAGAAAAGGCCCAACGCAATGTCATGATATCACTTTATATCCGGAAATTGGATTAGCGGGTGGTGCTTGCGAAGGATATGGATTGTTATTAGATATTTCTGATCCTGTAAATCCAAAAAGAATTGATGCCGTTGCAGATTCTAACTTTGCATATTGGCATTCAGCTACGTTCAGTAATGATGGTAAGAAAGTGTTGTTTACTGATGAGTGGGGTGGAGGCGGCCAACCAAAGTGTCGTGCTACTGACCCAATGGAATGGGGAGCTAACGCTATATTTACTATTGAGAACGGAAAAATGAATTTCAAAGAATACTACAAGTTACCTGCACCGCAAACTACAGAGGAAAACTGTGTAGCTCATAATGGTTCATTAATCCCGGTTCCGGGAAGAGAGATTATGGTGCAGTCTTGGTATCAGGGAGGAATCTCTATTTTTGATTGGACAGATCCAAGCAATCCGGTGGAGATTGCTTTTCATGACAGAGGTCCTGTTTCACCGGATCAAATGCAAATGGGCGGAAGTTGGTCAGTGTATTGGTATAACGGCGCTATTGTAAGTTCTGAAATTGCCCGTGGACTAGACATTTTTAAATTAGAAGCGAATCCTTACATCACACAAAATGAAATTGATGCTGCAAATTCCATTAAATTGGATTATTTGAATGCTCAAGGTCAGCCAAAATTTGTATGGCCAAAAACATTCGCTCTTTCAAAAGCGTATGTTGATCAGCTTGAAAGAAATAAAGAGCTGGACAATTCAGCTATTGTTATGGCTCGACAAAGTTTAGCGAATGCTGAGAAAGCTTCTCCAAAAATGAGAAAGAAAATCTTAACTAAACTAGCTAATCAAGTGGACGGACTAGTTGCGGCTTCAGGCAATAGCGATAAAGTTAAAATGCTTGCTGAATCTGTACGAGGCTTGGCTTCAAATTCATAAGCGACACGAACTTTAATTAAAACCTTGATGCGGAAATATTTCTGCATCAAGGTTTTTTTATATAGAAAAGTAAAGAGAAGTTCATTCATGCAAAAGGAATTACAATTACGTGTTGTGCCCGAAGTTTCCCCAAGCTCTCTTAACTCAACTTCCGCAAAAGTGTAAATAGTGCTTGTATATAGCGTATGTATATTCAAGCCTTTACAGTTAAACGAAAAGGAAAAGACTGGCGCAACCGAAAATAAGCAAGAAAGGGTTTTCACAAAGTGATACCTTTGGCACAACCCTTGGTTGATAGACATAGGCAAATTTATTCGTTAGGACTAAAGTCCTTGCTTGTTAACTTTCAATAAATTCACATCGTATCTATCTGGTTTCGATGCTCTGCATCAGAACCTTGGGTCGTATTCGATCCAAATATAATAAAGTATCTTTAGATGGTTTGGCATAAGAATAGGCAGGCTACATCAGGAGGGAAAGCTCTTATTCAATCCGCCTGATCTGTGTTAGCTACGTTCTGTTTTTTGGATCACTGATTGCGCTGATTTGGAACGCTGATAAGGCTGATGAAGCAGATAGTCACTAATGTGTGCGTAATTTGTTGGATTTTAGTTTAAAGCCGGTTTTGTTCACAAGCCTGAATATTGGCGATCTTTTTCCGCAGTAAATTATCTGGGTAAAAAAGGGTTTTGTTTTAAGCCGGAAAATTACCCATTTAGTAGTGTGTTATGGTATAAAGAAACAAAGTATTACTTGTAATGGATGAGATTTTGGTAGGAAGCATTAGAATGAAAGTCACAAACTTGAAAGAACTTTGGCAGGGAAACGAAATAAATTTTAATTTAATTGAAAGAAGTGATACCCTTGAGTTGTTTGATTATTACAGAGCACTGAGGGAATCACATTTCACATAATTTTTTTATTCAAACCTATTATCCCACATTATTTGGTTGCGAACTGCCGGATATCATATTTATTACATTATGCAAAAAGCTATAAATACATTATTGATACTTCAAATACTGATCTTGCTGGGATTAGCACCTGCTCAGGCTCAAAACAACATCCAGGGCACTGATCCGGGTGTACTGGCGAGACTTGCCCCGGATCAAGAGCAGATCTGCACCTTTGAACCGACATTCAGGGATGTTTTCTATTACAAAGGTGTGGATGATTTCCGCAAAAAAGGTGATTTCCGTGCAAAGATGGCTTTAATTCAGGTTGACTATGTTGGGAGTTGGCCTCAGCAAGCCCGCAACGCATTTGAGTACGCAATGTCTATCTGGGAATCTCATATTGATTCAGAAATACCGATAAAAATTGAAGCAAACTGGACGGCTTTAGAAGGCAATACCCTAGGCAGTGCAGGGCCCACTCTTATTTACCCAATAAACGATGCCTGGTACCCAATTGCGCAGGCAAGTGCCATTGAAGGCGAAGATCTTCTTTCAGGAAATGAATTTGGTGTTGAGCACGATATTGTGGTGAATATGAATTCATCTTACAGGTCATGGTATTTTGAAACGGATGCAAATACACCCGGTGGACTTATCGATTTTGTGACTGTAGCCATGCATGAGATTGGCCACGGTCTCGGATTCACCGGCTCTATGAGAGGTGATCCTGATACCAAGGTCGCACAGTGGGGACTGGGTGATGATCCTGTTCTTCCATTTGTTTACGATACATTTATTGAAGATGGATTTAGTCAATCTGTACTTAATGAAAATATCTACCCTAACTCCTCCAACGCACTCTATAATGCTGTAACAGGAAACAGCAGTGGTTTGTTTTTTATTGGTGATCAGGCCAATGAAGCCTATGTGGATCTTCCGGTTCCTGTCTATGCACCGCAGACTTGGGAGGGTGGCTCCAGTTTCTCACATTTAGACCAAGCTATTTTCACAAATACTGAAAATGCCCTGATGCGTCCTCAGATGGATAACGCCTTTGCCATTCACTCCCCTGGGCCCGTTATGTGTGGAATCTTCGCAGATACTGGCTGGCCACTCGGTGGTGGTTGTTTTGCGCTACTGGGTGCGCAGTCCATTGTTCAAGTGGATGATTCTGAGATCGACTTCGGAGTGACCAATGTCAGAAATCGGCTCGATACCACCATTGTAATCACTAATGATATTAGTTCAGAAAACGCACTAATAGGTCGGGTTGAGTTGTCTTCAGGAACCGGATCCTTTTTATTGAACAGCAGCTCAATATTTTTGAATATTGAACCGGGGCAAAGTCAGGAGATTCTGGTGGGATATCGTCCCAGGTTCGCTCAGAAAAATTCAGATAAAATCCGCATTACCCATAATGGGGCTAATGTTCCAAGTCCTATTCTAATCTCGTTGAACGGCGATGCAATAGAAGAGAACCGAACCGTTGAACTGGAACAAAACTATCCAAATCCATTCAACGCCTACACGAGTATATCATACAAACTACCTCAGAGTTCGAAGGTTAAACTTGAGATTTTTGACATGCTCGGCAAACTGGTCGAAACCGTTTTTGACGGTGAACAAAGTCGCGGGCGGTATGTGCACCGCATTCAGGCAGATGATTGGTCGAGTGGTGTATATATTTACCGCATAATAGTTGAGGGCAGGGTAGAAACGGGCAAATTAATGTTGGTAAAATAGATAGCAGAGCGCTATGGGTGGGCTTACTAAATGCTTGGTATGCCTTTAACATTTCAGACTTGAAATACAGATTACTTTTCGCAGTGTTAGTTGGCGCTCTGTTCAGCACCGGGATTATACAGTTATGGTATACGAACGATTAGGAACGCTGTTTATGCACAGTCAAGAGCAATCGAGATAGTGTTAGTTGGAAAATATGTGGAGCACCATGATTCCTATAAATCTATTGTAGCCCACTAACGGCCCTGCGGTTAAGCGGCGAGGCTACCAATTTTATTTCAACTATGAAACCCCAAAAGAATGCTATGAAAAAAATCACTAATTGTTGCACTTCTAACTTGAACCTAGAGGGATATATTATGATACAATGACATCCTGAATCTCTTCAGCGGATAAATTTTCTCTCACTTTTTCTCTCATATTCCAAGCTTGCCGAATAATTTCATCAGGAGAAACACGCTTCGGTTCGACGGATCGC
>TARA_R110002072_G_scaffold21189_1_pt1 | contig 21513 bp, 24 predicted proteins | sample TARA_R110002072 | Tara Oceans TARA_R110002072 (sample SAMEA4397118) | marine metagenome | biome: Polar Biome; feature: [SRF] surface water layer (ENVO:00010504); material: water (ENVO:00002006), including particulate matter (ENVO:01000060) such as... | depth 5 m | reverse complement strand
TTCTTCTAATACCTCTGTGGTGTTATACCCCTCAGCGGCTAATATTGACGCAACTACTTCGGAATCTGAAAAATTCATGGCGCAACCATAACTTTCTATATATAATTTCTTATTTCCTGTATTTTTAGAATCAATATCTTGTATATCAAGTACTTGACCATTAAATTGATTAGGATTTTTATGGGGAGAATTAAGGGGAGAATCCTTAACTTTTTCTATTTCCAAATATGATTGTTCCTTGTTTTTCAATATTTTATATAATTTGTATTTCCCATATGGGGAGAATAAAAAATAACTATCCAAATTGTAATTCCAATTCTCCCCAACTATGGGGAGAGTGATTATTTGATTACAAAAATGTTACCACAAAGGTACAAAATTAAAGATGACACGACAATTTGTCAGTACTTTTTAAGAATACTTTTACAAATAAAAAAAACCCCCATAAAGGAGGTTTTAGTGTTGGAAATTTGGTTGTGTTCAAAAGAACACGATAGAGATGTTAATGATTATCACATATTAGTTGGATTTAACTGTGATTGTTGAGTATATAAATATTAGGATTTTGATATATTATAAAATATTAACCCCATATATCAAATTACACCCACATATCCGCCCATTCATTATTCTGATTGGTTGATTTTACTTTTATCGGTACTTGTACATTTATACATTCCATTATTGAATTGATTGTATAATAGTGTTTGTTCTTAAAACGATTTGGTTTAATCCAATCTCGTTTTTCAAATGATTTTAATGTTTGATGTGTACACCCAAATATCTGTTCAGTTTCTTCTCTGTTAAATACAGTTTTTGAGTTCAATAGGTCTACATCTATTCCTATTGTTTTTAATGTTTCTTCCATGATTGATTTCCTAATAAATTATTATTCCGTTTTTATTCTCAACATCTAAATCGTTATCTAATAAATTTTTTGATTCAGGCTCTCCAACTACCATCTGTACATCAATCTTTATCTGTTCAAGTACATCTAAATACCCATCAATATTTTCGTACAACTCTTTTAATTCTTCTTTCTCTAATTCAGAATAATTTATGTTGTATAATATATCCAATCCCTTATCTATTTTAGTAATAGAGTGATTCATTGAAGTAGAGGGTAGAAACTTTAGTTTTCTCTTTTCCATAAACTGATTATTTGATTACCGTAATCAGGAAATCACTTTACATCGTGAGTTCCAAGAATCTTTAATCCTTGATTATTCATCCACTTGTACCAGTTAGAGAAGTGGTTCTTGTTTTTAAAATCTCTTCTTATAGTATGGTATTTCTTCTGACCATTAGATTTACTGATATAACTTATATCGTAAGTAATATTCTCACCCAATCCATCATCATCATCCTCATCGAGTTCCATCATTAATTCTTCTAATTCTAAATCATCACCTAATCCAACTTCATCTTCAGATTCTTTCAAATCCCATTTAAGAAGATTTTCTATTATTTCATTTATATCTATATCATCAGGTTCTTTCATTGTTTCTTCACAATAGGAATTAACCTCTTGTTTAATCAAACTCACCAATGATTCTCTATCTAATTTGGTAATATCTTCTGTATCCTCATCATCACCATAACCCATCTCTCGTAGGATTTCATCTAAATCTACCATATCCTCTAATTCATCTTCTTCAGGTTGTTGAATGTGTTTAGATGGAACATTCTGTTTTCTGTTCTTGGGTATTTCTACCATTGATACTGATTCATTAAAAACCTTTAATCTATTTTCTTCTTGTTCGTTTAATGTTATCCCTGCTCGTTTTTTTAAAATGATGGATTTTACCCATGGTGAGGTATTCTCACTAAAAAGATGTTTACTTTCAATTCTTATCATAATATACCCCCTGATGTTTGTTTCAACATCCTAGCTGTTTTTGTTATATAGTTCATTTGGTTTGTGTTAAGATTAGTATCTATCCAATACACCCCCTCATTTATTCTCGCTAATAGTTTTTCAGTTCCTTGTGATATATCCACCACCTTCCATCCTTTTCCTTCTTCTACAATCCCCATGTGAAGATTATCGACTTGTTCCCATGAAGTGATGGTTTTGGTGTTTCCATATTCATTCATTCTATCCATCATTGATTGGGTTTTCCACGAGTATTCGAATAAATCACCCTTAACTTTATTGTACCTCTTAATCATTGAAAGAGTTTCAGTACTACGATGTCCTTCTTTCATTAAATAAGATTTCATATCATCCTCTGATTTACCACAAATCCCTCGAGATTGTAGGTGGTGGATATAGAGTATATCGGTAATGGACATGGTGTATTTTTTACCCCATTTCTGTTCACTCAATTTGATTATCCCATCAAAAGTGAAACCTTCTATTTCATTCATTTCTCTTTTCATAATTATTTTTCTATTAGTTCCATATACTCATCAAATGTGTATTCTTCTCCTGTATCTATATCTTTCCAAATTATATCATCAATTGATAAACCATCAATCTGTTTTATTCTTTTCGTTCCTATTTTCTCTATCATTTGTAAATGATTTAAGTAATTCTTGTTTGGATTTTTGAATACTCCATTCTTGGTATTCTTCCCTAGTTTTAAATAGAGGTTGTAAATGTTTAGGTTGTTATTTGTTAAATCCTTTTTCTAATAACATTTTCTAAAATCCATTTTGTATTTTCAATTTGTTCCTTGAAATGTGTAGAAAAGTTTTCATTACAAAAGTTAGCTAGTTCATTTAGTTCAACATTATTTTTTAATTCTTTCAATCTGTTTTTCATTTTGTTTGTTTTAGTTATTTATTACGAGGTTGATACTCTTTTTTTAATACTTTTTTCTAATAGTATATTACTACTATAACTGATTATTTCTTCCAAAAGGGATACAATCCAACTTATAGGATTATTCACATAATCCTTTGTGATAAGTTCAATTAAATAATACTCTTCCAATGAGGTATTACAATAGTGGTTATTCAATATATTCCCACTCAACCTAATCCCTTATGTTAGGTGCCAACTCCAAGTTCATCGTATTTCAACGATAGGTTTTCGGTTTCCTTTTGGATTTCATTACTGATATAGAACAAAGTTGTCAAGTTCCTATATCCCTCTAAAATGTTTAATAATCTATTGAACCAACAATCAATAAACCTCACCATCTTTATATAAGTATCACAAACTTTCTCAAACAATAAGTTTTGAGGTAAAAAAGTTGAAAAAAGTTTATTTAAGAGTAATCCACAGAGAGATTTTAAGAGGTTTTAAGGGATGGTAAATGTGAAATCATATATATTTATATAAGTTTATGAATTAAGTATTACAAACCATTAAAACAATTGAAATGGATAAAATCTATGTAAATCCAAAGTTGAGAAATGAATTAGATGGGAAACAATTATATGAAAACTACAAGAATGCTATAAATCAGTATAAAAAATCAATGGAAAACGAAGAATACATTACATCATTTCTTATTTCGTTTGGGTTATTTGAAGAAAGAGTGAATGTGTGTTATGTTTTATTAAAATGGTATGAAAACATTATTATTGGTTCAATTGATTTTAGAAAAGAAAAAAGTTATTTAATACTGAAAGATAAGGTTGGTAGAGAGAATACAAAAGAAGCTATGAAAAAGGTGGGAATACCAACAATCAATGATGTTATATTTCCTTCGTTTGAAGAAAAATACAAACCCACCGAAGATGATTTAATGAAACTTACAATAAAAGATAAATTACTTTTCATTAAAGATAAAGGGTATTGTAATAACAAGTATTACAATAAATCTCTAAAATTATCTTCATCAAGGAACTCTTTAGTCCATATGAGTTTTCATAATATAGAAAATTATTCACAAGAACTTTGTGAGAGTATTTATGGAATGTTTGATTATTTTAACAAGGCAACTAAAAAGATAAAAAAGGATTTAAGGTTTAAGAAACTATCTAATCAATAATTTACTAACCTATAAACTTATCACTTTTATCCTGATTATCTTTTCTCCAAAGTGGTTGGAGGTTTGTGTAGTGGGCGTAGATTTCCAATTCATCTATTGTATCACACCACGATAAAGGATAAATGTGGTCCAAATCCCAATCCTTCATATTATCCCAACTCATTCCATCAACAAATTGGTTTTCAATATGTTCTTTGAGTGTTTCCCACTCACAACCTAACATCTCAAAGGTTTTAGATTTTTTAGTGAAACCCCCTCTTTTAATTGCCTCTCTTGTTCGGTGTCGTATTCTTCCTATCATATTAAATTGTGGGTCAGTATCTCTTCTTTCTTTATGGTATTTTCTCATATACTCACCATCATACTTTAACTCACCACTATCCTTCCTTCTTTTATATTGGATTTTCCATTTACATTCTTTACTACAATACTTTGATTTTACATTATTTGCGTTGTAAGAATTACCACACACCAAACACTTTCTTTCTTCACTAAAACTACCTTTAAGATTTTTCTTTTTGTATTCTTTGTTTCTTTCAAGTATTGTTTCTTTATTATTTTCTAAGTATTCTATTCTTTTTTCTTTTTGTTCTTCTTCCTTACATCTAAAACTACAATACTGATTATTTCCACCTGTGATAATAAATAACCCACTACACCTTATACATTTTTTCTTTATATCACCTCTTTCTTCTAACCTTTTTAATCTCCTATCATCTTTTGATTTTTGGTAGCATTTTTCATTACAATAGAGTTGATTATGAACCGAAGGAGAAAATGTTTTTTTACATATTTCACATTTTCTTTTTTTTGGAATGGGTGTTTTCATTACCCCAGCATCCCATTTACATTTTTCACCACAATACCTCTGTGCTTTTGATTTTAATTCAAATGTAGTTCCACAATGCACACAATCTTTGTGAGTAATTCTCTCTATTTTTGATAGAACTTTTTTATTGTGATTAGTCCAAGCTCTTTTTCTTACTTCTTTCTTACATACATCACCACAAACTCTACTTTGCGGAGATGGAGCATCGTATTCTTTCTCACAGATAATACAAACCCTTTTTTTAGAATATGGTTTTTTTTCTGTCATATTTTTTTAACATTATTCTTATACCATTCTAAATACTTTAGTTTAATATCTTCATCGTAATTATCACTTTTTCGTAGGTTTTCCTCTCTGTATAGAGGTTGGAGGTTAGTGTAGTGATTTAATGCAAGGATTTCCTCTTCGTTTTGTCCTGATGAGATAGGTATTATGTGGTCTAAATCCCAATCATCTCTATTATCCCAACTCATTCCATCTTTGAATTGTTTTTCAATATGTTTCTTAAACGATTTGTAGTCTATTCCAAGTATTTCTTTTGTTTTACTATTTTTAGTATATCCTCTTTTTTTGATAGATTTTGTGATTAAATCGCGAACATTTAATCTAAACTTAAACAAAGGGTCATTTTCCTTTCTCTCTTTAATATAACCCCTCATTCGGTTATTTATTTTCTCTCTATTTTCTAGGTTATATTGTTTGAACTTTTCTTTAAGTTCTTCTCGGTTTTCCTCGTAATACTCTTTCTTCTTATCTAAAAGATTATCTTGGTTTTCTATGTAATACTCTTTCTTTTTTTGAAGTATTAAATCTTGGTATTTCTCGTAATATTCCTTTCTATATTCTTCAATATATTCTTTATTCTCTTCTCTCCATTTCTTATTACTCTCTAATCTTTTTTCTTTGTTTTCTTGGTAATAAACTCTATCGTTTTCAAGTAATTTATCTTTATTCTCTTCTCTATATTTCTTATTATATTCTTTGATTTTTTCCTTATTTAATTTAATATATTCTTGGGATTTGTTCTCTTGCCACCAATCATTATATTCTTTGATTTTTTCAGGATTTTTATTGCGATAATCTTTACTCTTACTACTTAAACAAATCTTACACCTTTTATCAAATAAAGGTTTTCCATTTTTCTTTGAATACCCATAAACCCTATATTCATCTTTTTCATATTCAATCCCACATTTATTACATTTCAGTTTTTCACTCATAGGGTGTTATTTATTACTTAACCAAATCATTAAACAAAACCACAAAAATGTAATAAGAGCATAGTATTTTCTCATTACATCATCTTTGATTTTCATTAGATTGATTTAATAAATTATGTTTTAAGAGTCAATTAAATATAATCTTTCAAATCATATCCTACAAACTTTCTATTTAGTTCATCACATACTCGTCCTGTGGTTCCACTACCCATAAAAGGGTCTAATATCAAATCTCCTTCATTTGAAGTTTGAAGAATGGGTAGAATAATTATGTCTTTAGGGAAAGGAGCAGGGTGTTCCCCATCAATATCTAGTTTTTGATTTGCCACCGAAGTTCTAACAATTTCTTCGTTCCAAAAATCACCCATATTCTTTCCATTAGAGTTGGGAAAGTAAGGTGAAATGGAAAAAGATTTAGAAGATTTAGTATTTCTATGACGAGGAGGTAGTGAGGGTTTGGATGTAGTAGATAATTTTGTTAGAGTAGGATTATAGAAATAATCTTTACTCTTTACTAAATGAAAGATAAACTCATAAGAAGGTGTGAGGTTAGATTTGGAGGAAGAGGGTTTTGGATTAGTTTTACTCCAAATGATGGTATTTCTTAAAAGCCACCCGTGTTCTTTCAGTTTTATCACTACTTGATGGGGTATGTTCTGTAAATCTCCATCTAAAAAAGTATCACCGATGTTTAGAAAGAATGAACCTTTTGGTTTTAACACTCTAAAACACTCTTTTAGATGATTTGAGAGGTTTTCTATATACTGATGGGGTTTTGGTTCGTTTCCTAATCCTCCTCCTTCTAAATAGGTTCTTTTGTTCCAATAAGGAGGTGAGGTAAAGATGGTTTGTATCTCCTCATTTTTTATCTCACTTAAATCATCACTACTCTTATGATAAACTCTCCAATTTTCATTTTTTAGAGTTTTAGTTGATGGTTTAGATGTAATACTTTTTTTTTCTTTAATTTCTCGGTTGGTTTGGATGTAGGCTTGGTGGGTAGTGATTATTTCTTTATCTATCAAATCAATATAATCTCCTTTGTTTTTTCGTATGAAAAGAAGTTTTCCAAGTTGGGAAGATTTTACCCCCAATTCCTCAGCAATTATATCTCGACGATTATAATTTTCTGTTTTATGATTGTTCGTGCGAACATTCTTTATTTTTCCTCGTTTATTCTCGTAATGTTTTTCAATTACATCATATTCATTCAAGGTTTCTTTTACCGATTTAATCCTTTGTTTATTATACTGAACTAAATAAAAATCAGTTTCTGTTTCCTTTATATTATTAATCTCCACTTCTACCTCAACCCAACCAAGTTTCTTCACACACTCGTATCTTCGGTGTCCTGATAAGATTTGATGATTTTGATTGATGATTAGTGGTTGTAATAAACCCACTTCTTTAATAGAAATCATCAAATCTTCCAAGTTGGAGAGAGAGTAAATCTCTTTGTTTTTTGGATGGGGAAGTATTTTGATTAATGGAAGTTTCATCTATGCAAATTATTTAATCTAATTTAATTGTGCAACTATAAATGAAAAAACCCCCATCAATAACGATGAGGGTAATTCAAATTCGAAAAACTTACTATATAATTCAATTAAGGGTTGAGTTCAACCTAATCAATTCTAGCGTTTCCACAGAAAAATCTATTATTATCAAAAAGATATCCGGGATACTTTACTCCTTTGTATTGGGGAAGTGTAGAACTACTAACTTTATATGTGAGTTTGTATTGATTATTTTTACACATTTCAATCATTGTTTCATTCTCAATACATTCTTTTTTCCAAAAGTTGATTTTATCTTCATATTTTTTCACCATTCCTCGCAACCAATTATTCCAAGATGTTTCATAGGGTGTATTACTAATTGATTTCAAACAACTATTTTTCATTTCGGTGTAAAACTCCAAAGAACTATTATCTATACTTAACTGTTGTTCAAAAAAAAGAGATGGATTTTTGGGTAAATAAGAAAAATTACCATCATTATTTTTCGTTAAAGTCCCATATTTTTCAATCTCCTCTCTTGGGAAACTATTTAAGAATACATCAAACATCCCAAATCCATTATATAATTTTTTAGATTTTTTTAATCTGAAATTATCAGGAACAAATGGAAAGTATTTTTGTATATCCTTAAATCCATAGGTAAAAACAACACCACCCATTATGGTTTCAGCGTTCTTTCTAATAAACACCTCTCTTTCAGTATTACTATCATTGTCTCTATCCTCAAATCCTGTATCGTAAATAACATCATTCAATTGATATAATGAATATAGATATTCATAATCCTTACCCTCAAAAAGTGGGTTCAGTTTGAAACTTTCATAGGAAGTTGAACCAAAACTCCAACTTGGGTTTTGATTTTTACCATCTTTTAACCATTTTATTCTTTCATCTTTATCAGTAAATCTTACACATTCAGCCGCTCCACTTACTATTTTTTTATCGTAATTATATAGGGATGGGAACTCACTAATGAAATCGTAAAACTCATTAAACCAAGTTTGGTATTTATTTCCTATTTCGTAATAGGGGAGAAAAATATTATTTGAGAAAGTATTGAAGAAGTTTTGATTTTTGTTTTTCTTATCAATTGAAGAGTAATCAAAAAACTTTTTTATCTGTTTTTTGTTATTTAACAACCAATTGATTTGAGAAGAACATTGTTCGTTCATTAAAGTTCTTAATAATTGTATTTCTTTGGTTTTATTATTTCCAAGAGCTTCCATCATTTTCTTGCCCGTTTCTATAATTTTTGTAATCTGTTTAGTATTAAAGAGTAAATCGTATCTATTCTTTAATAAAGTTGGATTTTGTGTGTTAAAAAATCCTTTGTTATTAAATTGAGGAATGTTTTTAATGTTTTTATTCCTTCTCTTGTTCGTATATTTAGTATTAAAGTTTGTCATAATATATGAGGCTCCTAACCCCTTTTATTGGGAGTTCCTATGGGAACTCGTTTGAAATAATTTTTAATTTTAATTTTGCATTCAACCTATTTTTCACTTTGTGATACTCGTTGAATGATACTCTATAATCGTAATGATTACGATGATGTTGATTTGAGTATCCGTAGTATTTTTCTATAATTGTTCTCATGTTATTCTTTGATTAAATTGTTTAATTCATTGTATTTTCTCATCCAAAATATACATTCATAGTAGTTGATAGATTGATTTAATACTTTACTTATTCTTTCCATATCATCTTCCATAATTTTCTTTTGTTTTTTGGTGATTTTCACCTCTTGTTTTTGGAAGATTTCAAAATCTGTTTTAATAATAATTGTTCTCATAACTCGTGGGGTTTTTAATTCAACATTTGTTTCTCTCACTTTCTTTCTTAATAATAGTCGCGGATTTACCCACTAACTAATTTTAATTCTTGGTTAGGTAATTCTTTTCTATACCTTTCAAAATATTCACTTCCGTATTGATATATCATTTCAACTTCATCTATTGAACTATCCATAAATGTTGTTAGGGTAGCAATCGTAAGTTGATTGATAAATGTTTTTTTAATTTTTTTTGATGTTATTGATAAATCTTCTACACACATTTCAATAATCTGTTTTGTAAAATCAAATACATTATCATCATCACATAATTGAAAAAAAGTTATTCCAATATTGTTGTTATTGATGGTAAATAGTTCATCACATTTCTCATTGTAGAAGGTCATTATATTTTCATAAGTTGAGTAATCAACTTTATATGAAATCTTTTGATTTATCATAGTTTTATTTACACCCACTACACATAAATCTCTTAAAACAGATAAGTTTATTTCTTTATCCATTTCAAGGTTGTTTTCCTCTATCAAACCTGTAATAATTTTATAGGTTTGATTTTCATTAAATTGTTTCTTAATTGTTGTCATAACTTCTTTGTGTTTTATACCCACTCGGTTTTAATTAAACATTTGTTTCTCTCACTTTCTTTCTTAATAATAGTCGCGGATTTACCCCCTAACTAATTTTAATTCTTGGTTAGGTAATTCTTTTAATTCCTACCCTTTTAACTCTCATTTCTTTTTACATATTAGTAGAAAAATTACCCACCCTTTAATTTTTGATTTTTGTTAGGTAATTATTTTAATTCCTACCCTTTCAAATTCTCCCTCTATTATATTATACGATGAGGATTACCTAATGTTTATTTTTTGATTAGTATTAGGTAATTCTTTAACTTGTTGATTGTAAAAATGAACTGATATGAGTTGGAGAATTAAAAAAGTTGGAAAAGAATGGGATTTCTTGCCAGAGAAGGAAAAACAAGAAAGAAAGGAATACGAAAGATTGGTTCTTAAAATTGAGAGAAGAGAAAAGAAGATAGAAAGTATGCTTACGAAAATCCAAAAGGATAAAAAGGAATTGAGATTTTGGAAAACACAAAGAACAAAGGGATACAATAAGATGTTAAAGTATCACGACAAGTTTTCCCCTAACTTTTCTTTCTATTTACACATTGGAGAAAAGAGTGTAAAGTATCCAAGTGGTATATATGTAGATACAGCAGGTAATAATCAATGGGGATTGAATGTTTCTGTGGGTGGTAAGAAAAAATACATTTATGTTGGAACAATTGGGAAGGTTGGGTTTAACTTGGATTTAATTGAAAACAACTCTAATAATATTCCAATAGGAACAAAGTTTAATGATTTAGAAAATAGAGAGAAGGGTTATTACGAAAGATTAAATCCTCATAGGAATGAAGAACACAAGAAAGAAATTGAGGATAAATTAAAGTTTTATCTGTGTGATATAATTACAGATAAAATGTGGAGGAGCCTTAACAAATATGGAAGTTTAGATACTTTCTTCACTAAACAAATTAAATTAAATGGGAATGAACTACTTTATAGTATTTACAAAAAAACTCCCCATTATCAACCTCAACGAGAACCAAAACCTAAAAAGATGGGTGGAAGATTGGGACCTTTATTGGGGTTAAATAAGAAATCATAAATCAATGTATCACTATCCTATGTGAAAAAACTAACTCCGATATAAAAACCACTCCGATACCTATTTTGGGAAAAAGTATTTTCTCAGTTACAAGAAACCTATTGTCTCTATATTGGTAATCAAGTAATCTATAAGAAGAAATTATAACCTTACCAGTTCTTCAAACATCCAAAGAGTTTGAATTAGTATTAGACCCTTTTATGGGAAGTGGAACTACTGGTAGAGTTTGCGATAGGTTAGAAAGGAGTTTTGTGGGGTATGATTTGAAGGGGTATTAAAAACCGATACACTATAATTGAATAACGGTTTTTTCATTTTAAGTTGATTACCATATTATTCAATGTTGTAAAAGAACATCCTTTTTAGTTATTGGAGAGAAAAATATTTTACTAATATTAATTTTTAATATAAAACCAAATGAATTCAAGGATAATCGGAATTGATGTAGCTAGAGCTTTGTCCATTATAGGAATGGTGATAGTCAATTTTAAAGTGGTATTAGGAGAGGAGGGACAGAACTGGGTAAAATTGATTGCTAGTGTTTTTGATGGTAAAGCATCCGCCACATTTGTTGTGCTAGCCGGAGTCGGAATTGCTCTAGGTACAAACTCTGCGTTTAGAAACAATGATCTTATCAAACTAAGGATGTCTCAAATTAAAATTGTTAAGCGTGCTTTATTTCTATTTATCATAGGACTTTCTTACATGGTAATTTGGCCAGCGGATATACTTCATTATTATGGGGTTTATATGATCATCACGTTACTTCTTATTAGGAGTAAGCCTCAGTGGATTTTGATGTGGGCGGGAGCAGTAATACTAGTCTATCCGTTTCTGCTTTATTGGTTTGACTACGAAACGGGATGGAATTTAGATACGCTTGAGTATCTCGATTTTTGGGAATTTGGTGGGTTTCTTCGAAATCTGTTCATTAACGGATTTCACCCTGTAATGCCATGGGTGTCGTTTATGCTTGTAGGATTTTGGTACGGTAAGCAGGATTTAAACAGAGATCAGTTTTTAAAGAAATCAATCTGGATTAGTTCCTCAGTTTTTATTCTCATTCAATTTTTGTCTTATTTCTCCATACGTTTTCTTTCTAATGGTAATGAAGAGACTCTATCTGATTTATCAGAAATCATCGGTACTAATCCAATGCCTCCCTTACCGATTTATATGATTAACGGTATATCAATTGCAGTTTTAGTAATCTCATTATGTATACTCCTCGGAAAGAGGTATGTGATGAATAAAGTGGTTGTTGCGTTAAACAATACAGGTCAATTAGCCTTAACCTTTTATGTTGCCCATGTAGTACTTGGAATGGGTATTATTGAGGTGATAAGTCCTTCCAAGATGGGAACTTATAGTATTGAATTTTCTGTTAGCTATGCTTTAGTATTTAGTCTGCTATGCATTGTGTTCGCAAACCTTTGGTTGAAATATAAATCTCATGGTCCGTTGGAATGGATTATGAAAATGATCATCAAATAAAAAAACCGATACACTATAATAGTATAACGGTTTTGTCATTATAAGTTGCTCCCCCTAATGACAGAAATTTCATCACAAGTGAATCTATTTGTGAATTAACTTAAGAGAGTTATTGTTTTAAAAAAGCAGATTTAATCATTAACTAAAAGTTTAGATACTTCATCATAGTCTTCTTGGGATAAGACTTCAGTCCACTGAGTTTCACCCTTATAAATAGCTAAATAAGTTACGTCTTGATGTTTTGAGGAAGAATGCCAGTGTTCTGTATTAGCGGTACATTTTAAAATATCACCTTCTTTAATCACAATGGGTTGTTTCCCTTTTTCTTGGTAATAACCCTTTCCGGAAACAACAATTAAAACCTGACGATCGGTATGCTTGTGCCAATTCAATGTCGAATTAGATTTAAAAGTTGCCTTGGTAATATTGTAGGATATCGATTCATCTGATCGAATCAGTGGATTCAACCATGCTTCACCTAAATAATTGGTGTTTGGTGCCTTGAATCCTTCTAAAAGATATGAAGACACTTCGTATTCATTGGTTTGTGCTTGGATACTTAGAGATAAAAAAGTGATGAATAAAATCAGAAGGTTTTTCATTGTTTAGGTTTTAGGTAAAGATAAAAAAACCGATACAATAAAGAAGTATAACGGTTTTATCATTTTACTTGCTCCCCCTGTTGTCAGAAGTTGCAGCACAACTAAACAGAATTATGAATTTAGTTTTTACTCAGGCTAAGAATCCTGAAAGCTCCTTTAGAGACAATAAAGAATACAATTGTACCGATAATCAGGTCAGGCATGTTGGAGTTTATCCAATATACCAGTATTCCCGCTAAAATCACCCCTAAATTAATTACGACATCATTTGAGGTGAAAATGAGACTTGCTTTCATATGTGCTTCTTCCTTGTCTCTTGACTTTTGGAGGAGATATAGGCAAATTCCATTTCCGATTAATGCAAAAATTGAGATTATGATCATTGTTAGATAATTTGGAAACTCTACGGGATAAATAATTCTTCTAATTACCTCGCCAAGTCCAATTAAAGCTAAAACGATTTGAAAATAACCAGCAATTTTGGCTATTGCTTTTTTATAGATCAAAGATTTTCCTACAGCGATTAAGCTGATTGCGTAAACAAAACTATCTGCGAGCATATCCAAGCTATCGGCTATTAAACCCATCGACTTTGATACAAGCCCATAACTCATTTCGAGAATGAAAAAAACAAGATTAATTATAAGAACTGACCAAAGTACCTTTTTCTGATTAGTCTTGTGGTCTTGATCAAAAGATTTTCGGTCAGTTATTTCCGTGTAAAGTTTTTTATGACCGAGATTTAGCGACCTTAGACTTTCCTCAATTTCCTCGATATTGTTATCGTGAAAAATAGTTAGCTCTCGTTGGTTTAAATCAAACTTCAAGTGTTTTATTTGAGATAATACTTCAAACTTCATACGAATGAGATTCTCCTCTGAAGGACAATCCATTTTGTCAATTTTGAAGCACGTTTTATTCAAATTTTTGGTCTAATTAATATAGTATCAAAAATAAAAAAAAACCGATACACTATAACAGTATAACGGTTTTATCATTTTACTTGCTCCCCTTTTTGACAGAAGCTGCAGCTATAATGCGATGATTGAGTATGTGACTATTAGGAAATTGAAGGGTTAAATTTAAAATCGATTAATTTTTAGATACTCCTATTTTCTTTCCCCAATGTCTTAAAGTAAAATCTATCGAAATTCCGAGCATTGTAAAATCTTTCGCTATTGAAAATGAAAAATCATTGATTAAAAAAGATAGTGTTGTCAAAAATATTAAACAGGATAAAAGAGCGCCATACTTTTCCTTAACAATAAGAAGTATAAAAACGATTAATTCAAAATACCCTAAAAAATAATTTGGACCCATTGGCCCCAATTTAGTTAGCCAAGAAGTCAATATATTAGTTTCTACCATTTTAAAAATTCCTTCAGGCACACCTTCCCAGACAAAAATTTTCTCCATCCAACCAAATCCTAAAATGATTAAAAGACCTAGTTTGCTGAAATTAATTTTATTTAAATATTGATTGATTATCATAATTGATTCAGTTTTCTTCGTTAAATTATTTTTTAAGTTCAATACCAAAGGTAAGGTTTCAGTGAGTAACTATTGATGTTTTAGAAAAAAGGTAGTGGATTGTTGTATAATTAAAGTTATCTCCATTTTTTGGTTATTGTAAAACGATAAAAGTGTCAATTGACACCTTCTAAAATTATAAAACCTTGCTCAAATCTTGCGCATAGAAAAAAGGTTCCAAGAAATGAATCAAAAGACCAAATACAATTAGTGCCAAATGACTGCCAAGAAATTAACTTGAATTATTATACTTGTAAAGTTACTTGAAATAAAAAAGCCCTTACATTGCTGTAAAGGCTTTCTGCTTTTTGCTCCCCCTCTTGGGCTCGAACCATATCATTTTCCTATGGAGAAAAAATTGACCTCGATATAAAAACCACTCCGATACCCACTTAGGAAAAAAGTATTTTCTCAATTACAAGAAACCTATTTCCCAATATTAGGGTATACTTCATTTTACTATTCTCATTTTGTGAATTTCACCCCATTTTAGTTGTATAATCAAGACTTTATTCGTATATTAAGGGTATAAAACCAATAACCCTAAAATCACGAATTATGAAAGTATTCATTTCAAGAGTTTCAACTGATGAACAGAGTGAATTACGACAGATTCAAAATGTAGAAGGATTCGATAAGGTAATTATCGATAAGTGTAGTGGATTAATTCCTCTTTGGGAAAGACCCGAAGCAGGAAAACTGAAGAAGTTAGTGGATAACGGAACTATCAAACATATTGAGGTTCATTCAATCGATAGATTGGGTAGAGATACTCTTTCGGTGTTATCGGTATGGAAAGAACTAACTGATAAAGGGGTTAGAGTGGTTTGTAGAAACCCAAACTTCCAAAATCTAAATGATAGTGGTGAAAAGGATTACTTCTCCGAGTTACTTTTGAATATCTTAAGTACTATGTCCTCTTTTGAGAAATCCATGATTAAAACTCGTCAAATGGAGGGTATTCGTGTTACTCAAATGATATCACCTGAAAAGTATAGTGGTAGGAAACAAAACACGAAGGAATCTACTTTAAAGTTCCTTCAGAAACATTCCAAAGCGGTATCTTATTTAGAGAAAGGAATGAAAGGAGTAGAGGTATCTAAATTGTGTGATATCTCTCTTAATACTATCACTAAAATTAAAAGGAAGTTACAACCTGAATTAGTTTAAGATGAGTAATCAAGAAAAGAAAGAGAGAAAGAGGAAATCTATTGAACTGATGGAGAGTATCAAAGTAAAAGGGTGGGAGAAGAATCAGGTATTCAATGAAATCTCTTCTTTCGAGTGGGTAGAATTGAAGAGATAATCTTCGGAATTGTTTTTAATATGTTTTTAATAAATCTAATACTTCCTCACTAAAATTTTCAGGATTTACTTCATCATTAATTAACATATTTGTTACCAATTGGGTAACCTCGGTATACAATTTTTTCCAATCAATATCCCAATCAGGAATATCCTCACTTGAATCAAAATACGATGCAACATTATCGGCAGTGGTTGTAATAACTTCCCAAGGTAAATCATCATTATACTTCCAAAGTTCAGCCTCATCTATCAGTTCTTCAACCATATTTGAAATCGTTTGTTCTAATTCTTTTGAAATTTCCATATAGTTGTTTTTAATAGTTCAATATTAAATATATAGATTATCTGATTACGGTAATCAAGAAATCAATGATTTATAGTTTACTCCCTAATATCTTTCTGATGTTACCATGAGAAAGGGTATCGGACATCATTTGAGTGTTTATCCTTCTGTAATAGTTCATCATGGTTGTTATGGAATGACCTGTGATATTACAAACATCTTCAACTCTAACATCTTGAAGTAACATATAACTCACGAAGTAAGAACGGAGGTGGTGAGAGGATTCTATTCCATATTTTTCCCAACCATATTCTTCACTTGTTACTAATTTACTCTTGAATAGATTTAGATAATATGTGTTACTATATCCTTTATCTTTTTTCTCTGTTCTATTTGGTGATGGAAAAAGTTTCGCTGGTTCTTCACTTCCCCTAAAAAGTTCAAATATTACATCAATGATATTGGTTTCATATCTCTCTCTACCATCTTTATAAACAATGGTTTTAAATGAAACATTCTGGGGTGGTTTATCCCAACTCCATATTCTATCCTCAATAGGAATTAACCTATCCTTTCTCTTTGAATTCATTATCTGTAACTCATAGAAATAATAATCTTCTTTTGGGGTAATTTTCTTTTTCAGATAAGAAGAAACTCTTGATGGGATAAAGTTTTCATCATGTGAATCTATATTTCTATATGCTTGTAAAATTTCAGTAATTCTGAATCCATATCTCAATTGAAGAAAACTTACAAAGTGAACCACATCAGATAAAACAATTAAGTTTTTAGGTTGGTTGGTATGTACCTCACCACTATAAGTTCCATCTCTTAATTTAAGATTGTATGATAACCTTTCCTTTCTATACTTTTCAATATCCCCACCATGTTCACAATAGTATCTCCAAACCATTTGGATATATTCTAAATTATCATTCACACACCTTTCATAGTTTTCGTAAGAGAAATCATCAAATAATCTTTGATGATTAGTTACTGGTGGTAATCCTACTTTCTCGAGTAGTTTATTTTGAAAGTCAGGTGTTATAGAATGTTTTTGATTTAACAATCCTTTTCCATCTACTGATATTGGTTCTGATAACCAGTTCAAGAACATTCTTATAGATTGAATATATATTTTGATGGTACTCCTTGATAGTTTCTTTTGACCTACGGGTGTCCCATCTTTTCTTTTTTTAGTTCGATTTTTAAGATGTAAAACATAATCTCTAATTACCCCTCTAAATTCTTCACTTTTAAGAATCAGTATTGTTTTGATTTTATGTTCAATACAATACTCTCTGAATTCATTTAGAACCATTATTCTTCTCTTCATTGTGTGGGTATTTCTAACCACACTCTTATCTTCATTAAATACTAATTGAATTGAAGAACCTCGGTTCTCTTTAACTAAACCTCCCTCATCCATACATTTAGTAATATACTCATCAATATATTTTGAGAGGTTTGGTTCGATTACATTCTTGTTTGAAAAATCGTGACCTACCTTTTCTAATAATTTTTGAGTAGCAATAAAAAATGAGGTCTCACCCTTTTCAAGGTCAATATCACAACTACATAAATACTTTGTTCTTGGATTGATTTTAGTTGAAGAGAACTTATAATACCAGAACCATTTTTTAGTTTTAGAATCTCGTTTGATTGTAAAACTCCCTTTGTAGTTTTCGGTTAACTTCTTACCATACATTAAGAAGAATTGTTGTTCCGTTTCAGGAGTCCAACCATATTCTTTGAGTACCTCTAATTTTTCTAAATTCTTTCCCATCTGTGGAATAGGTAGTATAAATTAACTAATCCAAATATAGTAAAAAAAAGTTATATGGGGAGAATGTGGGGAGGGTAGGTGTAGTTTATATATGTATTCACTTATATATCAGATAGTTATTTACAACCCTAACTCTCTATATAAAGTTTTTTTGCGTTTGAGCCTTGAAGGTTTAGCTTCAATGCGGTTCCTTGTATGTTTGGATCAATAGTTTTTTCCATAGGGGAGCAAGCGGTATTTAAAATGGTTTACAAAGATAGTACTAAATTCAAATTAGTGACATTTTGTCATGGATTTTTTGGTCCTTAGTAGGGCTTTATTTAAAGGTGCTATTCAAAACAGATATGACTGAGACCGGTTAAAATAAAAAAATTGACCTACTTTTGTTTCCATAAATACGATCAATGGCAAAGAATTTAGTAATTGTAGAGTCCCCGGCAAAAGCCAAAACCATAGAAAAATTTTTAGGACCAGATTTTAAAGTAGCCTCTAGTTATGGGCATATTGCAGATCTTCCGTCCAAGGAATTGGGGGTAGCAGTGGATGATGATTTTGAAGCAAAATATATAGTTTCCTCCGATAAAAAAGCATTGGTAAAACAATTACAAGTATTGGCCAATAAAGCAGAGATCATTTGGTTGGCTAGTGATGAGGACCGAGAAGGAGAGGCTATTTCTTGGCATTTGTCAGAAACTTTGAAATTAGATAAAGCCAAAACCAAGAGGATTGTATTTAACTCTATCACAAAATCTGCGGTGCAGCATGCGATTCAAAACCCTAGAGAGATAGATTACAATCTTGTCAATGCACAGCAAGCCAGGCGTGTCTTAGATCGTTTGGTAGGTTATGAATTGTCTCCTGTGTTGTGGAAAAAAATTAAGCCAGGACTTTCTGCAGGAAGGGTTCAATCCGTTGCTGTAAGACTTATTGTAGAGAGAGAAAGAGAGATTGACTCATTTAATCCTGAAGCTTCCTTTAAAATTACGGCCCAATTCAAGACCCAGGCTGGGGTATTGTTTTCTGCAAAAATATACAAGACCTTTGCTGACCAAGGATCTGCATCTGACTTTTTAAATCAAAATATTGGGGCTCATTTTTCAGTGGCGCAATTGGAAAAGAAGCCTGCGAAAAAAACACCTGCTGCACCATTTACCACCTCTACATTACAACAAGAGGCTTCTAGAAAAATTTATTTTTCTGTATCTAAAACCATGCAAGTAGCCCAGAGACTTTACGAGGCTGGACACATTACTTATATGAGAACAGACAGCGTTAATCTTTCCAAAGAGGCAAAAGAAGCTGCTGCTGCTGCGATTATAGAAAATTATGGAAAATCTTTCTCTCATCCGAGAGATTTTAGGGGTAAGACCAAAGGAGCTCAAGAGGCTCACGAGGCCATTAGACCGACAAATATGATGGTTCAAAATCCAGTGAGTGACAGGGACCAAGCCAAATTATATGACCTTATTTGGAAACGTACCTTGGCTTCTCAAATGTCAGATGCTCAATTAGAAAGAACCAATGTTAAAATTGCGGCCAACACCCATGACGAACAATTCACAGCCAGTGGAGAGGTCATTACTTTTGAAGGTTTTTTAAAGGTTTATCTTGAAGGAGTAGATGACGAAGATCAGGAGGAACAAGAAGGTATGTTACCTGCAATGAGTCTATCTGAAAGCTTGGATTATCAAAATATTACTGCTACGGAGCGTTTTTCAAGACCTCCTTACAGGTATTCAGAAGCTTCTTTAGTAAAGAAACTCGAGGAATTAGGTATTGGAAGACCATCTACCTATGCGCCAACCATATCTACCATTCAAAATAGGGGGTATGTGGAAAAAGGTACTATAGAAGGAACCGCAAGGGCATACCAACAGTTGGTGCTCTCTAAAGACGTCTTAAAAGCCAGTACACTTTCTGAAAATGTAGGCTCTGACAAGGGCAAAATGGTCCCAACAGACATTGGCATGATTGTCAATGATTTTTTAGTGGATCACTTTGCTTCTATTATGGATTATCATTTCACGGCTAAAGTAGAAGAAGATTTTGATGAGATAGCTCAAGGCACAGAGGATTGGAAAAAAGTGATGAAAAATTTCTATCAAGACTTTCATCCCAAAGTACTCAATGTAGAGGAAAATGCGGAAAGGGCTTCTGGAGAAAGACTTTTGGGAGACGACCCCAAGTCCGGAAGACCCCTTATTGTTCGTTTGGGTAAATTTGGTGCTATGGCACAAATAGGCCATGCAGACGACGAGGAGAAACCCGTGTTTGCCAGTCTTTTGCCAGAACAATCACTGGGTACAATCACTTTTCAAGAGGCATTGGATTTATTCAAATTGCCCCGTGAATTAGGCACCTATGAGGGTAAAGAAGTTCTAGCCAATGTGGGCAGATTTGGTCCATACATTAAGTTTGGAGAAGCGTTTGTTTCTATGGATAGGGCAGAAAGCGCTATGGATGTTAGCTTTGATAGGGCCGTAGAACTTATTGTTGAGAAGCAAAAAGCAGACGCCCCAATCGCACACTATGATAACCTTGAAGTGACTAAAGGGACAGGTCGTTTTGGTCCTTTTATAAAATGGAATGGGCTATTTATAAACGTGAATAAAAAATATGATTTTGATGCTTTATCTACTGCAGACATTGCAGAACTCATTGAGTTAAAAAAGCAAAAAGAAATTGAAAAAGTAATACATGACTGGCCGGAAGCTGGGGTTAGAATTGAAAAAGCCAGGTGGGGACGCCATAATATTTTGAAGGGTAAAGTAAAAATTGAACTGGCAAAGGAAGTGGCGGTGGAAGCCATGACCTTGGAACAAGCAGAGGCCATCATAGAACAAAAGGCCCCTAAGAAGAAAGCGGCCCCTAAGAAAAAAACGGCTGCTAAGAAAACGACCACTAAAAAGGCATCGGCTGTTAAAGCCAAGCCAAAAGCAACGGCTAAAAAATAGTATTTAATTTCCCTTATCATCTTTTGACATGGCCTTAGAATTTTTACTCCCCGTCTCAGATAAAGTTTTGGCACATAGTGCACTTTTACCGGAGCAGGCTATTAGAAATAAAATAAAAGTACATACGCAAAAATCAGGGATTCCTCCTTTAGATGGCGTTCAATTGGCTTTTTTAGGGGTACATGAATCCAGAAATGCCTTTGAAAAAAAGCCGTATAGATTAGCTATTGACGCCATTAGAATTCAATGGTACAAGCTCATGTTTGGCAATTGGAATAGTGCTGTGGTGGATCTTGGAGATGTGCCAGAAGGTGCTGAGGTTTCAGATACCTACTATGTGTTGAATCAGGTAGTTTCTGAATTGGTTACTAAGGGCATAGTACCCATTATTGTTGGGGCTACTCAAGATATTACCTACCCTATTTACAGGTCTTTTGATCTGAGTGGGAAAATGGTCAATATGGTTTCCGTAGACAGTCGTTTTGACTTTGGCAGCCAAGATGAATTGATTTCATCTCGCTCTTATATGAGTAAGATTATCACCGAAAAGCCCAATAATTTATTTAATTTTTCAAACCTT
>TARA_R110002072_G_scaffold151154_1_pt1 | contig 21566 bp, 14 predicted proteins | sample TARA_R110002072 | Tara Oceans TARA_R110002072 (sample SAMEA4397118) | marine metagenome | biome: Polar Biome; feature: [SRF] surface water layer (ENVO:00010504); material: water (ENVO:00002006), including particulate matter (ENVO:01000060) such as... | depth 5 m | reverse complement strand
AAATCGAATAAATAATGGTTTGGTCTTCCTCCAGGCCAAGGTTCATTGTGCTCTTTTGCGTCTTGAATAACATCAAAAGGCGTACTTTTTACTTGATTGTACCAATTTACATATCTGTCTCTCCCATCAGGATTTATACACGGATCTATAATTACAATCGTGTTTTCTAACCACGCTTTTTTAGTGGTTACTAAATCGTAAAGTGTTAACATGGATGCTTCTGTGCTAGAGGCTTCATTTCCATGCACATTATAACTCAACCAAACAATCGCTTTTTTTCCTGGATTACCAGTTTCAGTTCCTGTTTGAGAAAGATTATCCTTTCTAATATCTTCTAAATTATTGATGTTTTCTTGTGATGAAATATAGGAAACATATAAAGGTCTGTTTTCATTAGTTTCGCCATATTTTTCTAGTTGTACGTTTGATAAAGTATTGCTAACGTATTTAAAATAATCGACAACTTTATGATGTCTTGTAAATCGAGAACCAATTTCGTAACCCAAAAACTCTGATGGAGATTGAATTGTTTGCGAAAAAACAGATCCGATTGTTAAAAAAGAAAGAAGTAAAATAGCTTTAAATTTCATAAAAAAGTTGTTTGATAATCATCAAAAATAAGCAATAAATTTTATTCTTTTGGATGATAAGAGAAGTAACAAGTTAAAAATATGTTAGATTGATTTACATTTTTTAAGTTCGCATAAAATAGTTGTATTTTTATCGAAAATTAAACAAACTACATGAACGCTAATTCAGATTCAGATTGTTGTAAAAAAAGTGTTATTAATTTATGAAAATAACACAAATACCATTCAAAAAAACAGGATTTTTCTCTAAAACAATGATAGATTATTTAGAGAAAAATGAACATATAAGGTCATTTTATCACAATTTTCCGGACATTAATGGTTTTCATAATCAGATTGAAGAAAAGAAAAACTCTTTTCGTTTACAATCGAGACTTGTTTTGGTTGATGCATTAAAAAATCAATATAAAAGTTTTGATACATCCACAAAAACGGATCAAAATATAGACCTTTTAAAGCAACAAAATACATTTACTGTTACCACTGGTCATCAACTAAATTTATTTACTGGCCCTTTATATTTTTTGTATAAAATTATTTCTACGATTAATTTAGCTGAAGAATTATCGGAAAAATTTCCAGAAGAAAATTTTGTGCCAATTTATTGGATGGCAACTGAAGATCATGATTTTGATGAGATTAATTATTTTAATTTTGATGGCAAAAAAGTAAGTTGGAACAGAAAAGATGGTGGAGCAGTAGGTAGGTTTTCAACAGAAGGTTTGGACGATGTTTTTGAGGTTTTTTCGGATCATTTAGGGAATTCTAAAAATGCAGATTATTTAAAAAATCTTTTTTCTGAAGGATATTTAAAACACGATAATTTAGCAGATGCCACACGTTTTATTGCCAACGAATTGTTTAAAGAATATGGTTTGGTAATTGTTGATGGTGATGATAAAAATTTAAAACAATTATTTACCCCTTTTGTAAAAGACGAATTAGAAAACGAAACTTCTTTTGCAGTAGTATCAAAAACGATTGAAGAACTTGAAAAAAACTATCCAATTCAAGTAAATCCAAGAGAAATTAATTTGTTTTATTTAGGTGATGACTTTAGAGAACGCATTGTTTTTGAAGATAATTTATATAAAGTAAACAATACAGCAATTACGTTTACAAAAGCGGAAATTTTAAAAGAAGTAGATGAAAATCCGTTAGCTTTTTCTCCAAACGTTATTATGAGACCTTTGTTTCAAGAAGTTATTTTGCCAAACCTTTGTTATATTGGAGGAGGAGGAGAAATGGCTTATTGGTTGGAGTTAAAAGATTATTTTGAACATGTAAAAGTTCCTTTTCCTATCTTATTATTAAGAAATTCTGTGCAAATAATTTCAGAAAAACAAGCTGGGAAATTAGAAAAACTAACTATTTCTAATGAAGAAATTTTCTTAAATCAGTTTGAATTATTATCACAAAAAGTAATTGCAAATTCTGATTTGGAAATTAGTTTTAAAGATAAAAAGCAATTTTTACAACAACAATTTGCGGAGTTAAAAGAAGTTGCTAAAAAAACAGATGTTACTTTCATCAATGCTGTAAACGCACAAGAAAGAAAACAAATAAAAGGTTTAGAGAATCTTGAAAAACGTTTGTTAAAAGCTGAAAAGAAAAGACAAAAAGATTTAGTAGATAGAATTACAATCATTCAAAATGAGCTGTTGCCAAATGAATCTCTAGAAGAACGTCAGCGAAATTTCTCTGAGTTTTATTTAGCATATGGAAATAGTTTTATCATCTATTTAAAAGAAGCTTTAAAACCATTAGAGTTGGAATTTACTATTTTAGAATTGTAATTTTAAATTTTTAGAAATGTCTCCTCAAGCACAGTCGAGAGCTCATTTTATAATTTTCGACTGCGCTTAAACTCACACAACTTTATAATGAAAGAAAAAGGACTTCACCCAAAAAATAAGTTTGATAAAGGATACAATTTTGATGAATTAATTAAAGTAAATCCGAAGTTAAAGCCATTTGTTGCAACGAATAAATACGATTCAGTTACAATTGACTTTTCGAATCCTGAAGCCGTAAAAGAACTCAATAAAGCATTGTTGTTCACTTATGATGCAATTTCGGTTTGGGATTTTCCTGACGCTAATTTATGTCCTCCAATTCCTGGAAGGTTAGATTATATTCATCATTTAAATGATTTATTTTCATCCGAAGAAAATATAAAAATTTTAGATATTGGTACAGGAGCAACGTGTATTTATCCACTTTTAGGAGTTGCAGAATACCATTGGAATTTTGTGGCAACAGACATCGATTTAGATTCTTTAGATACTGCTCAAGATATAATTTACGATAATAAACTGGAGTCTAAAATAGAATTACGTCAACAATTAGATGAACAACAAATTTTAAAAGGAATTTTAAAGGATGAAGATTCATTTTCGGCGACTATTTGCAATCCGCCTTTTTACAAATCTGCTGAAGAAGCACAAGGAGCAAACAAACGTAAAAACAGAAATTTAGGAAATAATGCTGTGAGAAATTTCTCTGGAAACAACAACGAACTTTGGTATGTTGGAGGAGAGAAAGCTTTTTTACACAATTATTTGTATGAAAGTTCTTTATTTAAAGAAAAAAGTAACTGGTTTACAAGCTTAGTTTCTAAAAAGGAAAACGTAGAAAGTTTAGAGAAATCGTCTAAAAAATTAGGCGTAAAGGAGTTTAAAGTTATTCCAATGAGTCAAGGAAACAAAGTTACTAGAATTGTTTGTTGGAGGTTTCTGTAAGCAGTTTTCAGCTTTCATTTGACTGAATTATAAGCTTAAAAACTTTAGAATTTGTGTTTTTTTCTTAATTAAAAACAACATCGTTTATTTTATACTTTTTGCAGATAAAATGTAAGATGGTATAAACCAACATATGTACAAAAACCAAGCAAATAAAAGCATATAAAGGAACACCGAAAATTTGATAAGGCCAATAATAAGTCCAAACTCCTAAATAAATAGTAACTATTTCACCAAAGGCTGGTAGAATAATTGCTAAAATAATGGCTAAGATAATTTTATTTTTTTGTGATTGATGTTGTAAAAGAGGAATCAATTTCCCTTCTAATTTATACAAATAATGGAAAGCTAACATCCAAGCAAAAGGCACCCAGAAAGGAATAGCTCTGTTTACTTGATGATATTCCCAATAACCGTTTGCAACTCCCCAAGTTTCACCAACAATGCCTCCAAAACCAGTTAAAAGCATACCGACTATCAATAGGTAATTCTTATTTGTTTTAGGTTTTAGGATGTCTTTATATATGTTATGAATTATTTTTAGAATTAGAATTCCTGCAATAATAGCATCATATTTTTTTAAAACGCCTATTAAAATTCCAGCAATAATCAATTTTATAACTGCTTTTGTAATTTCTGTAAAGAATTTTTTCTTGTTGAGAATCAATTTTTATGGTTTCTTTTTGGCAAAAATAAGATTCTGAAATTTGTTATTCATTTTATTTTTTAAAAAAACTAAATCAGTTAAAGATTATTTTATATGGTTTCATAAAGATCAAATTTGAAGCTTAAATTTGTTTGGAAGATTTAAAGCTATGAATAAGAAACTATACATTAAAATTGCACTTATAATATTGACGGTTATAATTCTCTACAAAGTTGCAGATATTTATGGAACACGTAAAATTGACGCCTTTCTAAAATCTAAAAATATTGCTTACAAAGATGTTTCCGTAAATTTTCTTTTAGGTAATTTATCTTTAAAAGATGTAAAATATCAAAAAGATAGTTTGCATTTTAAAGCAGATAAAATTGCTTTAGAGGGATTTTCATACATTAATTATCTCCAAAATGAGGAACTTATATTTTCTGATTTAGAAACTGATGATCTAAAAATAACTGGAAATTTTTTACATCAACCTAAAAAAACAGATTCTATTAAAAATAAAGAAAATACGCAGGCTAAGAAATTACCAAAAATTAAAATACAGGAAATCGATTTAAAAGATATTGAGATTGATGTTTTAAAAAGTGATAAATTTCCTTTAATCGTAAAAAATATTTCTATTGAAATTGATGATTTTGAGTTAGATACTATTTTAAAGAATTCAATTCCTTTTAAATACTCAGATATTAAAACCTCCATTGTTGGTTTTGAATCTCAATTTTCTGAAGTTCAGAAAGTACAGTTTAAAAAACTAAATTTTGAAACTGATCAAATAATGGTAGATAGTTTAGAAATTGTTCCTCTAAAATCAAAAGATGAATATATTTATCATCTTAAACAAAAAACAGAAGAAGAATTATTAACATTAGTTGCTAAAGAAATTAAGGTTGATAACATTCAACTTACTCAAAAAGACAGCATGAGTTTTTCTATAGATAACATTTTATTTGATGATGTTTTCTTTAATTTATATTTGGATGCTACTCATTTACAGAAAAGAACCAGAATTAAAAGTTTATACAGTAAAAGTTTAAGGGAGTTACCTTTTGATATTGATGTAAAAAAAATTGATATTATAAACTCAGAGATTGTTTATGAGGAATATACTAAAAAAGGTAATGATGCTGGTATTTTGGTATTTGATGATTTGAAAGCCCAAATTCAAAATATTAATAATAACGAAAGTAAAGTAGAAAAATTAACAACGGTTAATATTCAATCTAAATTTATGGAAACTTCTCCATTAGATATTACTTGGACGTTTGATATTAATAACAAAAATGATGATTTTAGAATATTTGGAAGTTTAATGAATGTGAGTTCTAAAAATATGAGTGCGTTTATTAAACCTACTACAAATGTAAAAATTGAAGGACAAATTCATAAAATGTATTTTGATTTTGAAGGAAATAACAATGTTTCGAAAGGAAAAATGGAAATGGATTTCAAAAATTTTGATATTCAAGTTTTAGATGATGAAAAAAATAAAAAAACAGTTTTAAGCTGGGTAATTAACCTTTTTGTAAAAGATTCCTCAAAAAATGGAATGGTAAAAGTAGATGTTAAAGAAGTAGAGAGAAATAAATCGAAATCTATTTGGAATTATTTATGGATAAATATTGAGAAAGGTTTGCAAAAATCGCTGTTATAGTTTTTATAGAAAATAAGAAAGCCGAAGTTTAAAACTTCGGCTTTCTTATTTTATGAATTATTGATTCTTATAAATTAGGAATCACTAATTCTTGACCTGGATGAATTACATCTGGATTTTTTAAAATATTTCCATTTGCTTTAAAAATAGCAGTATATTTTGAAGGATTTCCATAATATTGTTTTGCTATTTTTCCTAAAGTTTCTCCTTTTTCTACTGTATGATATGCAAAAACTGAAGTATCTTCTACTTTTATGTCTGCAACTAAATCAGTTGGATTTTCACCACCAACTCTTTTTATTTCATCCCAAAGAAGGTTTTTTTCATGTTGAGTTTTAGCAGTTCCATTAATTTTTAATTTACCACCTTCTTCTTTTACATCACCATTTTGGATGTTTAACTTTTCACCTAAATCTAATACACTTTGATATTTTGCTTTCATATTTATTTTGATTTTTCTATTTGTTATCTTACTGTTCTTTCTTCGTCAATATAATACCCCTGTTGTGTTAAATCTCCATCAACTTCTCCAGCTAATTTAGCTTTTCTTCTTTCTAGATAAATTTCCTCATAATCTTGTGTGTAATGAGGTGATGTAACTACGTTTAAATCGAATTTAACAGTGGTAAATACGTCTTTTTCTGTGTTAGCAAGAATGGTTACAAAAAACTCTACATAACCAATATTTTTTGCACTATCATAATCTAAAATGATAAAGCCAAAATCGTCTTTACCAATAGAGCCTGTTGGGAAATCTAATTCTATACAACCACAAGAAGCTTGTACATCGTAAATAATTAAAGGTTCATTACCTCTATTATATATTTTAAATTCGGCTGTTAGTTCTGAGCCACGTAAAATAGGATAATAGTGTCTTTCAGGATCAATAATCTCCATTTTTGTTTTTCTTGCACTTTCTAAATCTGGCTTTCTAAAGCAAGAAGTTGTGATCAAAACCAAGGAGAATAATATTAAAATTTTTTTCATTTTTGTAAATTTAATTTTTTATTAATTAAATATAATTTCATCACAAGCTAAAGCGTTTTTACCAGCAATTATAGGTTTTATAACTTTAATTATAAATGAATCAGAAAGTTGTTTATTATCGAATTCCGAGGGTAAATCTATAGAAACTTCTTTAGTATCTAATATTGTTGTATCTGTTTTTAGTTTTATTCTCTTAATTATTTTAAAATCTGCATCCAATATTTCTATAGAACTTGGATAATAAATTTTGTGTTTAATATCTTGTAAAAAGGAAAACGTAATTTTTTTAGATTTAGAAATATCTTCTTTTTTAATTTTTAAAACTAAATTATCAATAGAACTAATATGCCAGTTTGTGTTATAATCTTTAAGGCCAAAAGCACCATCATTTAAAATTTTGGTATTTTGGTAATCTTCATCTAATTTAGAGATTACCTCAAAATCCTTTTTGTAAAAATAATGTTTTCTTTTGTGATATTTAAAAATAGTTTTTCGCCAGCTATTGATATAGTCATCAATTTTATAGTTTCTTTCATTGTAGGTTTTAAGAGTAGCAGCTTTGCTGTAAGCAGATAGATGATCTAATAACACAGCAGCTTCATTTTTTACGATAATTTCGTTATCCTCATTTAAGGTTCCAAAACCATAAGAACCAAAACCATAATCTCGCATAATTTCTAATTTTAGAAATGTAAGACCTGTAGCTATTTTTAAATAATCTTTGTCAAATTTATTTTGTTGCGTATGTGTATCGAATTCATTATAAAATTCAAAAAATACTTTTGGATCTAAATATTTTTTTACTGTTTTGTTAATACCACTATAAATGCTTAATTCTTTTTTATTGGTATAAAATGAATTTTCTATAAATGTGTAATAATTAGTTAATACATCTGCTAGTTTTGTTGAAAATCGTGTATGGAAATAGTTGTTTATTTCTTGATCTACATTGATGTTAGGATTCCATAAAAGTTTTGCAAATAACGTTGCTTTTAACTCTTGAAAAGTGCTATAATCATATTCACTTCCATGTAAAAAAACGCCATTTACACCTAATTTATTGTAAAGTTTTAAGTTTTGTTGCGTTACTTTGATAATTGGATAAATGTCAAAATAGTTATCAAAATTTACGGTATAATCCCAAATATAAACGTTGTTTACATATTTGCGCCATTTTACAATATCTTCTTGAAACTCTTTAAAATATTTAGAATTTTCGATGGCAATTCCTTTTTGAATATCAATAGTGCTATAAAAAATACCAGTATTACTTTCTGCTTTAAATCTTGGAATATTTTTAACGGTGATATAAGCTGCTGTAAAAAAAGATAATTTTCTATTGTCTTTAGCAAGCTTATTTAGAAACGTAAAAACAGCTGGTGCTGCATCTGTATTGGTGTTTCCTGCAGCTTTACAGGTGCCACAAGTACAAACAATATCATTATCATTTGGTAAAATCATGTACTTGTTAAGAGCATGATCACTGTTATATGTAAGTTTTACTTTTTCATTTACATATTTAAATAAACTATCACTTGTAAAACAATATTGGTCTTTAACTCTTTTGTTACCAACTTTTGCATAAATAGATTCTGGAACATCAATATCTTTAACAACTTTATTCAAGTTATGTCCCCAAATACCCCATTCTAATTCTAAAAAATTGGTCTTATTCCAAGCTCTAAAATTTGAATCAAAGTTAGATGAATAATATGGTTCTCTATATTCAAAAATAGGAGATGAGCACTCACTAAATTGTTCAGGAATTTCTATAGTATCTGCAATTGAATATTCTTCAATATTTCCTTTTATAGCTTCGAAATTAAGATTTGTGTAACGTTTAAAAAAATCTTCGATAGCGTACTCTAAATTTTGAGAGGTAGTTCCTTGAATTGTTATATTTTGATCCTTTTTATAGATGCAAAAATTTTCTTTTTGAGTTGGGTTAACTCTTAAAAGAATATAATTATAGTTTTTATTTAAACTATTGCTTCTCTCAATATCTAAATTTTCTCCTGTAACAATTTTAAAATTACTATTAAATTTATTGGCAGCATTCGTTACTAAAATATCCGCACTTAAAGGAATGCTTATTTTTGGAGCTATTTTATTTTTTTTTGAAAACAAAGTCACTTTATTTTGAGCACAAGAAGTTAGGCTGAAAAAAAATATAATTAGATAAATGTTTTTTTTAAACATTAGCTTTTTTTGATGTTATAAATAAATTTAAAATCTTGTAATAAAGGAAACAGATAAATTATATTGATTTGTATAAATTTGATCTTGTATTACTTGATTAATTGTTGTTTGGTTACTTAAGAAATTAATCCAAGTTCCATTTACCAACAAAGAAGATTTTGGTGTCAAATGATACATATAACCTGCACCAATCATAACATTTGTAAAGTTTAAGAAGGTGTTTTCTTGAAATTCTAATTGCTGATCAAAAGGAGCACTTCCTCCAGATACAATTACTGAAAAATAATCTTTTCTTGCATTTACATTAATCCGTGCTTGAACCATTAAATTGGTGTAGAAAAAACTTTCGAATGTTGTTGTTACTGGATTTGTAGTATTGTCTACAAAAGGGACAGAGGTTGGTGAAAAGGAGACTCTTGCATTTACCCAAATATCTTCCCAAGTTTTAGATCCCCCAAGATTAAATGTTAAATAGTTTTGATCGTTTTGTAGCCTAGCAAAACTTAAACCAACTTGCGCTTCATAACCAGATTTAAAACCTTTGTAGGCATTTCCGTAAATTTTTATTTTCGGAAAAAAACGTGTACCAACTAATAAACCAACATCTGCATAAATGGTTTTTGTAAATATTCTAGACACATTAACTCCTCCTTGCACACCAACACCAGAAGTTCTCGCAGCATAATTTATATCTGCACCATAGGTCATTTTAGTATACTCTCTACTATAATTTAAACTTGCAATAGACGTACTAAAAGCAATAGAATCTGAAGTTGCTTGTAAATAAGTTGCAGCTAGTTGGTTTTTAAGTTGTGCTGCTTTTAAAACCTCTAAAGTTAAACCCCATTGTTGTTTTTCGTAAGGATTATCAATTTCTCTAAATTTTTGATAATAATAAGCAGAATCATATTGTTGTAATAATTCGAAAACGACCCCTTTTTTGTATAATAAAAAATTATCTTCAGGTGTTTTTTCTAATCTATCATTTATAAAATCTAAAGATTCATCATTTGGTTTTTGAGTAATATGTAAATTTACCATTCTCATTAAAGAACCTCTATCAGCTGGATTTAAGGCAACAGCAGAATCATAGTTTACTAAAGCTTCTTCAACTAAACCTTCTTCCTCTTGGTTTCTTGCTCTGTAGAATAAAACTTCAGCAAGCGCGTTTTTAACATTTCTATCATAAACATATACTGTTCTTAGAGAATCTAAAACACCTTTAGCTTCATCATATTGTTTATTTTGAGAATATAGATTTGCTAATTTTAATTTAAAGTTTTTATTATTTGGATAAAAAGTTAAAGCACTTTTTCCATAATTAATTCCTTTTTGATAATCTGGAATTGCAGACGATGCGTTTATGGCAATATCTAATAATCTTTTGTTATTATTTTCTCTTGTTAAACCATCCTCTACAAGTGGTAATACAGCTCTATACCTTTGTTCTCTCATTAAATAGGTAGCATACGCTTCTATTTGACTTACATATAAAGTTGGGTATCTTTGGCTTAATGGATAATTTTGTTCTAATGATCTAGTTATTTCTAAAGCATCATCAAATAATTCCATTTGTTGATAAAGGGTAGATTTTTTTTCTAAATAATCTGGATTATCTGGATCTAAGCCTATTAATTTGTCGATTTGATCTGTAGCTTCATCATATCTTTCTTGTAAAAGATAAATACCGAAAATTTGACTTTCAGATTCTTCTGTAAAATCTGGGAAGTTTACTAATTCATTAAAAATCTCTAAAGCTTCTCCATATTGTTTGTTGATAACTAGGTCTTTAGCTCTATTGTAAATTACCAAATTATAGTCTGATGTAATATCAGTATCGTTAGGAAATTTTTCATGAAGTTCAATTACTTCTTTTTCAAAACGCTCTTTATCTTTTATAGGTCTGTAAAGTTCTTTTAATTGAACTAAAAGTTTTTTATTATTTGGACTTCTTTTAATGTTTTTCTTCAAGAAATACTCAGCATCAACATCATAACCTTTTCCTAATGCGTTTTTAATAACATAGGCTGTAGATTCTGAATTTCCATTCATTTCTGCCAATTTCTTATTTATCTCATACGTATCATTATACTCATTGAAACTTGCAGATTGTTGCATTAAGTAAGGTAATGTTTTAGAGTGAAGCTCAGGAAACTTATCCTTACTAACATTAGGATCTGTTTGTATAAATACAATAGCTTCTTCATGTCTACCTAATTGCTCTAATAAACCAACTTTCTTTTCAATTAATTGTCTGTCAGAAGGTAATTCGATAAGAGATCTATTTGTATATTGTAGAGCAACTTCTGGATTTCCTTTTAAAATTTCATTTCGAATAAGGCCTAAATATGCATCTTTGTTGGATGGGTTGTTATCGATAATCGTTTTATAAATTACGTTAGCATCGTCGTAATTTTTATTTTTTAAAGCATCATTTCCATCACCAATCATAATGTAATTATACCTGCTTTCTATTTCAGTATCATTAGGATAAATTTGGTAGATTCTTTTTAAAGCTCTTTCAGCTTCTTCAAAATTCCCCATTTCTTTGTAAATTTCTATTTTACGTAGATGCCAGCCTCTACTATATGGAGTAATTTCTAATAATTCATTTACAAAACAAATAGCATCAGAATATCTTTTTGTTGTTTGCTCTATAGTTACTAAATATTGTAATACATCAATGTCTTTTCTTCTTTTGTCGTAAACTTGTTTTAATACATATCTTGCAGTATCATATTTACCAAGTTGAAGATTTGCTTTTCCTAAAAGAACTTTTAAATCTAAGTCGTTTTTAGATATTTGCAGTCCTCTCCAGCTCATTTTTGCGGCTTTCGTAAAGTTTTGTTCTGCAATATCTTTTTTAGCTTCTTCGAAATATAAATCGGAAGAATCAAATTTTTGAGAATAAATATTTAATTGTGATAGCAAGATCACAATAAAAATTAAAATTGATTTATTTATTTTCATAACTAATAATCGGTAATTTATGTTTTTATAGGCTCAAAATCTGAATCTGAGCTTTTATCTTTTTTTAATCTTTCAAAAATACTAGGTTTCTTTTCATTAGTGCCTCCAGAGTTATTGTCTTGATTATTATTACTGTCATTGTTACTGTCAGACTTTTTCTTCTTTTCATCTTCATTATCAAATCCTTTTCTAGTCATAGTACCCCAAGCTAATTCTTGAGAAGTAACGTAACTGAAATATCCTTTTAAAGAGAAGAACATAATCATAGGGTGATATAAAATTGGTTCAATAAATGCAGTTAAGAATAACGTAAGAACTTCTTTAGTTGTATTATAATATTTAAACGTCATTTGATCCCAAATAATTACAATTGATGAAATCATAATAGCAAAAGTATAGGAGTACAAAAGGATTAATGGCGCAAAATTCCAGTTTACATATCCGTAGAAAAGTAAAAAAACTGAAAATAGAATACCAAAAGCTTCAATAATTGGCGCTAAAAACTCAAAAATAAAAATATATGGAAATGTAATTAACCCCAATCTTTTATAACTTGGATTAAATAATATTTTTCTATGTTCACTAAACATTTGAAATAATCCACTGGCCCATCTAGTTCTTTGTCTTCCTAAAATTTGGATATTTGGTGGTCCTTCTGTCCAACAACAAGAAAGAGGAATGTATCCTATTTTATAATCAAGTCTGTTGTTCATCATATGAGCAGCCATTCTTGTCATCATATCCATGTCTTCTGCATGAGAATCAGCTCCATAACCACCAGCTTTAATGGCTATATCTTTATCAAACATACCTAAACCTCCAGATACATTAGGGACAGAATTTATTAATTCCCAACCCATTTTTCCTAAAAGATAAGATCTAATGTATTCTAATTCTTGAAAACGAGGAATTAACGCTTTTGGAGGTCTTACTCTTGTAATAACACCTTCTTCAATTTCACAATTATTAGACATTCTTAAGGTGGCACCCACTGCAATTACAGTAACTTTAGAACTTAAAATTGGTTTAATCATTTTAGTAAGCGTGTTCCTTGCTAAAATACAATCTACATCTGTATTTAAATAATAAGGAAATACGGATGCATTAAGACCTGCATTAAAAGCATCTGCTTTTGTACCTCCGTTTTCTTTATCGATAATTGTTAAAATCTCGTATTTAGGATTTTGAGATTTAAATGTTCTTTTGTAAGGTTTTGTTTTAATTTTTTCTACGTAAGCGAAAGGTGCTTCCACTAGATCAAATTCTTCTATAAGTAAATCTAATGTTTTGTCTTTACTACCATCATTCACAATAATAACCTCAAAAAGTGGGTAGTTTAATGTTAATAAAGATTTTACATTTACAATAATTGTTTTTTCTTCATTATAAGCTGGCGCAATTACAGAAATTCCTGGAGCAAGAGGTGAGCCTAATAATTCTTCGTCATCAATATCAGTATTATAACTTTTATATCTATTTATTGCTATAAAAGAAAATATAGCTAAAACTATGTAACTTAAAATTAGAGAAGTTGCATAGAAGAATATAAAATACTCATAAATTTTTACAAAAATTTCAAACATCTATTTGTATTTAATTAACGGAGTTTCTATATGCTGCAAAATGGTTAAATCAAAACCTTTCAAAGAGTTTTTCATGTTTTGAAAAGCGATTTTTCCTTCGTAACTATAATTTAATATAGCTTCAGCAATAATTTTTTTGGTATCAGTATTATTTGTTTCTTTAAAAATTTCCTGTAAAAAATTTAATGATTTTCCAGAATTAAATTTTCTAATAGTTTTTACAATCGCAACTTGGCATATTTCAGGTTCAGTATAATATCTATCAATTAATTCTTGTTCTGTCTCAGATATATTTAGTTCACCTAATGTTAAAATAGCTTCTGCTCTAACTAACTCATTATCGTCTTCTAATTTTTCAATTAAAATTTCGTTAATACCTCTTTGCTTAAAGAACCCAACCATTTTAATCAAAAAAACTACTAAAGATTGGTTTTTAGAATAGTTAATCCATTTTCCTAACCCTTCTAAATTACCTCTTTCTTTTTGAAGTTCCAAATACTGCATTAGTTCAATCTCATCCCATTTACTTAAATCTCGATCAAATTCATCGAAAAATCGATAGGGATCATTGGTACTTAAGGCAAGATAAGAATTTCTTGCTTCACTTCGAATCATTTTATTTTTACTGTAGGCATATCTTAAAACTTTTGAATCAAATTTATTTAAATCTAAGACAAAAGCTTCTTGGAAAGCATCAATTTTTTCACTGTTAGAGCGTGAATCGAATTTTCTTTCTAAATGCTCTACAATACCTAAAGCACTAATAATAAGTGGGTATTTTTCAGATTCTTTGTGTTCGTTTTTAAAATCGACTAAAATACCAACAGCAATATCTAAAGATTCTCTGTTAACTTCATCTACAATATCTTCGAATTTTGTAAAAATTTCCTGTTCAGAATAATTTTTATCAGTAAAAAGAATATCTACAAATAATTTAACGATTTCAGGCACACTATTTTCTAATGTTTTCTGTAATCTATTATGTCTTCTTCTAATTGTATAAATCGTTATCATAAGAGCTAACGTTGCAACTACAAAAACCATTGTTAGTACAATGGTAATTTGTATAATTAGAGGAAACGTTTTTATCTTATAGATAAAAGAAAGGAACCACTCAACGAAATTCATTTACTTTTTATGTTTTAGTTTAATCGTTTAGTGGGGGATTATATGTGTTATAGATTCTAAAAGTAATCAAATATATAATTAATTAAATCATTATTCTTTCAATTACCTTTCTTTATAGATGAATCACTTCATCATAAGCATCAGCAACAGCTTCCATCACAGCTTCACTCATTGTTGGGTGAGGATGTATCGTTTTTAATACTTCATGACCAGTTGTTTCTAATTTACGACCAAGCACTGCTTCAGCAATCATATCTGTAACACCTGCACCAATCATATGACATCCTAACCACTCACCATATTTTGCATCAAAAATTACTTTAACGAAACCATCTGGAGTTCCAGCAGCTTTTGCTTTTCCTGAAGCAGAGAAAGGAAATTTACCAACTTTTAATTCGTAACCAGCTTCTTTTGCTTTTGCTTCAGTTAAACCAACAGAAGCTATTTCTGGAGTTGCATAGGTACAACCAGGAACGTTTCCATAATCTATTGGTTCTGTATGTAATCCTGCTAATTTCTCTACACAAGTAATTCCTTCTGCAGAAGCAACGTGTGCTAAAGCTTGTCCAGGAACCACATCTCCAATAGCATAATAACCAGGGATGTTTGTTTGATAATATTTATCAACTAAAATTTTATCTCTATCAACAATAATTCCAACATCTTCTAAGCCGATGTTTTCTATGTTAGATTTAATTCCAACAGCAGATAATAAAATATCAGCAGTTAAAGTTTCTTCTCCTTTTTTTGTTTTTACTGTGGCAACAACACCTTCACCAGAAGTATCTACAGATAAAACCTCAGAACTTGTCATTACTTTAATCCCTGCTTTTTTAATTGAACGTTCAAATTGCTTTGAAATATCAATATCTTCTACAGGCACTACATTTGGCATGAATTCTACAATAGTAACTTCAGTTCCCATTGCATTATAAAAATGCGCAAACTCTACACCAATTGCTCCAGAACCTACAACAATCATAGATTTTGGTTGACTATTTAAACTCATTGCCTGTCTATAACCAATTACTTTTTTGCCATCTTGTGGTAAATTTGGTAATTCTCTTGAACGAGCTCCAGTTGCAATAATTATATTGTCTGCAGAATATTCAGTTACAGTTCCATCTTCAGCAGTAACATCTACTTTTTTTCCTGTTTTTATTTTTCCAAAACCGTTAATAATATCGATTTTATTTTTCTTCATTAAGAAAGCAACCCCTTTGCTCATTCCATCTGCAACTCCTCGACTTCTTTTAATTACAGCATCAAAATCTTTATCAATAGATTCAGCTTTTAAACCATATTGATCAACATGTTTTAAATAATCATAAACTTGAGCAGATTTTAACAACGCTTTTGTTGGGATACAACCCCAGTTTAGGCAAATTCCTCCTAAAGATTCTTTTTCTACAATAGCAACTTTAAAGCCTAATTGAGATGCTCTAATTCCAGTTACATATCCTCCAGGTCCAGATCCAATAATAATGATGTCGTATTTCATGTTGATTTTATTTGAAATTTTTAGAAATTAAAGTTAAAAGTAATAACATTTTTCAACTTTCTGTTTGATTTTTAATGTTCTTATTACAAATTTATTAATATTTAATGATATGATAATCTATCAAGGATTTTTTCATCATAATCATATCAAGTAATTTGCTAATGATAGCTTTTTCTACATTCTTTCAGGAACTTGAATTCCTAACAAAGAAAATGCCGATTTTATGGTTTCAGCAACTTTACGTGCCAACTGTACTCTAAATATTTTTTTATCTTGATTATCTTCTCCTAAAATGGATACATTTTGATAAAAAGAATTAAATTCTTTTACCAAATCGTAGGTGTAATTCGCAATAATTGCTGGTGAATAATTTGCAGCAGCTAATTGAATAGTTTCAGGAAATAACGCTAATTGTTTTAATAATTCTTTTTCTTTTTCGTGTAATTCTATAGATACAGGATTCGAATATTCAAAATCTGCTTTTCTGATGATCGATTGAATTCTAGCATACGTATATTGCATGAAAGGACCCGTATTTCCTTGAAAATCTACAGACGATTTTGGATCGAACAAAATTCTCTTTTTAGGATCTACTTTTAATACAAAATATTTTAAAGCTCCTAAACCAATAGTTTTATAAAGCTCTTCTTTTTCTTCATCAGAATACCCATCTAATTTGCCTAATTCTTCAGAAATTTCTTTGGCTGTGTCAGACATTTCTGTCATTAAATCATCAGCATCAACCACAGTTCCTTCTCTCGATTTCATTTTACCAGAAGGTAAATCTACCATTCCATAACTTAAATGATGCAACTGTTTAGCCCAATCAAAACCTAGTTTTTTCAAAATTAAAAATAAGACTTGAAAATGATAATCTTGCTCATTACCAACTGTGTAAACCATTCCACCAACATCTGGAAAATCTTTTACACGCTGAATGGCAGTTCCAATATCTTGGGTCATGTACACAGCTGTTCCATCTGAACGTAAAACGATTTTTTCGTCTAAACCATCATCTGTTAAATCGCACCAAACAGAGCCATCTTCTTTTTTATAGAAAACGCCTTTTTCTAGTCCTTGTGCAACTACATCTTTTCCTAATAAATACGTGTTACTTTCAAAATATAAAGTATCGAAATTAACACCCATGTTTTTATAAGTAACATCAAAGCCAGCATATACCCAAGAGTTCATTTCTTTCCAAAGTTTTACAACTTCTTCATCTCCAGCTTCCCATTTTAAAAGCATTTGTTTTGCATTATCAAATATCTCAACAACTTGTTCTATATGTTTTATACATAAATCGATGATTTTTTTGTCTTCTTTATTTTTAATATCATCAATATTTCCGTCAATAAAATTGAATTTATCACGTACACTTATAAATTTAGATTTTAAAGCTAGTACTTCTTTATCAAAGTCATTGTTTTTAAAAAGTGTAAAATCTGACAAGTAGCTATCCTTACCTTCTAAATCTGATGGTTTTTTATCTAATTTTTCACATAGATATTCAGTCAAAGCTTTTTGAAAAGCTTTTTGTAATCTTTGTAAATTTGGGTTATTATGATTTTGAAAATCCCAGATACCACTAATTTCTGAATCTTTGACCAAGTTTTCAAACTCCTTACTAGCGTTTGCTCCAATCTCTTTTAACTGACGTTTATATTCTTTATCAAATTTTACATAATAGTATCCAACTAATTTATCTCCCTTTTGTAATTCAGGATTTAAAGTTGTTTTTGGAGTTTCCCTTTTTCCATCATTTCCTTTCGGAGCAAAAAGTTGCCAAGCCAACATCGATTTACAAATATGAATTCCTCTGTCGTTTATAATTTGAGTTTTATAAACTTTTTTTCCTGATGCTTTGATAATTTCTGCAACAGAATAGCCCAAAAGATTATTTCTTACGTGTCCTAAATGAAGTGGTTTGTTGGTGTTTGGTGATGAATATTCGACCATCATTGCTTTTTCATCCGCCTTTGGCGAAACAAAACCAAAACTAGAATCGTTGTAAATTGAGTTAAAAAAGTTGAGATAAAAGGCATCATCAACAACTAAATTTAAAAAACCTTTTACAACATTGTAACTGGTAATTTCCTCAATATTTTCGACTAAATATTTCCCTAAATCTTCACCAATAGCAACAGGATTGCCTTTTTTGTAACGTAATAAAGGGAAAACAACTACTGTTATATCACCTTCAAATTCTTTTCTTGTTGGTTGAAAATCTACAGCTGGAATTTCTATATTGTATAAAGCTAAAAAACCTTCTTTTACTTTGGTTTCTATAGTGTTTTGAATGTTCATTTGATTGCAAAAAATTGAAATGCGAATTTACATAAAATATTTGTTTTAGAAGATGATTTAGAAGTCAATTATACAACTGAATTTAAACTAGTTTACATTTCGATTAGTAAAACTAAACTAGCTTTAATAAGGGTTAATTTTATCAATAATAATCGAAAATAAAATATTTGATAAATGGGTTTTACATACTGTAAAATAAGATGATTATCAATTTTATATAAATGGTTTTGAGTTGATGTTTTATTTCATTTTAAGAAATTTAACCTCCAAATTGGAAATTTAATAACGTTTACTGTTTAAAATTGTATCTATTACATGGTTTTATCGGTTTTAATGATAATAAACCAGCACCTATAAAATACTGTTTCCGAGTATTAAATTGTACTTTTGCACAATGGAAAAACGTTTAGAGCAATTACCAAAATTAGCAGAGGAATCCTTGAAAGAAAATAGAAAATATTTTGCTAATTTAAAGAAAAGAACCCCCAAAAATTTGGATTATGTGATGCAAGAGTTGCATGATGCTGAATTTGCAAAAACAGATTGTTTAGACTGTGGAAATTGCTGTAAAACTACAAGCCCAATTTTTACTGATAAAGATACTGAGCGTATTTCGAAACATTTTAAAATGAAAGTTATCGATTTTACAAACACTTATTTGCAAAGAGATGAAGATAATTTTATGGTTTTAAAATCGTCTCCTTGTTCTTTTTTAGATGAATCTGATAATACCTGTTCTATTTACGATGTTCGTCCAAAAGCATGTGCAGAATATCCACATACAAATCGTAGAAAATTTATAGGAATTACAGACTTAACGATTGAAAACACATTTATTTGTCCTGCAACCCATAGCATTGTAGAAAATCTTAAAAAAGTATTGCCTTTAGTATCTAAAGTAAAAAAGAGAAGAAGTTAAGTGTAAAACGAATCCTTTTTTCTGTAGTTTTTATTGCATCATAATTCATTAATTTTCATTAATTTTAGGGTCTAAAAAACAGCGAACTTGCTTACACAATTATCCATAAATAACTACGCTTTAATCAATCAATTAACCATTGATTTTTCTTCTGGTTTGTCCATCATTACTGGTGAAACTGGTGCAGGAAAATCTATTTTATTAGGTGCTTTAGGATTGGTTTTAGGGAATAGAGCAGATTTATCTTCTTTAAAAGACACCTCTAAAAAATGTGTTGTAGAAGCTAAAGTGGCAATTGCTACTTATAATTTAAAAGATTTTTTTGAAGAAGTTGATTTAGATTATGAAGAATTAACAATCATTAGAAGAGAAATTTTACCCTCTGGAAAATCGCGTGCTTTTGTAAACGATACTCCTGTAAAATTATCGGTTTTAAATGAATTGAGAGAAAAATTGATTGATGTACATTCTCAGCATCAAACCATGGAATTGTCTGACAATAGTTTTCAATTTTCGATTGTAGATGCTTTGGCAAAAAATCAGGATAAAATAGATTCTTATAAAAGAGGATTTGTAAAATTGAATCAACTTAAAAAGGAATTACAAGGTTTAGAGACAATTCAAAAAGAAGCAAATCAGCAATATGACTACAATTTGCATCTTTTTAATGAATTAGAAGAAGCAAAAATTAAAGTTGATGAGCAAGAAGAATTAGAAGACAAATTAGAAAAGCTCAATAATATAGAGGATATAAAATTAAATTTATCTGAAGCGTTAGAAATTTCTGCTAACGATGAAATTGGACTTCAAAATTTATTGAATTCATTAGAAAATCGTTTGTCTAAAATTGCTTCTTTTTCTAAAGAATATCAAGAATTATCAGCAAGAATTACATCCGTAAAAATAGAGGTTGATGACATTGTTTCAGAATTAGAAGACGCGAATGAAAACGTGGAATTCAATCCTAATGAAATAGAAGAAATTAATGATAGATTGCAGTTGCTTTACAATTTGCAAAAAAAACATTATGCTTCTAATAACGAAGATTTGCTAAAAGTTTTCGAAGAATTATCAGAAAAAGTAAGTCAGGTTGAAAACGCAGAAGAAACCATCAACAATAAGAAAAAAGAGATTGATGATGTTGCAGAAAAATTAGACAAAGTTGCAACGTTAATTACAAAAAGTAGAACAGAAGCAATACCAGGTCTTAAAAAAGAATTAGAATTTTTATTAGCAGATTTAGGAATGGAAAATGCTCGTTTTTCAATCAAAATAAAACCAACCAAAAACTATTTTGCAAACGGAAAAGACGAATTAGAGTTTTTATTTTCTGCAAACAAAGGTGGTAATTTTGGCGAATTGAAAAAAGTAGCTTCTGGTGGAGAATTGTCTAGAATAATGCTTTCAGTAAAAACGGTTTTATCTGCAAATACACAATTACCAACCATCATTTTCGATGAAATTGATACTGGAGTTTCTGGAGAAGTTTCCAACAAAATTGCTGCAATTATGCAACAAATGAGTAAAAATATGCAAGTAATTGCCATTACTCATTTACCACAAATAGCATCGAAAGGAAAAAACCATTACAAGGTTTATAAAGAAGAATTAAAAGGAGTTACTACAACCAATTTAAAGCAATTGTCTACTGAAGAAAGAATCAAAGAAATTGCAGAAATGTTAAGTGGTAAAGATATATCAGACTCTGCTTTAACGCATGCTAAGGAGCTTTTGAATTAATTAGAGAAGAGAGAAGAGAGAAGAGAGAAGAAAAAAAGCAACAGGAAAACTAAAAACTAAAAACCAACATCTAATAACTAATATGTACAACTTACTAAAAGGAAAAAGAGGAATTATTTTTGGAGCATTAAACTCACAATCAATTGCTTGGAAAGTTGCTGAAAGAGCGCATGAAGAAGGAGCAGAATTTGTGTTAACAAATGCACCAATCGCTTTAAGAATGGGCGAATTAAATGAATTAGCACAAAAAACAGGTTCGCAAGTTATTGCTGCAGATGCTACTTCTATTCAAGATTTAGAAAACTTGGTTGAAAAATCTATGGAAATTTTAGGAGGTAAAATCGATTTCGTTTTGCATTCCATAGGCATGTCTGTAAATGTAAGAAAAGGCAAACATTATACAGATCCAAATTACGATTTCACCACAAAAGGCTGGGATATTTCTGCAGTTTCGTTTCATAAAACTATGAATGTTTTATACAATAAAGAAGCCATGTCAGAATGGGGTTCTATAGTTGCTTTAACTTATATGGCTGCACAAAGAGTGTTTCCAGATTATAATGATATGGCCGATAATAAAGCG
>TARA_R110002072_G_scaffold269079_8_pt1 | contig 21651 bp, 13 predicted proteins | sample TARA_R110002072 | Tara Oceans TARA_R110002072 (sample SAMEA4397118) | marine metagenome | biome: Polar Biome; feature: [SRF] surface water layer (ENVO:00010504); material: water (ENVO:00002006), including particulate matter (ENVO:01000060) such as... | depth 5 m | reverse complement strand
CAGCGCCCCGGCTGGCAAGGGGCCGGTCACCGGCTTGCGGCGGACGCGCGTGGCGCGGACGCGGCTGGAAGCGGCCAAGGAGCAGTTGGTGCTCGCGGCGCAAGTGATGGCGCCGGAGTCGCAATACTACTTGTTGACGTTTGCCGACAAAGCGAAGACCTGGACGCGGCAACCGATTCGGCCGGGTCGCCGTTCTACCCGTTCGTTGACCGGGTTGCTGAGCCGGTTGAACGCGCGCGGTGGCACCAATCTGTATGCCGGGTTGATCGCGGCACTCGAGACGGAAGGGCGGACCTATGGGGACAAGGCGCTGCCGAAGATCGACGAGTTGTTCATTCTCAGCGATGGCGACCCAACCGCTGGTGAGGTTCGCGACACGGAGACGATCTGCGAGTTGGTCCGCCAGGCCAATCGCTACGCCAAGATCCGCATCAACGCGGTCTTCACGGGCACCGGTAAGGGCGCCGTGTTGTTGAAGCGCCTGGCCGAAGAGAACGGCGGCGTGTTCGTGCAGCGCTGAGCCGCGGGCGGTCGCGAGGCGTTTGCGCTAGCAGTCTCGCGAAGCAGGGTTCGCGAGACCGTTAGGTGAGGAAGTGCTTTTTGGTCCTGGCACCGTACGCACATCCTGGGGTTAGAAGCCTAGGGTGCCTTCGATGCCGTTTGAGCCGAGCAGGTTGGCTTGGTTTTGGAGTGTCAGGCAGATCGATTGGCCGGTCAGGATGGCGCCGGCGAGGGCTGGGTTGGTTGGGATCGGGAGGGATACCGTGGCTGAGCCGCTGGTTGCGACGCCGGTCAGGCTGCCGAGGATCGTGTTGATCCAGATGGAGCAGCCAGGGGCGTTCAGGCCGATGGCTGAGAACGGTAGGCCGGGGCCTTGGCCGTTGCCGAGGAACGTGATCGCAATCGGCGAGGCCGCGTCGATGCTCGACGTGGTCAGGTCCCAGTTGGTGCCAAGCACCGGGCGGTTGCTCGCCAGGGTCAACGGCAGGATTTCCATGTCGTTGAAGGTGAGCGTTCCGGCGAGGTCGACCGAGAGGTCGTTGCCGCCGGTGTCCGTCATGTTGCCACCCGACGTGAAGCCGACGAGGTAGTCGGTGCCGACGTTGTTGGTGATCGCGTCGTAGACGATGGTGATGTTGCCCGTGAGCAGGTCGAACTGGACTTGGAACGTCTCGCCGTTGGTGAAGCTCCAGTTCCAGACGTCGTTCCAGCTGACGATCGCAACGCCGTTGACTTCTTCAAAGCTGATCGTGCCACTGCCGGCAGCGTTCGGTTGGAAGTCGTGCCACATCGGGCTGATCATCGGCAGCGCTGATCCGAGCCAGGTCGGAACATCCGGGGTCCAGCCGTTGCCGTTGCCGGTCGCGGCCAACGTGATCTGACCGTTCGACGAGATCGTCAGGTCCGTGGTCGTGCCACCTGGGATCGGCATCGCCATCGACAGCGCAACCGTCTCCTCGATATCGTCGCCGAGCGCGACAACCGCTGCGGAAGCCGATGGCGCGATGAAGGTGCCGGGGATCGCATCCAGAGCGGTGTAGCCATTGGCGCCGCGCAGCAGGCTGATAGTCGTGCCGTTGAGGTCAAACGTGCCAGTTGGAATCAGTTCGTAGATGTGGCCGGGTCCGCCACCACAGCCGGTGCCGTAGGTCGTAGCCGTCGCGCAGCTTGTGGCGCCACCCAGTGGGATCACGACGAAGCCCGGGTTGATCGGGACCATGTTGAAGCCGTCCGCCGCCATGTCGAAGGACATGGCCGTCAGGAACTCTTCATAGGTCGTGTCGTCGGCTGTGACCGGGCCCGCACTGAAGTCGGAGCTCGCCGGGATGAGGGCACCGCTACCGGGGCTGCAGCCGATGATCCCGTTGGCCGAGATGCCGCCGAAGGTCGAGTTGTTGGTGACGTTGGCGTCGTAGACGCACTTGATCTCGCCAGTGATGTACAAGGTCATTTGGAACGTGAACGTCTGCGTCCCGCCAAAGTTGATCATGTCCTGCCACGTGATCGTGTATTGCGTCGCCGTGCCGCCGACGTAGACATCGCCGATTGCACCGGGGACGGTATCCGTCCAGAACGGGCAGAGCACCGGGCCGTTGAGGGCCAGGTCGGCTGCAAGGGGCGAGTAAAGCAGGCCACTGGCAAGCGGCGGAGCCGGCACGCCATTGTCTGCTAGCCAGCAGATGCCGTGGTCGGAGATCGAAATCTCGTTGTAGGTGGAGCCGGCAAATGGGAACGCAAAGCCGATCGGCTGCGGCGCGGAAATCGAGTCGGCGAAGATGCCAATTGGGGAGCCAACGGCTTCGAAGCAGGCTTGCGCCATGGCCGAGGTGGCAAGCAGGCCGACGGCCAGAGTCGAGAGGAGCTTAGTCATGGAGTGCAGTCTTTGGAGGTCGAGGGAGCAATAAACGTGCAATCACAAACTGCACGTCGGGCAGTATGGAACGTTAACACAGTTGCCACATGCCTCCTCTCTGCCAGTCGCCCCCTGTGAATCTCCTGCTGTGGTTCGGTACGCATTACAGTAAAGATGTTGCGGTGGGCGCAGTGTGCCGATCCCGTCGCAACGGTGTTTGGGTGACGGTCAGTGACTGACGCTTCGGACCGCGACCCAACCGCCAGTGCCACGCGGTGCTGGCTTGGCTTCGCCGGCTTCTACACCTGCAGCTTCGCCGTGCTCGGCGTCTACATGCAGTTCCTGCCCGTGTGGCTACACGAAGTGCAGGGCTTCGGCACCGAAGACATCGCGATCATCCTGTCCGCGCAAACGATCTCGCGCACGCTGGCCGGCCCGTTCTGGTCGCACCGTGTCGACCGCAGCGGCAACGCGCGCCGGGTTCTGATTTGGTTGTCGGCGGGTGGGGCTGGCGCCTTCGCACTGTTCGCGTTGTCGCAAACCTTGGTGACCGCATGGTGCGTCGCGTTCGTGTTCGGTTGCCTCTATCCGCCAATGCATCCCATCGCCGACGCGGCGGCCGTGCGCGCTGCTGGGCGATTCGGGTTCTCGTTCGGCCGCCTCAGGGTGATGGGGTCCGGCTCGTTCCTGGTCATCATCTTGCTCGCCGGCAGCTACCTCGAGCAGAACGGTACGCACCACGTGTATGGCATGTTGCTCGTCGCGCTTGCAATGACGGCGTGTGCTGCCTGGTTCGTGCCGCGCGACCGGCTGCACGTGCCGCAACTCAAGAGCGAACGCACACCCTGGTGGCAGGTGTTTCGCTCCAAGTCGTTCGTCGTGTTGACGATCAGCGCCGCGCTGATTCAAGGTAGCCACGCGACCTTCTACCAGCAGTCGACGCTGCATTGGAACGCGCACGGCATCGACAAGTCGATGGCGGCGATGTTGTGGGCCGAAGGCGTGCTGGCCGAGATCGTGCTGCTGTTCTTTGCCAAGCACACGCTTGAGAAGTTGCGGCCGACGACGTTGTTGCTGCTCGGCGGTAGCGGCGCGATCGTGCGCTGGATCGTGGTTGGATCGACGACGTCATTGCCGTGGTTGTTCGCAACCAATTGGCTGCACGCCCTGAGCTTTGCCGCGACGTATCTGGGAGCGATTCGCGCCGTCGAACGGCGCGTGCCAGAAAACCAGCGGGCGACGGCGCAAGGCGTTCTCGGCGCCGCGCAAGCCGGTGGCGGCATGGTGTTTTGCGGCTTGGTCGGCGGCTTCACCTTCAAGCTGTACCAAGGCCATGCCTTCTACTTCATGGCCGGCTTTGCGGCGATTGGGGTGATGCTCGCCCTGTGGTTGCGGCGGCTGCGCTGAGTTGGCCTACTTGCCGGCGCCGCTGTTCGCCTTTGCGTGGTCTGCGATCGCTACGCGTGCGGCGGTGTGGATCGCGTCGATCATGTGCCTGCCCGAGGCGCCGCGCACGAATACTGAGACCTTGGCAGAGCTCTCGGATGCGGCACCGTGTGGGTCGCCGCCGTTGCATTCCAAGGCCTGCGCCACCGTTACCCGTTCCAGCGTCAAGTCTGTACTCCAGTGAACCGGGCCTGGCACGATCCGTCGGATGTTCGGTCCTTCGGCTTGGATGGCGGCGTGCACGCTGTCCGCCAACGCGTGCAGCAGCGCATCGAACGGTAGATCGCTGATCTTGACGGTCAACTTGCCCGTGATGCTCGCGTCGATGATCAGGTTGCTGCCTCCGATCTTGGCCCAGGTGGACAAGATGTTTGCGACCGGGTGCGCGACGAAGTGAAAGCGCAGTCTCGGCTTCTGTGGGGCTGCTTGCGCCGGGCGGATCGCCATGACGGTGCCGCAGCCGATCGCTTCCAAACGCAACTGCTTGCAGATGGCCCGCACCGCGGACTGCCATGGGACGTCCTGAATGTCGCATTGCACCAACCCAGCGACGTCGTCGGCGACGACGAAGTTGACGCCGGTTTTCGCATGCATCTGCTTGAAGAACGAACGCACCGATACCGGCTTGCAGTTGAGCGTCAGTCGCTGGCCGATACGGCCCGAACGACCGATGCTGCCCACGATCAACGTGCCGCGCTGTTCGGTCACCTGTAGGTTGCATTCGGCAGCAATGCGTTCGATCGCTTCGCTTGGGGTGCAGCCCTTGAGGTCGACGTCGGACATGCCGGTGACCGTGGCGGTGGCGATGAGGTTGACCGACGGCGCGTTGGCGATTTCGATCAAGCGGTCGAGGGCGTCGCCGGGCGGCGGTAGATCCGGTTCTGTTTCCAGCTGCAGTGCTGGTCGCAACGACTCGTTGGTTAGTTTGGCGATGGTTGCTTTGGTGTGTATTGGATCTTGGGGGGCTGGATTCTGGGACGTCGGGTCTTCGAGGGTCGGATCCTGAAGCACAGCTGTCGAACGATCCGTGTTCATCGCGGTCTGTTCGTTGCGTAAACGTGCGACACTTGTCACGACGACAACGCCAAACAGCAGTCCGGCTGCGGCCAAGCAAACCGTGCGCTTGCGCGATGGTCCGCTTGGCTCGCCGTTGGCATTCCCACGGTCGGCAAAGCCAGCTCCCGGCAATCGCTGGATGCCAGCCACGACCCGATCGGCCAGATCGCGCGGCATGTCGTCGCCGATCGCCTCCGAGAGTTCAGCGTCGAAGCGGCGCTGCTTGGCGGTTTCGAGATCGTTCATGACTTGTTGCGTTGGATGCATTGTTGGAGCCAGCGGCGGGTGCGCGCTAGCAGGGTCTTGACGCCGTTCGGAGTCATCTCCAAGGCTTCGGCAATTTGCTCGCGACTGAGGTTGTCGCGGTAGCACAGTTGCACCGCTTGCTGAGCGCGTCCGTTGAGCTGCTGCACGCAGTCGCGAGTCGTGTGGATCCGGGCATCACGAATGCCGGTCTCGTCTTGTTGCCACAATTGCTCGGTCTTCGCGGCGATCGCCGCCTCACGCCGCTGTTCTCCGCGGCAATGTTGAAGCCACAGAAAACGCGTCGTGCGCCTGAGGAAGCTCGCCAGCGCTTGCTCGGGCAGCGTTGACTTGCCCCTTTGCCACGCGATGGCGAACGCTTCCTGGGTCAGGTCGGCGGCCAGATCGCGATCTGCGCCCGCAGCTCGGGCGAATTGGTAGACCCCGCGCACGTGGCGTTGCACGATGGCGGCATCTGTTGCGACTTCGCTTGCGGCACTGGCACCAGTTGGCGCCGGTGTCTGGCTGGCGATCGAGTCTGTATCTGCGAGTGCGGTGGGCGACTGCATGCATCCCTACTGGCCGGAGAAGCCGCAGGGTATCCAGAATTCTTCCGCGGCGGATCGAAACCCCGCCCAGGCACTTGGATCAGTTCACCGTCTTGGACGAGAGCGACGTCCAGATCGAGAACAGCGCGCCAGCCAGCACGGCAGCGGTCAACCCGGCGTAGTTCTGGTATGGCTGCGCCAACAAGTCGTCGGCGACGCGCTGCCACGAGAGCATGACCGATTCTCCCATGGGCGAGGCGAGCACTCGTTCGGGCCGGGTCTGCAGGATCACTGGGATGGCGAACGCGGCGAGGGCGATCATCGACAGGATGTTCTTGAACCGCAGCACGCCGAGACGTCGCCAACAGATCGTGGCCAATGCGACGACTCCGAAGGTGCCGAGCACGGTTGCCAGGTGGGTCAGGTTGATGGACGCGCAGGCGAGTGGCAGGGCCGGGGCCACGAACAGCGTCACCAACAACAACCACAAGTGCGCGCCGCGGCGGCGTTGTGGTTGGTCCAACCAATCGTCGAGACCTGCGGCACCCATGACGGTGATCGCCAGCACACTGAGCCACCACGACATCGCGGGCACGGCCCAAGCGGTGAATACCGATGGCATCGAGGCCGAGATGCCGGGAATGGTCAACACGATCGTCGGCATGGCGCCGACCATGGCGAGCATCAACCACAAAGACGTGTTCACGTGGCGTTGGCGGCGCAGGATTCCGAGCAGGGCAAACCAGACCAAGAACGGACCGACGACGCGCACGACGACCATCGGAGTGGCTTCGCCAGACAGCACGTTCCGCGGGTCGGTGGATTGCTGGTTGCCCAGCCAGCCCGCTAGCGGGTCTAGCCAGACCAGGTTGGTCAGGGCCAGCGCACCGATCAGGATGGTCACGAAGATGGCAAGCAACGGCACGCGATCGATGCCGTTGCCACTGCGTAGGATGGTCATCGCGAGCATGCCGACTGCCAGAGTGGTCGCGAGGGTTGCGACGACGGTGACCCCGAATACGAACGGTACGGCGATGCAGAGTCCGGCCCACGGCAACCAGATGCGCCGGGTCGATGGGCGATCGCAGTGTCCGGCCGCTTCGAGTGCCAACGGTACCAACGCAGCCGCGAGTTGTTCGCGTGGCGTGTCGACCAAGCCGGCAAACAACGGCGACATGCCGTAGGCAACGCCTCCGAGGAACGCGGCGTAGCGACTGCGTCCTTGAACCCGCAGGAAGCGATAGGTCAGCATGCCGCCGACCGCGGCGGCAAGGATCGTGACGTAGGCGGCTTCCCCCAGTGGCCCATGCCGCAGCGCTGCCGCGAGGTGCGTCAGGCTCGTCAACAGTCCGATCAAGCAGACGGCGAAGATGCCTTCTCGTCGGCCAGTTCCGAAGAGACTCATCGAGCAATCTCCCAGACAGGCAATTGGTATGCGCGGGCGTTTGCTAGCACGCGCAATCTTCGTCGTTTGTCGGGGCTACGCTTGAGCTTGCGCGTTTGCTTGTGCACGACGCGTGCGCCGGCCGAACAGCAGCCATGTTGCGGAAGCGAACACTGTTGCGATCAGCATCACCCAGAAGCCCAACATGAGGCCGGGGGCGCTGTAGGTCAGAACGACGCGGCAAGGCGTCTCCGGTAGCACCACCAACCGTTGTGAGTGGTTGCAGCGGATGATCGGCGACGGTTCGCCGTCGATGCTTGCGCGCCATCCGGGTAGGAACGTGTCCGCGATCACCAGGTGCTTTGCCTGGCCGGCACCGACTTCGATCTCGATGTGGCTCGGGTCATTGCGGGTGACCTCGACGGCTCGGATTTCGGCGCGCACCGGCGTGATCGCAACGCCATCGGGAAGGTCCTTGTCGGTGACGTACGCTTGCAGGCGCGGCTGCAGGGACTGCGCAGTGATCGCTTGCAGCACCGCTTCGTCGTCGGGTAGGTGGGCGATGCTTTGGGCGACGTAGACGCGATCCATGGCCCGCGGTCGTAGGTGCACGAACAGCGAACCACGTTTGCTGCGGATATCGGGACCGACGACCTTGCCGACGCGATAGGGGGGGCGGCCAAGGCCCGCTTCGGTCGTAAGCGCGAAGCGCACGGCCATCAGGTCGAACAACGGGTGTCGCAGCAAGCCGGCCGGAATCGACTGCGTCAGGAAGCCTTTGCTCGCGATGCGTTCGCCTGCATCCTTGTCGAGCTTTAGTTGCACGTGGTGGCGATCGATCAGCATGCGCACCGGTTGCAGCGTGCGGGCATCGGCGTGGCTGTAGAAGTTGAGGTCGTGGACCGCCGGGTGCATGATCTGCCCCGGAGGCAGTTGGTCGGGGCGGCTTGGCAGAACGCTGGTGCGCACGATCTGGAAGCCACCGGTGCTACTGCGTGCGTCGGCTTGCTCGCGCAAGAACGCATGCACCGGGGTGTCTTTGCCCTTGCTGTTATGGCTACCGTGGGTGAGTGGCGCGCCGTGCAACGAGAGTTGCACTAGCGAAGCGATCGCGCCCGCGGCGAGCAGCACGTGTCGCGTGCGTGCTTGCCGGACCAGGGAGAACGCAATCAGCAGCCCGCCGATGCCGAGCAGCCACAGCGAATAGGTTGCCCCGTTCTGCGCGAACTGTTCGAAGCCCTTGGCGAAGCGGTCATAGCCAACCGCAGGAACGCCTTGCACATGATTGACGACACCGGCGCGATCGGTGTCGAAGTGTTGCATCAGTGCTTGGATTGCCCAGTTCGGATCCTCGGCATGCCATTGTCGCGGTGAGGCACTGAGCCACCAGAGCGCCAGCGCGCCGACCACGCAGGTGATGCCGGCGATCAGGGGTGTTCGTTTTTGCGAAGTCGTGATGCGTTCGAAGCCGGCTGCCGCGAGCCATATCACGAACAAGGTGCCCGCGGCTGGCCAGCGGAATGGCCAGACGTTTTGCACGACCGGCAAATGGAACAGCAACTGCAGCCCGGGCCAGAACAGTCCGAGGCCAAGTGCGAGCAGCAGCGAAAGCCGCGCAAACCACACCCTGCGGCCGCGCGCGAGCATGCCACCGACGATCGCCAGCACGATGCCGAAGCTCGAGATGAACACCGAGTACTCGGTGAAGTTGAAGTTTGGCAGCGCTGCTTTGCCGTCAGCGAGCGTGCGCGTATTGAGCAGCAACTGCATCGGCGAGTTGGCATACGGCAGCCGACTCATGGTCGATGGATCGCCAAACGCGTTCGGCATCAGGTAGCCGAGCAAGCCATACGGTTCGAACGCCTGGCCCGAGATGTCGGTCCATAGAGGCTTCGGCAGGCGCGCACTCTCCGGGAAGAATGCGAGCGACGGCAGCACTTGCGGCATCGCCCAGCAGGCGCCGAGCGCCAGCCCGACCAGCAAGCTGGCCGCGAGTCGCAACGCGTGATTGCGACCGCGCGTGATCATTCGTTCGCCTGCAAGCCACGCGAACAGGCAGCCGGCGAAGATCGTGGTGGTCGCGGCGAATGGGGGGAAGCCGGCGAGCCAGGTCATCGCGAAGGCGAATGCCAGCCCGAGGATGGCTAGGGGACGGACACGATCCGCTTGCGCGATGCGCAGCATCGGCCAGAGCACTCCGGGCAACCAGACGAAGCTCGCGAGTCGCATCCAGAAGAAGCTGTTGGCGGCGACCGGGCCCGACAGTTCGAACAGCGCGGCGCCAAACCATGCTGCTGGTAGCCCAAAGCCCAGTTGCCGCAGCAACCCGAACGCCAGCAGGCCTGCGAGTGCCAGGTTGCACCACGCGACCCACGAGAGCCTGCTCGCCGGTTCGTCGGCGAACAACGCCAGCCAGTTCGGTGGGTAGCACAGACCAATCAGGCCGTGGGCGTGCAGCGGGGCGCCACCGCGCGCGTTCGGGTTCCACGTCGGCAGGCGACCTTCGCGCAGTTCGCGGCTTGCCAGTTCGAGTTCGGGCACGAACCAGACCGGCACTTCGGTGACGTCAAAGTTGGCACCTTCGCGCGCTTGGGCCAACTCGCTGTCCGACGCCAGGATGCTGGCCGGCGCGAATTGGTTGATGTCGTACGACACGAACGTGCGTGAGCCGAAGACCGATGGCCACAGCCACACGAGTGGCAGCAGCACCAGCGACAAGATCGCGAGACCCTGCTTGTGCATGAGTTTGCTCATGAATCACTCTGTCGGTTGCGGCCGGTGACGAAGCACGCCAGCACGACGAGCCATGCCAGCAGCGTCAGGCGCAGCGGCCAGACGACGTGGGCACCGTCGTAGGTGAACACAATCTCGTGTTCACCCGGTTCGACGTAGACCGCGCGCAAGTAGTGGTCGGCGATCAGGATTTCGGTGGGCTTGCCGTCGACGGTTGCGCACCAACCCTTGTCGAACGGATCGGCAAGGCGCACGTAGCCATCGTGCGAGCAGGTGACCTTGAGCTCGACGCGTTCGTCGTCGTGCAGCGTGATTTGCACGGCTGATTCGACACCATCCGCAACACTTGGGCGAATCGCATCTTCGCGCTCGAGCACGATGCGATGGCGCACGTCGCGGTCGGGTTTTGCCAAGGCATCGAGGCGTGCTTGTTCGGGGCGCGGTTGCTGGTCTTTGGCAACGCCGGGAAGCGGAGCGGTGTTTGCGATCACGTCGACGTTGCGCACAAACGTCGCCCGCGGCATCGCCGTGGTTCGCTCGAGCAATCGGTAGCTGCCGGTGCCTGCCGGCGTGCGGTCGAGCAGCGTCGCGGTCGGCTTGACGGCGGTGTTCGTGATCACATACCGAATGCCATAGAGATCACACAGCGCATGGTTCAGCGACTTCGCATCGCGGAATGAGCCAACCCCAGCCCCGCCGTAGCCGATGTTCGCTTCGATGCTTTCGAAGAACTGTTCGAAGCGAGCCGGCGGCAGCGGGTTGTAGGCGTTGGCGTCGGCGAGGCCCAAGAAGCCCGGCATGTTGCCCGGCAAACCGACACTGGCGGTGCCGCCGGCAACCAGTCGTTGCAGGCGCGGTCGCGGTTGCTGGTCCTGGTGCATCGCGAGCACCGGTCGCAGCACTTTGGGCACGGTCGTGACGCGTTCGGCCGGCACGGTCTGCATCGGGCCGAGGCCCATCATCAGCAGTTCGAGGATGGTTGCAGTAATCAGTGCGGTCGCAGCGAATGTGGTGCTGCGGCCAAATACGCGCGACCACTTCTTGGCAAGTGCGCCGAATCCGGCAAGGCTGATCAGCAAGGCCCATGTTGCCATGGTCAGCAGGTGTTGGCGATTCACTTCGAGTTCGCCGGCCGCGAGTACATGCTTGGCCATCTGCGCGAGCCGAACCGGGTCGCCCTGTGCCTGGAGCACGACGGGGTCGTCGGCGTCGAGCGCATAGAGGTTGGCGTAGGCTTGCAGGAAGGCGTCTTCGCCGGAGTTGATGGTGGCCCAGATCACTACGACGGCCGAAGCGGCTGCAATCAGTGCGAGCATCGTGCGACCTGGCCATCTGATGCCATCGCGTAGCCAGGCATCGCAACCGAGTCCGGCAAGCACCACGAGCGGCATTGCCACCGAGAACAGCAGCCGGCGCACATCCCCTGCAGTCACGCCTGGCAGGATGCGCGCCAGCGAGAAGAACGGTTGGTCGCCGGTCGCCATGCCGAACGCGAGCAATCCGAGGATGGCGAAGAACACCGCCATGATGCGATGGCGTTTGCTGAACAGCGCCGTGACGGCCGCAGCGAGTGGAATGACCCCGATGGCAAAGGACGTCTCGACCCAGTTGTGCACGGCCGTCTGGTCTTCCGGGCGCATCGGGTTTTCAATCAGCACAACCTGGCTCAACGGCATGCGCGTGTCGTAGGCCAGCGAGGCACCGCCGACAGGGTAGATGTGGTCCGCAGGCCAGCTCAAGAGATCTGGCCACAGCATGGTCAACAAATGGTCCCATTCGAGACCGAGAGCCTGCAGTCGTTCTGCATTGAATTGGCCGACGCGCGCCGACTCTGCCGACGCCATCAAGATCGGCAGCATGTTGGCGAGCGACAACACGCCACCGATGCCCAGTGCGATCGCAAACGGCCACAGTCGGCGCAGGCGGTCGCCACGTTGGGCGCGCACTGCAGACAAGATCGCGAAGGCACCGGTCAGGTAGCTGGCTTGCAGCGCGATGACCACAAAGCCGGTCGACCAGGACAAGCCAGCCCACATCGCGAGCCAAGCAACCGCGAGTCGCCGCGCTTTGCCACGCACACCTACGGCAACCAGTTCGTGGGTCGCCGACAGCATCGGCCACAGCGACAGGGCCGCGGTCAGGATCACGTTGTGGTGCAGCTTGCACTGGGTCCACATGCCGAGCGTCGCGGCGACCAGTCCGAGCAGCGCGGCTGGGTGCAGGCAGCCGATCCGTCGCAGAAACAGATACGCAAACCAACCGAACAGCACCAGGTGCACCAGATACCACCAGCCATACCATTCGACGCTCGGCATCAAGAACAGCAGCACATTGATCGGCTGGTAGGGCTGCGCCATCTGCGGTACGAACGGGGCGCCGCCGCCGATGTCGCGGGTCCAGCGTGGCAGTTCGCCTTGCCGCAGCCGGTCCTGCATGACGCGGTCCCAGCACAAGGACTGCAGATACTTGTCGGTCATGCCGACGTTGCCGCGGAACGTGTCGTCCGCATCGAACGTGCCGTTCGCCTTGGCTTCGGCCATGTGCACGTCAAACAGTTCCGGCGGGTGGGGCACCAGCGCATTGCCGGGCAGCAAGCTTTCGCGCAGGAACAATACGGCGCAAACCAACGCCAAGAGCACGGCCTGTAGGTGCTGCCTTCGGCTTGGCCCGGAACTGGAGCCCAGGAGAGCTGGCCCGTCTAGTTGGCCCTGGTCGGATTGGGACATGTTGTTGGCCGCGAGGCGCGCCGCGCGTGACATGACGATGCAGCAGCACTGCAGTTGACGCAACGGGGATCGCATGTGTGTCGTTGTTGCGCGCGGATCCTCGCGTATGGTGCGCTCCCGGCAATGCCCGACGCCAACGACGAAATCGACAACGGACCAACAGATGCGTCGCCCGCGGGTGTGCGTTGGAACGTCGCGGACACGCTGCTGTTGGCGTTGCTTTCGCTGCTCGCGCTCGGCCTGCGGCTGGTGGGCATTGGCCAGTGGTCGTTCGGTGTCGTCGAAGCCGAAACGTTCCGGGCGTTGACGCAGCCGCTGTTCGCAGGCCCTGATAGCTTCGCAGCCAGTGGCCAGAGCACCTATCCAGCAGTCTTCTTGTTGTTGCGCTCGTTGCTTGAGATCGGGGCTCTGCCCGGCTTCACCGAAGGTTGGATTCGGCTGCCATTCGCGTTTGCCGGTTGCCTGTTGGTGCCGAGCGTCGCGCTGTTTGCGCGGCCACAGTTTGGTCGCGGGGTGGCGTGCTTGTCGGCGCTCGTGATTGCCGTGCATCCCGGCCACATTGCCGCCAGCCAGACGGCCGACCCGATCGTCTTTGTCATGACCCTTGCGGTCTTCGCCGGTGCCGCGCTTCTGGGTGGCAAGCGCCGGGTGGCCGTTATCCTGGCAGTGCTGGCCGGGGCATGCCATCCGATCGGTTGGCTATGTGGTGTCGGCATGCTCTGCGCCGCCGCTACGGATCGCGTGGTGCGCAAGACGCCGCCGTGGGGCTGGTGGCTGTTGTTGCTGCTCGTAATAGTGTTGGTGCCGTCGTTGTTGGACGTGGTCGGCATGTCGTTGCCGCTGTTGGCGGTGATCGCGGTCCTGATCCGGCCCCAACTGGCCAACGGTCCCAATTCGCTGGGTCTGGCGCTTGCGACACTCGGTCCGTTGCTCGTCGGCGGCATTTGGTGGTGGCTCGGCGGCATCGTCGTGGCTAGCGCCAGCATCGCGACGTTGGCACCGCTAACCGTGCTGGCTAGTTGGGCTGTGGTACGATTCTGGCGCCGTCTGCATGAACAGCACGCGCAAGACGAACATCGAAGATGGGTGATGCGCTTGCTGATGACTGCGCCGGCCATCATGTTGCTCGGCGAGCTGGCTACGGCTGCGTTCCTCTACTTCGCCGTATTTTCCGGCGCGCGTCCGCCGTGGCGCGAGGTGCGCAATGTGGTGCTTGCCAAAGCAGCTAGCGGTCATCAGGTCGAAGTCATTGCAGCTCGCGGATGTGACGTAATGCGTGCCTACTTGCGCCCGCGACATTGGCGCGAACCGGTCACCGACAGTCCGAGTTCGCTGGACCCGCATCCCGGCATGCGCGTCTCGCCGTTGCCGAAGGACGCGGTCGAGGCCCAACAACTGTTGTCGTTGCCCGACGCGATGCTCGTGCTGCAGAACGATGAGTTGCGGGCGCTCCAAAACTCTGCTGCGGGTCGCACGCTGGTCGGGGACTTCGTGGTGGTGGAAGTCTGGCCCAGCCCGCAGCGGTCCGGCGATCAGTCGGTCTACTTGCTCCAGCGCCGCTGATTGCTGGTGCGCCGCGCGGCTGCTGCAGTTGGCTGCAATGCAGTTGGCTGCAATGCAGTTAGCTGCAATGCAGTTGGCTGCACTGTTGCGCGGCGACTAACCGCGTGGGTGCAGTTTTTGGTGCATCGAGCGCAGTCGTTCGTGGTCGACGTGCGTGTAGACTTGGGTCGTTTGCAGCGACGCGTGGCCCAGCATTTCTTGCACCGAACGCAAGTCCGCACCGCCAGCAACTAGATGCGTCGCGAACGAATGGCGCAGGGCGTGCGGCGAGCAAGCCATCGTCAGGCCGGCGTCGTCGGCAGCCTTCTTGACGATTTGGTAGATGCGCACGCGGTCGAGTGGCCGGCCGGTGCGCGATAGAAACAACACGTCGCCCGGGTCGCGCAGCGCGCGGGTGCGCAGCTTCGGGCGGACGGAGGTGCGGTAGCGTTCGACCCACGTCAGCGCGATGTCGGCGATCGGAACAAGGCGCTCCTTGTTGCCCTTGCCGAAGGCTCGCAGCAAGCGGTGCTCCTCGACAATGCTGGTGGTGCGCAGGCCGAGGACCTCGCTGACCCGGCAGCCGGTCGCATAGAGAACGTGCAGAATTGCCAGGTCCCGAACCGCCAGGTCGCCATCCGGCTCCCGGTCGAGTAGCCGGGCGACGCTGCGACGGGACAGCACTTTGGGCAGCTTTTGTTCGAGCTTGGGACCGAGCAGGCCTTCGGTGACGTCGCCGTCGACTTCGCCCTCCGCATGCAGGAACCGGTAGAAGCCTCGGATGGCCGCCGCCGCTCTGGCGACCGAGGCGGGCGCGTGGCTTTGCAAAAGTTGTCCGAGGTGGCGGTCGATCTGCTCCCGCCTGGGCAGGGACTTTTCGCCCCGCAGCAGCCGTTCGAGGTCGTTGCGGTAGGCGGCAACCGTGTGGCGCGAAACCTGCAGTTCGGCGCCCAAATGGACCAAGAAGTCCGCCATTGCTTGTTGTGGTGACCCGCTTGACTGTGGGCTGGTAGCCGGGTCCGTTCGCATGGCCGCATTCTCAGGTATTCTCCCCCGATCGCAAAGGAAGAAGAACTACCGGGTGGGGTTGCCTTGACGGCTTCCCAAGTGCTCCGTATCGTCCTCGCCCCTTCGCGGTGGGGTGGTCCCACGGTGGAGATGAAGTCTAGTTTTCCAACGGCTGACCGAACCGCGGCAGCCACAGCAAAATGCCCAAGCCGACGAAGCCCGAGCTGACCAAGTACCGCAAAGTCCTGAAGCAGCAACTCGCGACCTTGAAGGGCGATGTGGGGTCCATGCGCGACGAAGCGCTTCGCGCATCCGACCAGGATGCCTCTGTTGACCACCTGGCCGACCAGGGGACCGATAACTACGACCAAGGCTTCATGCTTGGTCTGATCGAGAACGAAGAAGAAACGATCAAGCTGATCGAGGAAGCCGTCGATCGCATCGATGGCGAAGGCGATTGGGACTATGGTCAGTGCCCGTTGTGTCTCGAAGCGGCGCAAGAAGCTGCCGCCAAGACTGGCAAGAAGGCTGCCAAGAAGGCCGACGCCTGGATCCCCAAGGCGCGTCTCGAATACTTGCCGTGGGCGCGCTACTGCGTTCAGCATCAGGAAACCGAAGAACGCAACCGCGAGAGCGCGTGAGTTCTTCGGCCGAAACCCCCGTTGGCAGTGAGCATGGCGGTGAGCTAGATGTCTCACCGATAGAGCCTGCGGAGTCGAAGGGTTTCGGCGGCAAGCTGCTGTTCTGGCTGCCGTGGCCCATTTTGGTTGTCGCGGACCTGTGGAGCAAACACGCCGTGTTTGCCTTCATGTCGGAGCGTCAACCAACGGTGGCCGAAGTCCGTCGCGATCCCTATGAGGTGTTCTCCGGCGCGGTCAACTTCGAGCTGGTGACCTGGGGCAACACGGGCACGATCTGGGGCCTGTTCCAGGACGGGACGGTCGTGTTGATGGTGCTGCGCTGCATTGCGCTGGTTGGCTTGCTGTTGTTTGTGCGCACGACTTCACGAAGCGCCCGCCTGCAGTTGACGGTGCTGAGCCTCGTTTTTGCCGGCGCCGTCGGCAACCTGTACGACAACTTCATTCGGGCCGACCGATCGGTGCGGGACTTCCTGCACTTTTCCGGCGACTGGCCCTGGCAGTGGGACTTCCCGGCATTCAACATCGCCGACTCGTGCATCACGGTCGGGGCGTTTGGCTTGTTCGTGCTTTTGTGGCGCGAGGATAGCTCTGGCAAGGGCTCCCCAAACAAGGGCTCCCCAAACAAGGGCTCCCCAAACAAGGGCACCCAAAACAAGGGGACCCCGGAAAAGGGCAACTCAGACAAGAACCAAGCGAAAGGCAGCCCTGCAAAGGAAGCGAAGGTATCCTAAGAGATCGCCCCGCTACCTGCTCGAGCAGGCCTCGGCGGCAACCTTCCGGTTGTGGCCGTAGCGAATCCGACTGACTGATCGTGCTAGAAACCAACCTTGCAAGCCTAGAACTCGACAACCCGGTGCTCAGCGCCTCGGGCACGTTCGGGTCCGGCTGGGAAGGGCGGCAATTCTCGGATCTCGGTGAGGTCGGTGGTCTGGTCAGCAAGACGGTGACCCTCAAGCCGCGCCCTGGCAACCCGCCGCCGCGCATCCACGAGACGCCGTCGGGCATGTTGAACGCGATTGGCCTCGAGAATAAGGGCGCCGATGCGTTCTTGCGCGAAGCTCTGCCGCGCATGCAGGAACTGGCGGCGAGTGGTCGCAAGGGCGGCAAACATGGCCCGCGCGTCATCGTCAACCTCGGTGGCAGCACCGACGAATTGGTCGAGTTGACCAAGCGCTTCTGCAAAGCCGGCGTCGATGGGCTTGAGATCAACCTGTCGTGCCCCAACGTCGCCCACGGCACCCGTTCGTCGACCGACCCTGCATTGACCGAAGACGTCATCGCCGCCGTCAAGGCGGTGTCGACGGTGCCGGTGTTCGCCAAGTTGACGCCGAACATCACCGACGTCGTTCCGATCGCGGCCGCCGCCCAGCGTGGTGGTGCCGATGCCGTAACGTTGATCAACACGTTGGTTGGCATGGCGGTCGATTGGCGGCGCCAGAAGCCGGTGCTGGGCAACACCACTGGTGGCCTATCTGGGCCAGCGATCAAGCCGGTCGCGCTGCGCATCGTCTACCAGGTTCGTGCTGCGTTGCCAGACTTACCGATCCTCGCGGTCGGCGGCGCGCACTCCGCGGAGTGTGTGCTCGAGTTCGTTTGTGCCGGCGCGAGTGCCGTGCAATTCGGCACGTCGCTGTTTACCGATCCGACCTTGATGGTGCGGGTCGTCAACGACCTGCGCGATCGCTTGCGCGAAGCCTCGATGAGCATTCGCGAGCTTCGCAGTGCGATGCACGCGGGCACGCCGGTCGGATCCGCGGTCGGATCCTCTGGCAGTGCCACTGGCAGTGCCACTGGCGGTAGCACGGGAGGCGCAGTTCGATGAGGCTGTCAGCGCTGACACTACAGATGGTCGACAAGGCCGTGTCGATCTACCAAGACCTGGCCTACGGCTCCGTGGTGCCGAAGAAGCGCGCGCAGCCCGCCGGTGACGGCGACGGGGTGCTCGGCTTGTTTCACAAGGAGCACGTCGAGAAGGTGCCCGGCCACACTTGCAGTCGCTACAGCATGCGGCTTGGCAACCGCAACTACCCGTTCATGAAGTTGCTGTTGCAGGAGCATCTGATTGCTGGGGAGTTCTTCTTTGGTGTCGATACCCACGACCAGATGGAGATCGGGCCGGAGTTTCCCGACTACGAGCAGTGGATGGCGGTGCGCAAGTTCAACGTCGAGCTGAAGCGCCGCATCGAAGCGAGCTTCGAACAGGAAGGCTTGGACACTGCTGCGGTAGTGCGCCGATTGATCGTTGCGTCGTGTGGCGAGCAAGGCAAGCCGTGTCGTGGGCTGGTGTTGATCGTCGATGACGAAGAAGATCTGGCTGCCGCCGTCGAAGTCCTGATCGGACGCAGCGGCTTCCGCACCTGCACCGTTCACGATGGCAAGAGCGGCGTGGTCGCCACCCGCGAGCTGTTGCCGGACCTCGTGCTGCTCGACTACGAACTGCCCGAACTTGATGGCCTCCAGGTCATCGAGCAGTTGCGCGCCGACGAGCTGACGCGCGACATTCCGATCCTGCTGAATAGCGCCGCGCGCATCAGCATGGCCAACATCCAAAAAGCGGACGGCTTCCTCAGCAAGCCGTTCCCTGAGAGCTTGCTCAACGAGATGATTGACCGCGTGCTCACCAAGCGCAATCGATCACGCGACGGCAACTCGAACCAGTCTTCCACGGTACGTGGTGGTGGGGGGGCGTCGTGACCGATTGCTCGCAAGCTCGGCTGCTCGGAGCTTCTCGCCAGAAGAGTGTGCCTGCCCCGCGCGCAACCGGCTTTGCGTCGGCGGTGCTGTTGGTCGTGTTGCTGGCAACCAGTGGCTGGCCGTGTGAGTCGCAGGCGCTGGTTGACAACACCCAAGTTGCCAGTTGTGAGAGTAGCCAGACCGAAGTCGGTCGCGTAGTTGCCGGCATCCGGCCGTGTGCGGTGCCAGAAGTGGTGCGGGTGCGCGCCGAGTTGCCACGCGTGCCGCCACGCGCCAAGAGAGTCGACAGCTGGGGCTTGCCGCCAGCGCGGGCCCCGACTCCTTAAAGCCCGACTCCTTCAGGCTCGGCTCCTTGCGGGCCGACTGCCAAGGGACCGGACTGCTAGCGACTGCGCTAGAGACTGGTCGTGCATTCCTTCGCTCCGTTCCAGTCAGGCCCCGGCCTGGCTGACGAGGCGAGACCCTCTGGATCGCCGTTCTCCGCGCGATCACGCATTGGCTTCCAAGAAGCTGCCGCGCTATCCCACAAACCTATCCGTCTGCTATGAAACTCGATTTTGGCTCTATCCCCACCCGCATTGGCAAAGCCCTGCAGGGTGTCTTTGGCTCCGCGAACAAGCGCGCGCTGACGCAATACAACCCGATCATCAAGTCGGTCAACGACCTCGGTGACTGGGCCAAGGATCTGTCCCAAGAGCAGATCCAAGGCGAAGTCGCCGAGATGAAGAAGCAGGTGCAAGCCGACGAGCTGACGCTCGACGATGCCCTGCCCAAGATGTTCGCCCTGACCCGCGAAGCTGCGAGCCGCGCGATGGGCATGCGTCACTTCGATGTGCAGTTGCTCGGTGGTGCGGTTCTGCACCAAGGCAAGATCGCTGAGATGTCGACCGGTGAAGGCAAGACGCTGGTCGCGACGCTGCCCGCAGCCCTCAACGCGCTGAGCGGCAAGGGAGTCTACGTGGTCACGGTCAACGACTATCTGGCCAAGCGTGACCGCGACTGGATGGCGCCGGTGTTCGAATACCTCGGCCTGACGGTGGGGGCGGTGCAAGGCAACATGCCGCCGCAATTGCGCCGTGAAGAGTACGAGTGCGACATCACCTACGGCACGAACAATGAGTTCGGCTTCGACTACCTGCGCGACAACATGAAGTGGAAGGTCGAGGAGCAGGTGCAGAAGAGCCTGAACTTCGCGATCGTTGATGAAGTCGACTCGATCCTCGTCGATGAAGCGCGGACGCCGCTGATCATTTCTGGCGAAGGCGAAGGCACGACCGATCGCTTCGTGATGGCGGACCGCATCGCGCGTCAGCTGAAGGAAGACGAGCACTTTGAGGTCAAGCTCAAGGAGCAGCAGTGCATTCTCAACGAGGACGGCATCGCTCGCGCCGAGAAGCTGGTTGGCGTCGATAGCTTCTACAGCGACCCGGCACACATGGAGTGGCCGCACCTGCTCGAGACGGCGCTGCGTGCGCACCACGTCTATGAGAAGGACAAGAACTACGTCGTCGTCGAGGGCAAGGGGCCGGATGGCCAACCGCAACCGCCCGAAGTGGTCATTGTCGACGAGTTCACCGGCCGTTTGATGCCGGGGCGTCGTTGGAGCGATGGTCTGCACCAATGTGTCGAGGCCAAGGAAGGCCTGCCGCCGCGCGAAGAGAACCGCACGTTGGCGACAATCACGCTGCAGAACTACTTCCGCATGTTCGACAAGCTGGCCGGCATGACCGGCACAGCGATGACCGAAGCGGCCGAGTTCTCGCGCATCTACGGCCTCGATGTCGTGCAGGTGCCGACCAACCGCCCGAACACGCGAAACGACATCAATGACCAGATCTACCTCGACGAGCAGAGCAAGCTCGACGCGATCGTCGAAGAGATCACCGTTGAGTGTAAGGAAGGTCGCCCGGTGCTGCTGGGCACGACCTCGATCGCCAAGTCGGAGAAGATCTCCGAGGCGCTGAAGGCTGGTGGCATCGAGCACAACGTGCTCAACGCCAAACAGCACGAGCGTGAGGCCGAGATCATTACCCAAGCGGGCCGCAAGGGCGCCGTCACGGTTGCTACCAACATGGCTGGTCGCGGCACCGACATCGTGCTCGGCGGCAAGGCCGACGCGCTGTGGGAAGCGCAGTGCAAGCGGGATGGACTTGACCCGGAGTCGGCTGAGGCGAAGCAGTTGCTCGAAGAACTGAGTGCGCGCTGCAAGGCCGAGCAGCAAGAGGTCTTGGCCCTAGGCGGCCTCTACGTGCTCGGCACCGAGCGCCACGAAGCGCGTCGCATCGACAATCAGTTGCGCGGCCGTTGTGGTCGTCAAGGCGACCCGGGTCAGACCAAGTTCTTCCTGAGCTTCGATGACGACCTGATGCGCATCTTCGCGCGCGATTGGGTTCGCACGATGATGGAACGCATGGGGCTGAAGTCCGGCGAAGTCATCGACAGCCCGATGGTTTCGCGCGGGATTGCCAAGGCGCAGAAGAAGGTCGAGGCGCGCAACTTCGACGTGCGCAAGCACCTCATCGAATACGACGAGGTGATGGATAAGCAGCGCAAGTTCATCTACCGACAGCGCCAGGATGCGCTTGAGTACATCGGCCTGCGCGACAAGATTCTCGGCATGTTCGAGGAGGTGCTTGAGCCGATCGTCAGCCTCTACTCATCGGACAAGGACACTCCGGTCAACTACGAAGAGATCCGCAAGTGGGTCTACCATCGTTGCGATGATGGCCTGAACCTGACCGGCTTGGAGCAGGCGCCGCGCGAGAACCTGTTCCAGTGGATCATGGAGCGCGTCGAGAAGCTGCACGACACGCGCGCCGAGCTCTACGGCGACGACTGGAACGATGTGCAGCGCTTCCTGATCCTCGAGACCATCGATAATAAGTGGAAGGACCACCTGTATGCGATGGATGTTCTCAAGCAGGGCGTCAGCTTGCGTAGCTATGCGCAGGTCGACCCGAAGAATGAGTACAAGAAGGAAGGCTTCGAGAAGTTCGGTCAGCTCAAGATCGAGGTTGCCGACCACATCTGCAGCTTCATCTACAAGGAAGAGGCGACCAACACGATCCGTGACGTGGTCACCGGCAAGCTGCAACAGCAGCAGCAGCAACCGGTGCAGCAGCAGATGCCGCAATCGCCGGAAGAACTGCAGGCACTGTTCGAGCAGTTGATCGAGGCCGGCAAGATCCCTCAGGAAGTGCTCGATCGCATGGAAGCTGGCGAGAAGTTCCAGTTGCGCGCGACCCCGGACGGTCTCGCCTTGCAGCAGGCCGACGTG
>TARA_R110002072_G_scaffold99763_4_pt1 | contig 21657 bp, 22 predicted proteins | sample TARA_R110002072 | Tara Oceans TARA_R110002072 (sample SAMEA4397118) | marine metagenome | biome: Polar Biome; feature: [SRF] surface water layer (ENVO:00010504); material: water (ENVO:00002006), including particulate matter (ENVO:01000060) such as... | depth 5 m | reverse complement strand
TAAACTTTGCTTCTATAATTTCCATGAAGCGTTCTTCAAACTCTTCTTTATCAGCCCAATTAGTATAATCTGGTTTTACCATATTATCTATAAAATGCTTAGCATCTTCAAAGGAAACTGAGGTGTTTAGTTGAGATAAAACACGATCATAATCTTCGCTTTTACCATTAAATAAATGCTTTATAAAGGCGATTTTATCGTTAAGACCTATATTGAATCCACCAACTTTAAGCTGATCATTTAAAGATTTTTTACCATTAGAAACTCCATTTTGTGATTTAGAAATGGGTTCAAAAATTGGTGTATCTTCAAATCCAGCAGTAATATCTTCTAAATCATGTTTCTTAATTGGCGTTTTGGGTATGGCTTCTTCAAAAACGGTTTCAATTTCCTCGGCCTCATCTGGCATATACGCTACCATGTCTTTTATCTTGTTCATTAAGGGCTCCATAATATCATCATCTTCAACCTCGTCAAGATTAATATATATTTTGTCTTCAACCTCAATATTATCACTAACCTTATTATTAAAGGCACTGTCTAACATATCAAAAAATGAAGAATCGCTGCCTATTGTTGGTAGGTCGCCTTCAAAATTTCCATGTGCAAATTTTAATACAGATAGTTTCTCATAAAGGGCAGAAACTTCGGCATGCATTTTAATAACATCTTCCTTCCCCTTTAATTTAAGAATTCTATGTGCTATACTGATGAGTTCAGATTCAAGCTTCTTCTTCATTGTTTATAAATTTTAAATTATTGCACTTTAGGCTTTTGATTTTTAATAAATTTACGCCACCTTTATACAAACGCTAAATTACTTTGTTTAATGAACTCATTTAAACTTTTTTTATTGGCTAAAAATTGCCCTTTTGCATCCATTTTTTGTCTTTTTTTCCTTCCGTAGCGATGCTATGCAACTCAAAAAAGCCTTTAACTAGCTACAAAATGACTAATTTTCGCTTCAATCAAAAAGTTAAAATATGCTCCATGATAAAATTACGAAATGTTTCTTGAAAATACAGTAAATCAGAAAGAACAATTTGGATGGATTGAAGTTATCTGTGGCTCCATGTTTTCTGGAAAAACCGAAGAACTCATCCGTAGGCTTAAGCGTGCTCAATTTGCAAGACAAAAAGTTGAGATTTTTAAACCTGCTATTGATGTACGCTATAATGAGGATATGGTAGTCTCACATGACGCGAATGAAATACGCTCTACACCCGTTCCTGCTGCTGCAAATATCCCAATTTTAGCGGATGGTTGTGATGTGGTGGGTATTGATGAAGCACAGTTTTTTGATGACGAAATTGTACGTGTTTGCAACGATTTGGCAAACAAAGGTGTTCGTGTTATTGTTGCTGGTTTGGATATGGATTTTAAAGGTAACCCCTTTGGCCCTATGCCTAGCTTGATGGCAACGGCAGAGTATGTAACTAAAGTACATGCTGTTTGTACTAGAACAGGGAACTTAGCCCAATATAGCTACAGAAAAAACCAAAACGATAATCTTGTTTTACTTGGAGAAGTTAATGAATACGAGCCCTTAAGTAGAGCAGCATATTATAAAGCAATGCTTCGTGATAAGGTGCGAAACATGAAGGTTAACGAAGCCGAAGAAGTAAATACTAAACACAAAGATTCCAATGCCTAAAGCACAAGAAACTGTGCTTGAAATTGATTTAAAAGCACTTAAACATAACTTTGAGTATCTTAAATCTAAGCTGCAACCCAGTACTAAATTTTTGGCTGTTGTAAAAGCTTTTGCCTATGGTAGCGATGCTATTGAAATTGCTAATTATTTACAAAGTTTAAATGCAGACTATTTTGCGGTAGCTTATATTAATGAAGGTATTGCACTTCGAAACGCTGGCATCTCTCAACCTATTTTGGTGCTGCATCCACAACCTATAAATTTTAAAGCACTTATAGATAATTGTTTAGAGCCAAGTCTTTATAGTTCTAAAATTTTAAAGGAGTTTATTACTATCGCTTCCGCGGAAAAACAAACCAACTATCCCATTCATATTAAATTTAACACGGGGTTAAATCGATTAGGTTTTTCTAAAAATGAAGTTGATTCTATAATCTCTAAATTAAAAGCAAGTAAAGCTATAAAAGTAAAATCTATTTTTTCGCATTTAGCTGCCAGTGAAGATTTAAATGAGAAGGCATTTACTTTAAACCAGATTAAAACTTTTAAAAATATTGCTAAAGATTTCACGAAACAAATTGGTTTCAAACCGATGCTTCATATAAGTAATACATCAGGTGTTATAAATTATCCTGAGGCTCATTTTGATATGGTTAGATGTGGTATTGGTTTATATGGTTTTGGTATCCCGATAACTATCGGGACTGAAAAAGAGGACCAATATTTAAAACCTATTGCAACATTAAAAACTGTTATTTCTCAAATTCATACTATTGAACAAGGTCACTCTGTAGGCTATAATCGCGCTTTTAAAAGTGATGTGTTATTAAAAACAGCGACGCTTCCTATTGGTCATGCCGATGGTATTGGAAGACAATACGGTAATGGCAAAGGTTTTGTAACTATAAGTGGGCAAAAAGCACCAATTATTGGAAATGTTTGTATGGATATGATTATGGTTGATATTACCAAGATTGATTGTAATGAAGGTGATGAAGTCATCGTTTTTGGAAAAAACCATACGGCAAATACATTTTCTGCTACTGTAAATACAATATCTTACGAAATTATTACTGCTATATCTCAAAGAGTAAAGCGGCTGATTCTACATTAATCAATTAGATTATTTAACATATAGTGACTTTTTTATGTAAATTGTGTCGTAATAATACTAACTAAAAATTTATAATTATGTTAAAAGAGTTTAAAGAATTCGCAATGAAGGGCAACCTAATAGACATTGCTGTTGGTTTTGTAATGGGAGCTGCCTTTAAAGAAGTCGTTACGGCATTTACAGGAGGTATTGTTTCTCCATTAATTGGATTGATATTCGATGCAGATTTCAAAGATCTTAAATACGTTATCAAAGAAGGTGTAGTAAACGCTAGTGGTGTTGTAGAAGGCGATGTTTCAGTACTTTGGGGGGCATTTTTAACTAATGTTATCGACTTCATTATCGTTGCTTTTGTAATGTTCTTAATTGTAAAAGGGGTAAACAATATGAAGAAGAAAGAAGAGCCTGCTCCAGAAGCACCAGCAGGACCATCACAAGAAGACTTACTTGGTGAGATTAGAGATTTGTTAAAAAAATAACAAATTGTTAATTAAATAACTACGTGTTATTTGTTGTTAAAAAGCCTTCATTTTTATTAAATGAGGGCTTTTTTTAGATTTTAAAATGGAATTAATACTTAGTTTTGTCCACAGAAATTTATTAAATATTAAATGATATGAAAGTAGCAGTTGTTGGTGCCACTGGTATGGTTGGAGAAGTGATGCTAAAAGTTCTTGCTGAACGTAATTTTCCTGTAACAGAATTAATCCCTGTTGCTTCTGAACGTTCAGTCGGAAAAATAGTAGCCTACAAAGGAATTGATTATAAAGTCGTTGGTTTAGAAACAGCTGTTTCTATGAAACCAGATATTGCATTATTTTCTGCAGGAGGAAACACCTCTTTAGAATGGGCTCCTAAATTTGCAGAGGTAGGGACTACAGTGGTTGATAATTCTTCAGCTTGGAGAATGGATCCTACCAAAAAATTAGTTGTTCCTGAAATAAATGCTAGTGAACTAACTAAAGACGATAAAATTATAGCTAATCCTAATTGCTCTACCATTCAATTGGTAATGGCTTTAAATCCGCTTCATAAAAAATATAAAATGAAGCGTGTTGTGGTTTCAACATACCAATCTGTTTCTGGAACTGGTGTTAAAGCAGTACAACAACTAGAAAATGAAATTGCCGGTATTGAAGGGGAAATGGCTTACCCTTATCCAATCGGAAGAAATGCATTACCTCATTGTGATGTTTTTGAAGACAATGGATATACCAAAGAGGAAATGAAATTAGCCAGAGAACCTCAAAAAATAATGAATGACCGAACGTTTTCTATATCGGCAACTGCGGTTAGAATCCCTACTGCTGGTGGGCATTCAGAATCTGTAAACGTGGAGTTTGAAAATGATTTTGATTTAGCTGATGTTCGTAAATTATTACATGAAACTCCTGGGGTTGTGGTCCAAGACAATACAGATACAAACACCTACCCAATGCCTATTTATGCACATGACAAAGATGAGGTATTTGTGGGTCGTATTCGAAGAGATGAAACACAACCAAATACTTTAAATATGTGGATTGTTGCTGATAACCTTCGTAAAGGTGCCGCTACTAACACAATTCAAATCGCTGAATATTTAATCGAAAATAAATTAGTGTAGGTTTAATATTATATTACAAAACTCCTGTATTTATTATGCAGGAGTTTTTTGTTTACTTTTGACAAATTCATAATTCATAAAAAATGAATAATCACACTTCTAAGCGTCGCAATATTAATGGCTTGTAAAGAAGAATAAAAGAAAACAACCAATATTACTGTGAATTACCCAGAAACTAAAACTGTAGATACGGTAGATACTTATTTTGATATAGCAGTTAAAGACCCTTATCGTTGGCTAGAAGACGATAGAAGTGCAGACACTGAGGCTTGGGTTGAAGCTCAAAACAATGCTACTTTTGGGTATTTAGAGAACATCCCATATCGTGAAGAGCTTAAAAAACGATTATCAAAATTATGGAACTATGAAAAAGTAGGTGCCCCTTTTAAAGAAGGTGATTATACCTATTTCTATAAAAATGACGGACTTCAAAACCAATATGTAATCTATCGATATAAGACAGAAGAAGATCCAAATACTGCAACTGTTTTTTTAGACCCAAATACTTTTAAGGAAGATGGCACTATTTCTCTTGGAGCTTTAAGTTTTTCTGAAAATGGTAAAATATTAGCCTATTCCATTTCTGAAGCTGGAAGCGATTGGAGAAAAGTCTTGATTATGAATACCGAAAGCAAAGTAATTATTGAAGACACACTAATAGATATCAAATTTAGTGGCATGTCTTGGTATAAAAATGAAGGCTTCTATTATTCAAGTTATGATAAGCCTAAAGGTAGCGAACTGTCCGCCAAAACAGATCAACACAAAGTCTACTATCATAAATTAGGGACATCTCAACAAGATGATCAAGTAATTTATGGTGGAACACCTAATGAAAAGCATCGTTATATTTATGGAACGGTAACAGAAGACAATCGTTACTTACTAATTTCACCTAGAGTTTCCACTTCAGGAAATAAGCTATTCATTAAAGATCTCACAAAACCAAACAGTAAATTAATTGCTATTTTGGATAGTTCAGATAGTGATACTTATGTTATCAATAATGTTGCTAGTAAACTATTCTTAGTAACTAATTTGAATGCCCCAAACAAAAAAATGGTTACGGTTGATGCCTCATATCCAACTCCAGAAAATTGGGTAGATTTTATTCCTGAAACCAAAAATGTATTAATTCCTTCAAAAGGTGGTGGTTATTTCTTCGCAGAATATATGGTGGATGCAATCTCTAAAGTTTTACAGTATGATATCACTGGTAAACTAATTAGACAGATAAAATTACCAGGAGTCGGAAGTGCAAGTGGATTTAGCACTAAAAAAGAAGAAACAGAGCTATACTATTCTTTTACAAACTATAAAACTCCAGGTAATATTTATAAGTATGATATTAAACATGGTACTTCTGAATTATATCGTAAATCTAACATAGAGTTCAATCCAGAAGCATACAAAAGCAATCAAGTGTTTTATACTTCTAAAGACGGAACAAAAGTTCCAATGATTATTACGCATAAAAAAGGCTTAGAACTACATGGTAAAAATCCAACAATTCTTTACGGTTATGGTGGATTCAATATTAGTTTAACCCCTGTTTTTAGCATTAGTAATGCTATTTGGATGGAGCAAGGAGGTGTTTTAGCAGTACCTAACTTACGTGGCGGTGGCGAATACGGTGAAGCATGGCACAAAGCAGGAACTAAATTCCAAAAGCAAAATGTATTTGATGATTTTATCGCTGCTGCGGAATATTTATTTGATAACAATTATACCTCATCAGAATATTTAGCCTTAAGAGGTGGTTCTAACGGTGGTTTACTAGTTGGTGCGACAATGACTCAACGTCCTGATTTAGCAAAAGTAGCATTACCAGCAGTTGGTGTTTTAGATATGTTACGTTACCACACCTTTACATCTGGGGCAGGTTGGGCTTATGATTATGGAACCGCTGAAGACAATAAAGACATGTTTGAATACCTAAAAGGGTATTCGCCAGTTCATAATGTTAAAGAAGGTATTGAATACCCTGCAACATTAATTACAACGGGGGACCATGACGACAGAGTTGTACCTGCGCACAGTTTTAAATTTGCGGCCGAATTACAAAGCAAACAAGCAGGTAAAAATCCAACTTTAATACGTGTTGAAACCGATGGTGGTCATGGAGCAGGAACACCTGTAAGTAAAATTATTGAGCAATATGTAGATGTTTATTGCTTTACGCTTTTCAATATGGGGTTTGACGTATTGCCTTCAAAAACCAATGAAAAAATAAAAAGATAAAATCATTATCCATATACTTAAAACACGCTTCTACTTTAGAAGCGTGTTTTTTTATACTATTTTTGCCACGCTATGCTCAATGTAAAAAAACTTTCTTTTTCTTATGATAAAACGCCTGTTTTAAAGAATATTTCTTTTAAAGCAAAACCCGGTGAAAATATTGCCATTATTGGAGAAAGTGGTACAGGTAAAAGCACCTTATTAAAAATATTACATGGTGAATATGATTTAAATCAAGGGCAAATTTTTTGGAAAGAAGAAGAAATCTTGGGGCCAAAATACAACTTGGTTGTTGGCCATGATTTAATGAAGTACGTCGCACAAGAATTTGACTTGATGCCCTTTATAACTGTTGAAGAAAATATAGGAAAGTTTCTTTCAAATTTTTATCCAGAAGAAAAGCAACAGCGCACTGCAGAATTACTTGAAGTTATTGAGCTTACTAAGTTTGCGAAAATTAAAGTTAAAACCTTAAGTGGTGGTCAAAAACAACGTGTTGCATTAGCTCGGGCTCTAGCTAAACAACCTGAAATTATTTTGCTAGATGAACCTTTTAGCCATATTGATAATTTTAAAAAACAAAGTCTTCGCAGAAGTGTTTTTAAATATCTAAAAGATAAAAATATTACCTGTATAGTAGCTACTCACGACAAAGAAGATGTACTCGGTTTCGCAGACCGTATGATTGTTCTAAACCATAATAAAATTGTTGTAAACAATATACCAGAAGCGCTTTATCAAAACCCGAAAACGCCTTTAATTGCATCTTTTTTTGGTGAATTTAATGTTATAAGTAACGAAATAGTTTATGCACATCAATTAAAAATAGTAGAAAATTCAGAATTAAAAGCTATCGCCAAACATTCCTATTTTAAAGGTCATTATTATTTAATTGAAGCTAATTTAAATGGAGGAATTGCGCTTTTTGAGCATTTTGAAGCTATTAAAAAAGGACTTGAAATTTGTTTGAAAATTGAAAAATAGATTTTGATTGTTGATTCATGAATCTTGATTGCTAGCGCTCGTTTGTAACGAGTGCCGTTAACCAATCAACCTTATCTTATCAATCTTTAAAACAGTATCATCGTCTTGAAAATATCTAACCAATAGACCGTAGAGAACGACACAAAATAAAACCCCAATTTATTTTGAAATTTATACTTCCTACTCATACATCTAAAATACAAAAAACCTATCCTAAAATATTAGAATAGGTTTTTGTGGTTCTTACTCAATACGGCACGCGTTACAAACGAGCGCTAGCAGGTTTGGTAGCCAGAAAAACCCACTAATACGGCGAGAATAATAATGATTGCTAATCTGAATTTTATGATTGTTGTTATTATGTTTTTTAATTTTTCCATTACATATTCTGTAATTAGATTTTTAAGATGAAACCCATTTAGTGTTTACACAAGATTTATACTTTCGCGGAAATAATACATAACTATTTAAACAAACCCATAAGCGCCAAAATTTCCATGATGGCTTAAGGAAATTCTGATATTTAGCTTTTTAGCATTGTAATACATTGAAGGAATTCCAAATTCTGATTTTGAAATCTTTAATTTTGATTTTAATATGTTAAGTTGATCTGAAACTGCCGCAATTAAAGCCTCCTTTGTGATTTTACTCTGACTATTGAAGTCGCTAAATGTTAATTTTAAATATTTTGAAGTTATTTTATTTTCTATTAATGAAGCTTCAGAGAGAATATACTGCGTTGTTATTTTTGTGTTGATGAAACATTGAAAGTCTTTATACTTCACCTTTAACTTGACGCCAATAATTTCACATTGAAATTGTTTAGGGTTGTAAAACCGCTCAGGGTGTGTTTGTGTATATAATTTATACGCAGCCTCTTTCATGCTCCACAATCGCCAAACCATTATAAACGGATTTTTAGAAGCATGAATTAATTGTTGCTCGTTTAATGTGAAAAGCTTCTCTAAAAAACGAGGTCTTTCCCAATTAGACGTTCTTTTAGCCTCAGCAATATCAATAATATCTATGCCAATCATTAATTGGCTAACTTTTCATTAACGATTTCCATTGCCGCTTTAACATCTAACATTTTTTCCATGTCTTCATTTTCTAATCGAATATCAAATTCATCTTCAATATCAAGTATAATATCTACTAAATTTGCAGAGTTTATCTTTAAATCCTTCACAAAATCAGTGTCTTTAGAAAGATTCTCAAAGGCTTCATTATCTTGAACATAAGGTGAAACAATTGCTTTTAATTTGCTAATTAGTTCCTCGTTTTCCATAGTTATTTTTACTTGTAAAGTTAATCTAAACGTACTATATATAATTATCAGTTATCAAACTTTTTAAATATAACACAGGCATTAACATCACCAAAACCAAAGCTAGCTTTAGCTATAATATTAAATTTTAAGTCTATTTTTTGATTAGGGATTTTTTCTGAAGCCACTATTTCACTAATCGAGGCATGTAAATCTTCACAATTAATATTTGGTGCAATAAATTGCTCTTTTAATTGGATCACGCTCGCCACACACTCAATTGCGCCTGATGCTGCTAAGCAATGGCCAATCATAGATTTGGTTGAATTAATATAAGGAAAATTGTTTCCTTCCCTGCTTAAGGCTTTGCTCCAATTATGAATTTCTAATGCATCTTTAGTAGTTGCGGTCAGATGACCGTTAATGACTTCTATGTCATTAGGATGAATAGTAGAATTTTTAATAGCATTCTTAATACAGCGTTGCACAGCTTCAGCATTTGGCGCGGTAAGTGTGCCTCCTTGTCGTTGCCCACCAGAATTAACTTCACCTCCTAAAACCTCAGCATGAATAGTTGCTCCTCGCTCTAAAGCACTGTCTAAAGATTCTAACAAAAAAGCACCAGCACCACTACCGGGAACAAACCCAGATGCTGAGGCACTTAATGGTCTCGATGCTGTTTCAGGACTATCGTTGTGTTTATAGGTCATCACGCGCATGGCATCAAAACCGCCCCAAATGTAGGGACCATGATCACTGCAACTGCCTACCAACATGCGTTTCGCTTTTCCGTTTTGTATACGATCAAAGCCCATAAGTAATGCCTCGGTTCCTGTGGCACAGGCCGATGAATTTGTTGTAACCTGATTTCCTAAACCAAGCATACCATTAAGATATGCGCTTACGCCACTTGCCATAGTTTGTAAAACAACGGTGCTACCCAAACGCCTTACATCTCCTTTATCTAAATTATAAATAGCCTCGCGAAACTTCTCTACACCGGAGGTTCCTGTACCAAAAATAAGACCCGTATCGTAATCTAGTGGACTTTCACTATCTACATTAAAGCCAGCATCTTGCCATGCATCAATACCTGCAATGCAACCATATAAAATTCCAGAGCTGTTAAAGCCTCTAAGTTGTAAATCTGTAAAATATTTAGATTTTAATACTTCAGAAATTTGAGGAATACCTCCTATTTGGCAAGAAAAATTTAAGCCCTTTAATTGCTGATGAAATGTAATTCCTGATGTACCATTTTTTAGTGCTTTTGTAAAATCAATTACTCCAACACCATTTGGTGCTACAACTCCTAACCCTGTTATAACGACGCGCTGTTTCATATTTTTAACATTCCAGAAATTTTTCCTCGTGCTACCAATTCATCTTTAGCATTAAATAGTTCCACCTTACATCTCAATTTATTAAACCTGAATACTTCCTTTTCAGAAACTACAGTTACCTTTTCGTTTGGTAAGACAGGGAGATAAAAATCCATTTGATGCGAGGTCAGCGCTATTTGAGGTTTTGTTGTTTCAATGAATTCATTTCTGAGCAAATAAATACCAAGACAAACCAGACCAATTTGTGCCATACATTCGGTTAAAATGACTCCCGGCGTTATAGGGTTGTTTTTAAAATGCCCTTTGTAAAAGACTTCATAGGCTTTAAACGTATAATACCCTGTTACGCCATCTTCTGAGATAGAATTAATGCCATCAACAAACAAAAAAGGATCTTGATAGGGTAAAAGTTTTATGATTTGTTCTGATTTCATTTCTAAATTTCAAGTTCTGTAGACCTCTGGTTATAATTTTACTATGAAAGATGCTCTCCGCCATCCACAGGAATTATGGTTCCTGTAATCCAAGACGCTTCATCTTTACTTAATAAATAAACAACATTTGCTACATCTTCTGGTAATGTTAGGCGCTTATTTGGATTTCTTTTTAAGGTATGTTCTATTATCTTATCACTGCTGGGTATCATTCTTAAAGAAGCCGTATTTGTAACACCAGCTTGTATACAATTGGCTTTAATTCCGTAGGTTGCAAATTCTAGTGCGATATTTCTGGTGATAGCCTCTAAGGTTACCTTTGCAGCAGAAACAGCGGCATAATTCTCCCAGGCTTTAGTGTTGCCTTCGCTAGTAAAGCTTATAATTCTTGCGTCTTTAGCAAACATTTTGTTGGTATATAAGGCTTTAGTCCAATCGTATAAACTAATTGCCATAGCGTTAATGGTTAATGCAAAATCATCGTTTTTTAATACGGGTTTATCTTCAGAAATCATGGGCTTAAGATTGCCTTTAGCCACACTATGCACAAAAGTTCTTATAGTTCCTTTTTCACCGAGTAAAGATTTTAACGCTTCAATTATAACATCTCGTTTTTCAGTATTAAATGCATCTGTGTTAAACGATTTAAACTGAATACCTTCATCTTTTATAGTATTAAATTCAGATTGAATAGCATCATCCTGCATTCTTGAACTCCGATGAATGATACAAATGTTCATACCGTGTTTTGCTAATTTTTTTGCAGTTGCCAAACCTAAGCCGGAACTGCCTCCTAAAATTAATGCCCAATAATTATTATGCTCAAACTCTCTCATAATTTACCATTCTAATAAAATACGTTGTGCTGAAAAACCAGGACCAAAACTTAACATAATACCTTTGTCGCCTTTAGGAATATCTCGATCCATAAAACGCTCTAACACGTACAATACTGTTGCACTACTCATATTGCCATAAAGTCTTAAAACTTCTTTTGTGTCGTCTATATTCTTGCCTAGAGCTCCAAACAAATCTTCAACGGTTTGTACAATTTTCTTTCCACCTGGGTGAAAAACCAAATGATTAATATCTTGGATTGTTAAATTATTCCGTTCTAAAAATGGATGAATAATTTTAGGAAAATGATTGGCAATGGTTTGCGGTACAGATTGATCTAGCACCATTTGCAACCCTGAATTTCTAAGTTTGAATCCCATCATCTGTTCTGCATCAAAAAAATGATACATGGCTTCATCTTTAATTTCTGGACCAATCTCATCCTCATAAGATGATAAAATAACACTGGCACAACCATCACCAAAAATAGCTGCACTAACAATATTCACCATAGAATAATCTTCTAATTGAAACGTAGCCGTAGGCGATTCTACCGCAATGACAACAGCTCGTTTATTGGGATTTGCTTTTAGAAAATTCTTGGCATATAAGATGCCTGATACGCCAGCGGCACAACCCATTTCGGTTACAGGCAAACGCACAATATCTTGTTTCATCTTTAAATTATTAATAAGATAAGCATCTAAAGAAGGAATCATAATACCCGTGCAACTTACGGTAATAATATAATCTATGTCTGTTGGTTTTAAGACTGCTTTGTTTAAGACCTTGTGTAAGCATTTTTCAGCAAGTTGAATACATTCTTTAGTATAGATGTCGTTTTTATCTTCAAAGGAGGTGTTTAAAAAAACAGCTTCTGCATCCATTATAGAGTACCGTTTATCTACAGCGGCATTTTCAAAAATCTTAAGAACCTTGCGTTTAAATCGTTGGTCTTGTCCGTTTAACCAAAGCTCAACATAGGGCAAAATATCCTTAGTTTCTCTGGTGTATTTTGGAAGTTGTTTTGCAACTGATGTTATTTTTACGGCCATTTATGTTCTAATTAACCATTGGTAGCGAAATGCCCATTTCCAATGAATTTGTGATTTGAGGTTTAACGCTTTTGAAATATGTACTAAATCTTCTCTTTTAAATGCGCGCAAAATAGAGGTTAACCCATCTTCTTTAATCATGTGGTTTGATATTACCAAACCTAATATCTTAAATAATCCATAAGCTATTTCGCTTCGCTGTAAATCATTAACAACAATTCCTAAATTAGCCTTCTTTGAAAGGTTAGATAATAGGGTTTTAATATCTTCCTCTTTAAAATGATGTAAAAAAAGGGTTGTTAATACCACGTCATAATCCAACTCTTGAAACGCTTCTGAAAACACATCTTCATTTCTAAAAGATAATTCGGGATAATCTACGGATAATTCGGTAGCATAATCGACCGCATCTTGGTTAGCATCTATACCAACAAGATTAAAACTATAATTGTGTTTTCTACCATAATCTGCAACTAACCTCAAGATATCACCGTGCCCACAGCCTAAATCTAATATGGTATAGGTTTTATTTTTAGGTTGCTGTTTTAGCAACTGTTCAATACCATTTAAGGTAATACGATTGCCACCAAGCCATTTATTAATATTGCCTAGTTTATCTAAAGTATCGCGAAGTAAATCGCCTTTCATGGAAAAATCGTCCATCAATTCGGTTTCACTGCTTCTATATGTGGTATCTAAAAATAAGCTCATTTCACTGTCATAGGTTTGCCGTGAGTCATTTTAATAATAAGAGGAACTAAGAATGGAAAACACCTTAAAAGGGTTAGTATTTTTGGTGCAAAAAAATCTTTTCTAAAAAAATAGGCGATGGTATGACCTGCTTTTAGCCTTAAATTAAAGGTTTTTTTCCACCGCTTGGCATATTGATTCTCTAACGCTTTTCGTGATTCAATTTTTCCTTGAAGATAATCAATTATGAGTTCTGACGCTAATTGTGCTCCTCTAATTGCTATACCCATACCATTACCACACAAAGGATGAATCATGCCTGCTGTATCGCCACACATTATGATATGATTCTCCACAGGGCTTTTAGTTTGAAATGAAATTTGACTAATGGTCAAAGGTTTTTCAAATTGTGGTTTTGAGTTCTTAAAAATAGCTTTTAATGCCTTGTTTTTAAATAACACTTCCTCGTTAAAAGTCTCAATGTTTTTATATGTTTTAAAGGCTTTATAATTAGTGATATAGCATAAATTAATATGATTATTTTCTGTTTTTGAAACACCACAATACCCGCTTTTAAAATTATGAAGCGCCACTTTATTGTCCGGAAATTCTCCTGCTACGTGCATCTTTACAGCCAAATAAGGGGATTGTTTTTTAACAAACTTTCTTTGAAGTTGTATGTCGATATTGGAGCGCTTCCCGTAAGCACCTATAACAATTTTAGATTTCAAAATGTTATTTGATTTGGTTTCTACTCGAAAAATATCAGCCTCAAAATCAACATTAATGACAATATCATGAAGTACCTCAACACCGCTCTTAATGGCCAAGTGGTAAAGTTGAAAATCAAACTCATAACGACTTATTCCAAAACCACCAAGAGGAAGTTTTGCTTCAATACTTTTATTATTGTGCGTGGTTAATTGAAATTTAGAAATCCGTTTTGCACCAAATTCAAAAGGATTAAATCCTAAAAAATCCAAATAAGGCAGTGTTTCGTTAGACACGTATTCACCACAAACTTTATGTTTTGGGTAAGTGTTTTTTTCAATAAGTAACACCTTAAAATTTGCTTTGGTTATGTGTATAGCACTTGTAAGTCCTGCTAACCCGCCTCCAACAATTATAACATCATACTGGTGTGGTGTCATTTATAAATTATGATAATGAACTACATTAATTTTCACAGTATTACTCATTACTATACTTCTGCCCCCGACATCAAAATTTCTACGATTAATCTCAAAGCTCGATGATATTATATATTGTTTATTAATCTTATCACGATTAACGGTAATACTTATTTCTTTGGTTATTCCTTTAATAGTTAAATCGGCAATCAGAGTGAATACACCATCAGATTTTGTGTTTATTGCTTTACTTACCAATGTTATACTTTCATAGTTTTCAACATCAAAATAATTAGCTTTCAAAAGGTGTTTATCTCTACTTTTCATACCTGTTTCGATGGAAGCTACTTTTATGTCTCCTTTAATATTTAAAAGGTCGCCCTTATTATCAAAATCAGTTTCTATATTAAAGGTGTTAAAGTGACCATCAACACCTATCCCTACATTACGAATCACAAATTTTATACTCGATTTATTTTGAGAAAAACCGAGTGATAAGGAACAAAAACAAATAACAAATAGGAGAAAACGTTTCACAGATAAAATTTATAATGTTAAAGTACATCACAATTCATACATTGAGAAATAAATTTACTTTTTTCTTTAAGTACATGACAAAAATTAATATTGAGAAATAAACTACTTGCATTTTTCAGGATAACAAAGACCTCACAGGTTTTCAAAACCTGTGAGGTCTACGTAACGAAAAAACCGTAATGTGCGATTTATGATTCTGTTCTAAATTTTTGTCATGTATTAAAATATTTTCTATAAAATTTGAGTAATTTTAATAGTAGTGTTTCTAAATATAACCTCGTCGCCAACTGTTTTTGAGATTAATAGTTGCGCCATTGGTGTAGCTTGCGAAATGGCATAAAACTTTTCAGTATTTAACACCATTTCACCTGCACTTATAGCGATAAAATAGTTAGATTGTGTGGTATAAACAACGCTACCTAACGTCACTTTTTGATGCTTAGCTTCTGGGTTTACTTTATTTAAAATGGCTTTAAGCTTTTGAATTTCTGCCAATTGATTTCCTGCCTTTTCACGTTCTAATTGCAACATAGCACGACCAGTTTCATGCTTATCGCCAGCACTACTTTTAGTTACAGAGAGCAAAGATTCTTGAATTTCTTTTATGGTATTCTGAATGGTTTGAAAACGACTATCGACAAACTCAAGACATTGTTTATATAGTTGTTGTTTTATTGTCATGCTTATTTTTCGTCATTGCGAGACTTTATAAAAAGTCGTGGCCATCTCATGATTTTAAGTTATAATTTAAAAGATTACCACGTCGTTTCTCTCCTCGTAATGACATCACACTAAATCTGCTAATTCTTTACCTACCAAGCTTCCGATGGCGACACCCATTCCTCCAAGCCTAACGCCACAAAACACATGGTTACTTAGTTGCTTTACAATAGCTTTTTTTTGGTTCCCAACGCCCATAATACCAGACCATCGATGATCGATCTCAAAAGGTGTTTCAGGTAAAATAATTGTTTTTAATAATGCTTCAAGCTTGTTTTGAATAATGGCTGTTTGATTAAATTCGGTAGTTTCTTCGCCTTTATAGTCTAAGTTTCGTCCACCTCCTATAAGGATTCTATTATCTATATTTCGAAAATAATAATAACCTCTATCTAAATGAAATGTGCCTTTAATATCCAAATTTTCAATAGGCTTGGTTATTAAAACTTGGGCTCTTGCTGGCTTCACTTTTTGATTAATTAATTGTGATGCAAAACCGTTGGTAGCAATGAGTAATTTTGAAGCTGAAAACTCAAATTGATTGGATTTTATTTTTACTGAATCTGTATCTTCTGAAAAATTTTGGACTTGAATATTATTTAAAATTTTGACACCTTTTGACTGTGCTTTCTCAAGTAATGATTCCATCATATTCCCCGTGTCTATTTGTCCTTCAAATTGATTAAAAATATATTGTTCGTTTACATTTTTGAAATTGAAAAGGTTGTCTTTTAAACTGAATACACTATCCTTAAAAAGGGGTTTGAGCCATGTATTTATAGTTTCTTTTTTTGAAATACAGCTTTGGAATAATGCTTCGTCTGCATCTAAAAACAACTCATAACCCCCTAATTGTTGGTAGTTGAGTTGTTTATCTCCAAGAGTTTGCCTTAATAATTTTAAACCATTAACACGTTTTGAAATAAGTTGAATAACGTCTTCTTCTGAATGTGTTTTTAAATCATCAAGTATTTCGCTTAGGCTTCCAAAGCACGCAAAGCCAGCGTTTTTTGTACTGGCGCCTTGAGGTAATGTTCCTTTTTCAAGAATTAGAATTTTAGCTTTTGGAAACTGTTCTTTTAATTGAAGCGCACAATTAAGCCCAACAATGCCACTGCCAACAATGCAAAAATCAATATTAGTTAACCATGATTTTATTTCCCAGTAAGATAAATTCATGAAGCTAAGTTAGAATTTTAAATTGAAGTTTAGCTCTGTGTTAAGGATAGAAGCGGCATCCTTTTTGTTTTTTTACAAAAAGATATAGCGGATAGCCTGACTTTTGCTTTTCCGCAAAAGTAACACCATAAATAATGAATAAGATCCCTAAATAAATTCGAGATTAGTTCAATAGGATTTTTTAAATGCGTTGCTTCTCAGCTTTTTTAAAAAAATTTCACTAAAAAAACTCCGAAATTGATCGGAGTCTTTACTATTTAGTTTTCATCTTGTTTATCCATAACAAAATCTTCCATGAATTTAGTAGTGTAATTACCGGCTAAATAGTCTGGATGATCCATAAGTTGCCTGTGGAATGGAATAGTAGTTTTTATACCTTCTATAACGAACTCGTCTAGGGCACGTTTCATTTTATTGATAGCTTCTTCTCTGGTTTGTGCCGTTGTAATTAATTTAGCAATCATAGAATCGTAGTTTGGCGGAATAGCGTAACCTGCGTAAACATGTGTGTCTAAACGAACCCCATGACCTCCTGGGGCGTGTAATGTTGTGATAACTCCCGGTGATGGTCTGAAGCCATTATATGGGTCTTCTGCATTAATTCTACATTCAATGGAGTGCAGTTTTGGTGTGTAATTTTTACCTGAAATTGGAACGCCAGCGGCTACTAAAATTTGTTCGCGAATTAAATCGAAATCTATAACTTGTTCTGTAATTGGATGTTCTACCTGAATACGTGTATTCATTTCCATGAAGTAGAAATTACGGTTCTTATCAACTAAAAATTCGATAGTTCCTGCACCTTCATATTTTATATATTCTGCAGCTTTTACTGCAGCATCACCCATTTTTTTACGAAGCGCATCCGTCATAAATGGAGATGGTGTTTCTTCTGTTAATTTTTGATGACGACGTTGTATTGAGCAATCTCTTTCTGATAAATGGCAGGCTTTTCCTTTAGAGTCGCCAACAATTTGAATTTCAATATGTCTTGGCTCTTCAATAAGTTTTTCCATGTACATATCGTCATTTCCAAATGCCGCTTTACTTTCTTGTCTTGCAGAATCCCATGCGTCTTTAAGGTTTTCTGGTTTAAATACACCACGCATACCTTTACCTCCACCTCCAGCAGAAGCTTTAAGCATAACAGGATAACCTGTTTCTTTAGCTAATTTCTCGCATTCAGCAAAATCCTTTATAACACCTTCACTACCTGGTACACATGGAACTCCAGCAGCTTTCATAGTTTCTTTAGCATTTGCCTTGTCTCCCATTCTATCAATCATCTCTGGGGAAGCTCCGATAAATTTTATTCCGTGTTCTTCACAAATTTTTGAAAACTTAGCATTTTCTGATAGAAATCCGTACCCTGGATGAATGGCATCTGCATTAGTGATTTCTGCAGCAGATATAATATTGGACATTTTTAAATAGGACTCGCTACTAGCAGCTGGCCCTATACAAACCGCCTCATCAGCAAACTTAACGTGTAAGCTCTCTGCGTCAACAGTAGAATACACTGCCACGGTTTTAATGCCCATTTCTTTACAGGTTCTAATAACACGTAGTGCTATTTCTCCTCTATTGGCTATTAATATTTTTTTAAACATAAATTCTTCAAATTTTCAATATTCAAAAAACAAATTCCAAAATCTATATATTGGAATTTGGGAATTGAAAATTGGGATTTATATTAAGATGGGTCTACTAAAAATAATGGTTGATCAAACTCTACTGGAGATGAATCATCAACTAATATCTTAACTATCTTTCCTGAAACTTCAGATTCAATTTCGTTGAAGAGCTTCATAGCTTCAATAACACAAAGCACATCTCCTTCAGCAATAGTTTGACCTACCTCAACAAATAAAGGTTTATCTGGAGATGGTTTTCTGTAGAAGGTACCAATGATTGGTGATTTTATTGTAATATATTTTGAATCTTCTGAAGCAGAAGCTGAGGCAGCTGGTTCAGATGTTGAAGTTTGTTCAGGTGCAGCCGCTGCAGGAGCCGCCATGACTTGTTGTGGTATTTGAGTTGCAGGAGCTTGACGCACAATTGTTGTGTCTGATGCCGATCCTGTTCTAATGGTGATTTTTATATCATCCATTTCTAATTTAACCTCGCTAGCACCAGATCTGGCAACAAACTTAATTAAGTTTTGAATCTCTTTTATATCCATAATATTACTAATTAGTTAGTGGTTAGTTTTTTGAATTATAAGCCCATTTTAAATAAATAGCCCCCCAATTAAATCCGCCACCAAAAGCGGCAAATATTATATTATCGCCCTTTTTAAGTTGCGATTCGTAATCATTTAATAGTAAAGGTAATGTTGCTGACGTTGTATTCCCATATTTCTGAATATTCATCATAACCTTCTCTTCTTCTAAATCTATGCGTTGTGCTGTTGCATCAATAATACGTTTATTTGCTTGATGTGCAGCCAACCAATCAACTGTCTCTTTTGTTAGGTTATTTCGTTCTAATATTTTAACCGCCGCATCAGCCATATTAAAAACGGCATTTTTAAATACTATTCGTCCTTCTTGGAATGCACAGTGCCCTCCTTTTTCAAGGATTTCTGCAGTTAAAGCATGTGAAGACCCTCCGTAAGTGGCTTGAAGAAATTCCCTTCCTGTACCATCACTTCTTAAGTATTCATCTTGAAGCCCAAGGTTTTCTTCATTTGGTTCAAATAAAACGGCTCCAGCTCCATCACCAAAAATGATACATGTGGCTCTATCTTTATAATTAACAATAGAAGACATTTTATCTGCTCCAATAAGCAAAACGTTTTTATATCGTCCGGACTCAATGTAGGTTGAAGCAACAGACATACCGAATAAAAAACTAGAACATGCTGCATCCATATCAAATGAAAAGGCATTGGTTGCTCCAATTTCAGAAGCTGTAAAAGCTGCTGTTGAAGCCGCTTTCATGTCTGGAGTTGCAGTGGCAACAATAACAAGTTCTATGTCTTTCGGGTCAATTCCTTTTTTTTCTATTAGGTTTTTAGCTGCTCTTATAGCTAAATAAGATGTTCCTTTTCCGTCGTCTTTAAGAATTCGGCGTTCTTTGATTCCAGTTCTTGAGGTAATCCATTCATCATTAGTATCAACCATTGTTTCAAGAATTTGATTGGTTAATACGTAATCTGGCACATACGCACCGACAGCTGTAATTGCTGCTGAGATTTTTCTCATACCTTTAAAATTAGTTCGACCAATAAATCATTAGAATTGAAAAAAAACGTCCAAAATTTCACGAAAACTACTAAATTTTGGTCTAATAATGTACAAATTAAGCGTTTTTGTGATTTAGAAAAAGTATTTCATAAAAAAAACGCTCATAAATGAGCGTTTTATTATATGCATGCATAATTCTTTATGCAACATTTTCTGCTTCTTCAGAGTTATCAATTAATATTTGACCTCTGTAATATAACTTTCCTTCATGCCAGTGTGCTCTATGATATAAGTGTGCTTCACCTGTTGTTGGGCATGTAGCAATCTGTGGCGCAGTTGCTTTGTAATGTGTTCTTCTTTTATCTCTTCTTGTTTTCGAGATTTTTCTTTTAGGATGTGCCATTTTATATTTTTATTTATCCGTTAATAATTTCTTTAATGTATTCCAACGAGGATCAATATCCTCTTCTTTGTCTTTATTTTCTTTAAGCCCAGGGCTTAATTCTTCTAATTTTTCAAGTATTTCTGAATCTAACGTACCATCTTCAACTCCTGGATGTATTCTTTTTATTGGTACAGCTAGTATAATTAATTCATAAATATACTGTTGAATGCTAATTTCATAGGTTCCGTGAGGCACAATTAATATATCAATATGCTCATCATTGTATTCGTCTCCAAAATTAACCACTAAATCAAACTCGTTATCTATGGTTTGATTATAAGGTTCGTTTGTTAAATCACAATTCACATTTACCCATCCAGAAATTTTAAAATGTAACTCGAGTAATGTTGCCTTTTTTTCTAATTCAAGATTAACATTAATGTTTACATCATTAAAATCTTCATACTCAAAATGTTCAAAGAACGTTTGTTCTACTTTATACTCAAAATGATGTTTTCCTATTTTTAATCCTACAAATTGGATTATAAACTCTTTCAATGCCTTCATTATCACATCTATTTTGAGCCTGCAAATATATAAATTTTTATTTACCTAACACGAGTTATAAACATTTTTTTGTTTATGTTTTTTAGGGCTTAATAATTAATTGATTTTAACTAATAATCAACTGATTAACGACGTTCCTTTCTAGGCGATTTTTTTAAAGGATTTGCAGTAAGTTGTTGATAACTCATTCTGTTTCTAAATATTTTAATAGCACTAAAAACCGCTTCTTTAAATGAGTTTTCATCAGCAACTCCTTTGCCTGCTATTTCGTAGGCAGTACCATGATCTGGTGAGGTTCTTACTTTATTTAATCCAGCAGTATAATTAACACCTTGGCCAAATGAAAGTGTTTTAAAAGGAATTAAACCTTGATCGTGATAGGAAGCAATAATAGCATCAAAATTTTTGTAGTTATTTGAGCCAAAAAAACTATCAGCAGCATAAGGCCCATAAACCAATTTCCCGCTTTCCTTTATTTTATGGAGTGTTGGCCTTAACACATCATCATCTTCACTCCCAATAACACCATTATCTCCAGTATGTGGGTTTATCCCTAAAACAGCAATCTTAGGCCTTTGAATTTTAAAATCTTTTTTAAGTGAATTATATACGGTATCTATTTTTTGCTCGATTAATTCTGAAGTGATATGGGTCGTTACGTCTTTAACTGGCACGTGGTCTGTAAGTAAACCAACCCTAAGCGTATCTGTTATCATAAACATTAAA
>TARA_R110002072_G_scaffold4245_3_pt1 | contig 21669 bp, 16 predicted proteins | sample TARA_R110002072 | Tara Oceans TARA_R110002072 (sample SAMEA4397118) | marine metagenome | biome: Polar Biome; feature: [SRF] surface water layer (ENVO:00010504); material: water (ENVO:00002006), including particulate matter (ENVO:01000060) such as... | depth 5 m | reverse complement strand
CTCTATATTGCACTTTAAGTAGTATTATTTAGTATGTTATAAATTCTATATTATGTGCCATAATCTGAACTCTAATGGGTTTATCTTCATCTAATATACAATTATGGGCACTTAATGGGCTTTTCAACACAATCACCCGCCGCTATTGCCGCGGAACTGGGCGCACGCCTGAAGCGAGCCCGCCTCAATGCGGACAAAACACAGGTGGAGGTCGCTGAACTGGCCGGCGTGACGCGCAAGGCAGTCCTCAATGCGGAGAAGGGCAAGGCGCAGCTGGAAGTCCTGGTCGCTATCATGGGCGCACTGAAGCTGACCGCACAGCTGGACAATTTCCTGCCCCCCCAGGATATATCCCCAGTGCAGTTGGCTCAGCTGCAGGGCCGCAAACGCCAGCGCGCCTCCGGACAGAGATCCGCGACAGCACAGGAGCCGCCTGAATGGTGAAGCAGGTCATCACTGTCAGGTATCAGGGCACAGAGGTCGGCGCGGCGAGCTTTGACAGTGCCACCGGCATCGGCGCCTTTGAGTACAGCCCGACGTATGTTGCCGCGGGTATAGAACTGTCTCCGATCAAGATGCCACTGGCGCGACGGATTTACTCGTTCCCGGAGCTGGGCTACCCGACCTTCCGGGGGCTGCCCGGCCTGATAGCGGACTCACTGCCCGACGACTTCGGCAACGCGGTATTGAACGCCTGGATCGCAAGCCAGGGCAAGCAGCCGGATGACATCACGCCGCTTGAGCGCCTGCAGTACACCGGACGGCGCGGCATGGGCGCACTGGAATTCGCGCCGGCCAAACGACAAAAAAACCTGAATGCCTCCACCGTAGTGGAGATTGATGCGCTGGTTACAATAGCACAGGACATTCTCGACAATCGGGCGGAATTCTCAACAGTGCTTGAGCGCAGCGGCAGGGAGGACCGCGAGGCCATGATGTCACTGCTGTCAGTCGGGATGAGTGCCGGCGGGGCGAGACCCAAAGCCGTGCTGGCTTTCAACGAGGACTTCACCCAGGTGCGCAGCGGCCAGGTGGACGTACCCGAGGGCTTCACGCACTACCTGATGAAATTTGACGGCGTGCATGAACACCGTAGAGACATGGAGACCTTTGGCGATCCGCAGGGCTACGGTGCCATGGAGTTTGTCTACCACCTGATGGCCAGTGCCTGCGGTATCGATATGATGCCGTGTCGCTTGCTGGATGAAGGTGATCGTCGCCACTTCCTGACACAGCGATTCGACAGGAGGGGGAACGAGAAGATACATATGCAGACCCTTAACGGCCTCGCGCATGTGGATTACAAAAAGCCGGGGGCGTATTCCTATGCTGAATTGTTTGGCATCGCGCGACAACTGCGCGTTTCGGCAAAGGATGCGGATCAGTTACTAAAGCGCATGGTATTCAACATCGTCGCCCGGAACCACGATGACCACTCGAAAAACGTGGCGTTTATGCTGGTCGGCAGGGAGTGGCAGCTTTCCCCCGCCTACGACCTCGCCTACAGTTACAAGCCTGGCAGCAAGTGGGTGAACGCCCACTGGATGAGCCTCAACGGCAAACGCGATGACTTCACCAGGCAGGATATTTACTCGCTGGAGAAACTGATCCCGCGATTTACCCGCAGGTACCTCGACAAGGTTATCGACAACACAGTGGACGAGGTGTCCCGGTGGTCGAGACTGGCCAAAGAGCACGCCGTACCGACTGCACTGTCCAGTGAGATCGCTGCGAACCTGCGGCTTGAACTCTAGCTGAACGCCGCGCGCTAAGGGACAGCACTGCCGGAGAGTGCCTCGCGCAGATAGGCGAGCCCGGCACTACCGTCGGCCTGCAATCCGGCCCGGATCGCGGCCAACATCGCCGCATACGCGTCAAAATCGCTGGCGCCATTCCAAGGCGCTGTGTCGGCCGTGGGCCAGACGCAGGTGAACACATGCAGCACGCCAGTGGAACCCGCCGTCAGGCCAAAGGTCGGGTTGTCGACCGTAGTGACCTCGAAGCGGGTATAACTCAGTGTCGGGCCAGCAGCACCCGGGCTGGTCCACGACCAGGTAGCGGGGGTGGTGACGCCGGGCTGCGCAGGGGCAAACACCTGCTGCGCCGGCACCGTCACACAGAATTTATCCTCCCCTGTCCCGGCACAGACTTGCCTGTCCTCGCCCTCACCGAACAACAGCGCGATATCCAGCCCCATCGCCGCACCCGCTGTCGCGACACCGGGTGGCGGTGTGTACAGCGCCTGCACATTGTCAAAAGCGACTATCTCGAAGCCATCGGCCTCGCCGCTCGCCTGCAGGAAGCTCGCCAGTTGCGCCACTGCGGAATTGTCCTGGTAGCCGCCATCAGCCAGGCGCGCAACATTAGAGGCCGCCAGTTCATGCACACTCTTTGGCAGCGACGTGGCGGCCGCGATCGGCGCCTGCATCGTGACCGGCACAGCGAGATCCGACAGCTCATACGCCAGCTCCCAGGTGAGATCGTCATAGCCATTGTCAACGAGCACGCTGTAGCTGGCGAGGGTGCCCACTGCGGCACTGGAGGCAGCCGTAGCCAGCAATACCGGAACATCCCCGCTGGCGAGCGCATCATTACTGAACACCGCCCCGGCCGAGTCACCGAAATCGGCATCCTTGTAGCTGACGGCAAAGGCCCCGGCACTCAGTACCGGCGGGGGCGCCACCCCGCTTCGCACACTGGCGAAAGTCACCGGTGTCACATTCACCTGTGCGGGCCCTTCGCCCTGCAGCACCGCGTCGTAATAAAGCTTGTCCAGCAGTAGGTCGGTCTCGGTGAGAATGACCCGATCGGTGAGCATGGTCGCGGCGATCAGCAGCGACTTGCCTGTCGCCCAGGACTGGCGGGTACCACTGAGGAGCGTCGGCGATTCCTCCAGCGCGCGGTTCATCCCGAACGGCTCAAACACCACATTCTTTACGATGTCGGCCCACACCAGGGCACCGTCACCGGCCAGCGAGGCCAGTCGACAGTAGAAATACAATACCGGCTGCGACTGCTCGAACGGGCACCAGTTGGCATCGACCTGCACGGCCTGGAAATCATCAAACAACTGACGCTCAAGCCCTAGATAGCCGCTGGGCGAGGCATAGTTCTCAAGCGCGCCCGGCATCTCAATCATCGCCCGAAAACTGTCTGAAAACACGAGCATACTCAAAAACCAGGTGCCGCCCGAATTCGAGGACAGGGTCTCGACATTGCCGAACACGTCACTCAGGGTAAAGGCTCCATCATCGAGCAGGCTCATTGTCCAAGCCGCATGAGCGGTATGGGCGCGCCAGCCACCGCCTGCCAGCGCTATATGCACAGGTTTCGCAACGGCGTCATCGTCCGGCCGCGCCGCCGCTTCCTGCTGGCTGCCACTGCCGGAACTACAACCTGCAGACAAAACTACAGTAAGTGACACGGACGCCAGCAGTGTCGTGAATGGCCAGTGAATACGCATTGTCGCTCCTGCTTGGCAAAACCCTAAAAGAACACGACACTCACAGCGCGAGCCCTTTTTTACGCTGGGCAAAGTATGCCGTAAACACCGTGTCATTGCGCACCCGTTCAATCGATTGTCCCCAAGAATGTGCGCGAGCGCTCATTTACCCAGATACTGCGCCAAAAACCTGTCCATTGCCTTGAACAAGACCGTACGGTGTTGTTGATTGTCGAGGTAGTGGGTCCCATCCTCAAGCTCGATATACTCAAATAGCTTGTCGTGATCCTGGAGTTCCTCGGCCATATCACGACTCTGCTCAACATCGACAATGCGATCATTTTCGCCGTGCACCAGTAGGATAGGTATGGTGATTTTTTCCACCAGTTTGATCGGCGAATTGGCTTGCAGCTGCTTGTTGTCTCTGCCGTACTGATCGAAGGCCACCTCTTTATTGACGTAATGACGTGATTTGTTGCGCTGCTGGAGGAGATCGGAAACACCGGCAAAACTCACTGCGCATTGATAGAGATCCGGCGTTTTTGCTGCGGCCAATAACGCCGCGTAACCACCGTAACTGGCGCCCACCATGCAGATTCGCTTCGGATCTGCTATCCCCTCTTCCACCAACCAATGCGTGCCATCGGTGAGATCGTCCTGCATGGCCATACCGTACTGACCAACCGCCTGCATTTCGAATTCATGACCATACCCGGAAGACCCGCGAAAATTGGGTTGCAACACTGCATAGCCCCGATTTGCGAAAAACTGTGTCCAGTAATCGAAACCACCGTACTCTCGCACCATGGGGCCGCCGTGAGGGAGGATAACAGCAGCGACCGGTTTGCCATCAAAATCGGTTGGCAAGGTCAGATAAGCTTCGATTTCAAGCCCGTCCCTGGCCTTGTAGCTCACCTTGGTCGCTCTTGCGAGCGGCTCATTCAGCAGCCCGGGATACTGGTGAATCACTGATTCCAAGGTGCCGGCTTGCCGGTTGCCGTAGTAGTAGACGCCGGGGCTGGTGGCACTGCTTGCGTAAACGACATAGTGCTGCTCATCGTCACTGAAACTGACAAGCGTATTGTTTGTATCAGGGAGCGCTTTATCAATTTTTCGCTGGAAATCCTGGTACTGCTGACTCCAGTAAATCCGCGAGTTTTCAGCTTCACCATGCGCAACACCCACGGCATCATTAGTTTTCGGAGAGTAAATCAGCTCACCTTCAATATCATAGTCAGGATCGCTGACAACCAAGGTCATTTCCCGTGTCTCCTGCCGGGTATCAATAGTAAAAATCGCCTGCCGGCCCTTGTGGTCTGCACGCACATAAAGCGTGTTGGGATCGATACCAAAGCCCAGTGGCGTTACATCAGGCTGAGTGAAATACCTGTACTCCCAGAGCTTGTTCCATCGCTCGGTATCCAGATCTAAAACCCATATCGACCGCAGCGCCTCATCGGCGTCAAACCCTATACCCGCACGAACCCTGCCCTGCCTGTCGGCGATCCAGTCGCGCACCGGGAATTTGGAACGCCTGACTTTCGATTTCCGGCCGGTATTGACATCGACACTGTACACGGCCGGGTAGGTGGGGTTATCGATATCGTAACCCATCAGGATAGTATCAGGCTCAGCGGGAAGCGTACTGATAACATCGTCCTGGAATTGCGAAATGTGTTTATACTTTGCCCTGGTATCACGCGATGGCTTGAACAAAGTTTTCGCCTCCTTGTCTCCGGGGCCAATCGAGAGTAATCGGGTTTCCATCGTTTCCACCCCCAATCCCCTGGCATCAGGAAAGTACAGGCTGAACACCAGCTTTTCGGGATTGACCCAACGCAGCCAGTTAAATTTGAATCTCACGTTGTCGGACTTGACCAGGCCGTACGATTCCCGCTTCTCAACATCCAGCATAACCAGCAAAGTGGCATCATCCAGATTGAGAAAATAGGCAAGAAACTTTCCATCCGGGGATATCGCCATACTCTCAGCCTGGGGCAACTGACTGAACGCATCCGGGGGAAGTGGGTTCGATGCATGGGCTGTGCTACTTGCCAGCGACAGCGACAGTAAAAAAAACAACGTTTGACACAACTCCTTGTGCATTAGGGCTCCCTTAATTTTGTTACCGAATTGCAGCGACACTATAAAGATGCCCTCGCAAAACTTACAATACCAAAATCAGATTCTGGCGCATCAAGAATCTTGAATCTGCGCAACCTGATACAGTGGAGGTGGCGTGTAAGCGCAAAATTTACTCGCAATTACCTACACACCATGACAGCAGCTTTCGTTGGACTGTGACGCAGCTACCACATACGATATCTGCAAAAATGATATATCAGGGGCATTAATGATCGACCAACTATTTTCCATGCAGGACAAGGTTTGCGTTGTTACCGGCGGCTCCCGGGGCCTGGGCTATGCAATGGCAAAGGCTTTTTTTGCTGCTGGTGCAAAGCGCATTTACATCACTGCCCGCAAAGCACAGGCTTGCGAGGACGCGGCGGCCGAATTGTCAGCGACGGGAGAGTGTATCGCCCTGCCTGGTGACATCAGCAAAATGGATGAAATTACACGGCTGGTATCTGCACTGGAAGAACGAGAGGAGCACATCGACGTTCTGGTAAACAATGCGGGTGCTGGCTGGATGAACGCCCTGGGAGAATTTCCAGAGCAGGGCTGGGACAAGGTGATGGACCTCAATGTCAAAACACCTTTCTTCCTTACCCAGGCCATGATTCCCCTGCTGAGCAAAAAAACCACAGCGGAGAACACTGCAAGCGTCATCAACATCGGCTCTATCGCCGGCATAATGGGGCGCACCGATACGTTCAGTTACGCGCCCAGCAAAGCTGCCATCCACCAGATGACTCGCAACCTTGCAGTGAGCCTGGCCGAGCGGCATATTCGCGTGAATGCAATCGCACCCGGCCGATTTCACACCCGCATGACAGCGTACGCCAGTCGCGACACAGCCGTCTACGAAGCGGAGATCGCTTCAATTCCGCTGCACCGCTGGGGCGACGACAGCGACATCATGGGTGTTGCGCTGATGCTGGCCAGCCCCGCCGGCGCATTTATCACCGGCCAGATCATCGTTGTGGATGGCGGCACGACACTGGTGTGATGCCCGAACAGGCGCTCTGCGGCGCCAACAGTTGACCTGCGGCCGGTTCTATGTTTTGATGCGCAACATTACATGGATAATTTAATTATCCATAAAGCAGAAGAACTGCATATCCACCAGGCAGCACTCGCCTCGGCGAAGAGCGGTTCAAGCTGATCCCGGCGACACAGCAGCGGCAGTTGAGGAGTAGCAGCAATGACAGCAATACAGACAGAGACCAACGAAGCCAGCACCATCAAGCCGCGACGCATGGGATTTGATATGTCCCGGCTCCAGACCAAGTATTTTTTTCGCGGCAACCCCATACTGAGCACATTGATGTACGCACTATCGGCCTCCTTTCCCGACGGCGAGCGATTCTTTATTGACTCGGTCCGGCACTACCAGAAGGACATCAAGGATCCGGTGCTGACGGCACAAATACGCGGCTTCATCGGCCAGGAGGCGCATCACAGCCGCACTCACGAGGAGTTCAATGAACAGGCCGCCGCGCTCGGCATGGCGATGGGCAAAGCTGAGAAACACTTCAAGCGGCGTATCGCTATGGCCAAACGCCGACTGACCCCTGCCCGACACCTCGCAATAACGGCGGCACTGGAACATATCACTGCGACCCTGGCCCAGTGGACGCTGGAGAACCCGGAAGCCGGCATCGGTGGCGATGATCACTCCCCGCTGCGCGAAATGTTGATCTGGCATGCGATGGAAGAAATCGAGCACAAAGCTGTAGCCTTTGATGTCTACAGGGCCACAGTGAACAATGAGAAAGAGCGTATTGTGGTAGCCAAAATCGTGTTCCGCACGTTCTGGATCCAGATGGCGATCGCCCAGCTAATCCTGCTGTGGAATGACCGCAAGATACCCTCGCTGCGACATATACGCGAAGCCTGGACATTCATGTGGGGGAAAGGCGGCTTCCGCAGCTGGTCTGCACCCGAGTTCAAGCGCTACCTGGAACCTGGCTTTCACCCCAACGACATAGACCAGAGCCATCTGGTTGAGCAGTGGCACCAGAACTACCCCGAGGTATCGGCGCTGCAGGTTTGATGGTACCCGGTACCTGGGCCTCTTTCTGATGGGCGCATAGGAATAACGTCGCTGACTCTGTAGACTTCCGGTGTATCGGTGAAAGCCTGCCCAGGATTTGGCAGTCTTCGACGCCTTGAACCGCAACCGGAGTGAGCGCCACCATGAGCCGCGAGACACATTACCGTGCCTGTCATCTATGCGAGGCCATCTGCGGCCTCGTGATTGAGACCGACGGCGCAGACATTATCTCCATCAAGGGCGACAAGGCCGATCCGCTGAGCCGGGGCCATATCTGCCCAAAGGCCGTCGCACTGAAGGACCTGCACACCGACCCCGACCGCCTGCGGGCGCCGGTAAAACGCATCCGCCGCGACGGCGCGCAGGACCAGTGGCAGCAGATAAGCTGGGACGAAGCGCTGGACACCACCGCTGCGCGACTGGCGCAGATTATCACCGAACATGGCGTGAACGCCGTGGGCGTCTATATGGGCAACCCCTCGGTGCACAATTACGGCATGATGACCCACCAGGGCAACCTGTTTCAGCATATCCGCAGCAACAACCGGTTCTCCGCCACCAGCGTCGACCAACTGCCCCACCATCTCACATCGCTGTGGTTGTATGGGCACAAATTACTGATTCCCGTGCCCGATGTGGACAACACCGACTATTTGCTGATGCTGGGAGCGAACCCACTGGCTTCCAACGGCAGTATCTGGACCGTACCGGATGTCAAAAAACGGCTCAAGGGGCTGACCAGTCGCAACGGAACGCTAGTGGTGGTCGACCCACGCAAAACAGAAACCGCCGGCATCGCCAGTGAGCACCTGTTTATCCGCCCCGGTACCGACGCCCTGTTTCTGCTGGCGCTACTCAATACGCTGTTCAGTGAAAATCTCGCCGATGCTGGCGAACTGGCCGCCTTTACCAGCGGGCTGGATGAAGTGGCGACAGCAATCGAGGTATTCACACCAGACTTTGCGGCCGCCCATACCGGAATCGAGGCAGACACAATACGCCGTATCGCCAGAGAGTTTGCCAGCGCCGACAAGGCCGTGTGCTACGGGCGTATGGGCGTCTCCACACAGGCCTACGGCGCGCTGTGCCAGTGGGTGATCCAACTCATCAACATTGCCACTGGCAACCTGGACCAGCCCGGCGGCAGCCTGTTTACAAGCCCGGCCGTGGATACCGTGCAGACCAGCAGTCCCGGCGGCCACGGCCGTCACTTCAGCCGCGTTCGGGAGCTGCCAGAGTTCGACCGGGAACTTCCCGCCGCATGCCTCGCAGAGGAAATCAGCACCCCGGGCGAAGGGCAAATTCGCGCACTGTTTACTGGCGCCGGCAACCCGGTGCTATCCACGCCCAATGGACGGCAACTGGACAGCGCCATGGAGACCCTTGAATTCATGGTGTCGCTGGATCCCTATATCAATGAAACGACACGGCATGCGGACATTATTCTACCGCCGACCTCTGCTCTGGAGCACGATCACTACGACATCAGCTTTCATCTCTTTGCGGTTCGAAATACAGCGCGCTATAACGAGGCCGTGTTCGATAAACCCGAGGGCAGTCTGCACGACTGGGAAATATTCAATCAGTTGGGTAACCGGCTGGCCACGCTGCTGGATAAACCCCAACAACCCGCCACTGCGCCACATGAGATTATCGACCTCGGTTTGCAGATGGGGGCCTATAGTGCGCAGGGGCTGTCCCTGGAAAAACTGCGCCAGAAACCTTCAGGCATTGATCTTGGCCCGCTGCGGTCACAACTGCCACAGCGTTTGGCCACGCCTGAAAAAACCATCCGCTGCGACACCCCGCAGGCCATAGCCGACCTGCAGCGCTTGTTCGACGCCTTCCAACAGCCCGACGCCAGCGAATTGCGACTGATCGGCAGGCGCCATGTCCGTTCCAATAATTCCTGGATGCACAATTACCACCGCCTGATGAAGGGCCGCGACCGCTGCACGCTGATGATGCATCCCGATGATATGGCTCATCAGGGCATAAAGCCCGGCGACCGGGCGACATTATCGTCCAGAGCAGGATCTGTGAACGTCGCCGTGGAGGCGTCCATCGACATCATGCCCGGCGTGGTCAGCCTGCCCCACGGTTTTGGCCACGACCGTCCGGGCGTGCGGATGCAGATCGCCGTCACACACGCGGGCGTAAGCTGCAATGACGTGACCGACGAACACTACCTGGACGTGCTCTCCGGCAATGCAGCGGTCAACGGTGTGCCCGTAACCGTCCGCCCCGCCAGACAGGGCTGAAAAAATATTCCGGTCACAACAACATCGACAAACGGAGGAAATACCTTGGAATACCACAATGCCCTTGAACCCAGTGAAGAACAGATTGCCGGCTTTCTGGCTCCAGGAGATGAGCAACCCATCTACATGCTCAATCTACTCAAGTACAAAGACAGGGCCGAGTACGCCGACGGGCGTGAAACCGCGCTTTCCGGCCGCGAGGCTTACCAGTTGTACAGCGCCGGTGTGATCGAAACTCTGGCTGCAGTAAAGGGAGGTATTGTCTTCGCAGGCAATATCTCGCGTTTGATGTTGGGTACAGTAGAGGAACTCTGGGACGATGTGGCAATTGCCATGTACCCCAGTCGCGCCGCCATGCTGGAAATGATTTCCAGTTCCGAATACCAGGCCATTGCCGTGCACCGGGAGGCAGGTTTGGCTGGACAATTGAATATTGAGACGAATGCGCATTTTGCGCCTTCGATTATATGATGATGAAAAAAATGCTGTTCGCCGCGGTTGCGCTGTTTATCGTGTTAGCGATCCTTGGCCGCGCCCTATTACCGGGACTGCTGGAGAACAGCATGAACGTTGTCGACGAGCATGCGCCATACAGCATCTCTGAGCGGGCACAAGGCCTGCACGATTCACTCTTTGTGGTCGATCTGCACAGCGATTCACTACTGTGGGATCGCGATCTCAGTGAACGGTCTTCTCGCGGCCAGGTAGATCTGCCGCGTTTGCGTCAGGGCAATGTCGCCATACAGGTTTTCTCCGCAACGACCAAAAGTCCCACTGGCCAGAATTATGAAAGCAACGAGGCCGGCACGGACACCATTACTCCTCTTGCCATCGTCAGCGGCTGGCCCGCTGCAACCTGGGGCTCACTGTATGAAAGAGCCCGCTACCAACTCGAAAAACTGCATGAGTTGGTAGCAGCCAATGCACCGGATGTTATTTTTGTTCGCAACAAGCGCGACCTTGAAAAACTGGTAACCGCAAGGCAATCGGATGCAGACGTCGTGGGAGCAATGTACCTGATCGAGGGCGCGCATCCGTTGGAGGGTGACGTCGACAATCTCGATAGGCTGCAGGCGCAAGGATTGCAGTTTGTCGGTCTGACGCATTTTTTCGACAACGAAGTGGGCGGCTCGCTACACGGCATCAGCGGTGAAGGCCTCACTGACTTTGGCCGCAGCGTCATCGCCCGTGCAGATCAACTGGGCATGACCATCGATATCGCACACGCCTCACCGCAGATGGTAAGGGATGTGCTGGCGCTGACATCACGGCCGGTTATTCTCTCCCATGGCGGCTTCAAGGGCCACTGCGATTCGGCACGCAATCTGGACGACAAGCTGATGCTGCAGGTCGCAGAGGCGGGTGGCATCATCGGCGTCGGCTACTGGGATGCAACCGCCTGTGACTACTCACCGGCGGGAATCGCCAGGTCAATTCGCTACGGCATTGAACTGATGGGGCTTGAGCATATTGCGCTGGGCTCGGATTACGACGGCGCGGTCACCACATCACTCGACACCTCGGAACTGGCGGCGCTCACACAGGCCATGCTGAACCAGAACTTTACTGAGACTGAAATTCGCGCGGTGATGGGCGGCAACATGCTGCGCTTCCTGCGCGCGCAATTACCCGAATAGTGAGGCGCGATCCTGATCTATTCGCGTTTGCCTGACACTGCCAGAATAGCCTTAAGCACACCGGCAAACGCAATAGGCTGATCCAGCATCAGGTGATGCCTGGCATCGGCAATACCGATCATCGGTATATGCCCGCCCCCGCTCTCTCGAATATAGTCGGCGGAGTCGGCATCAAACAACTCGCTCTGTTCACCGTACACAATTGTGATGCGGCCGGGCGCATCGGCAATCCGTCTGGCCTGCGCCTTCATGCGAGCGGATATATCGGTAACGCGCTGGAATACACTGGGATGAAACTTCCAGGTCCAGCCTCCCTCCACTTCCTTCAGCGAGTGGAGGGCCATGTAGTCAAACAGATATTCCTCATTTACTTTCTGCTTTGGCGACAGGACAAAGCGGCCCTTCGCTGTTTCATAATCCGGATACACTCGATTGGGGCGCGTGGGATCCTGGGAGCCTGGCGGACCACCTCCCTCCTCAAAATGCGCTTTGAGGCGTTCCGGACGCAGCGTCATAAGGTCACAGATCACCAACTGGGAAAACTGCTCGTGGCACTGCTCCATCGCGATCAGGCCAACGCTGCCACCATAGGAGTGCGCGATAATAGCCGGCTTTTGTCCGTTATCGAACAAGCCGGTTCCGCGCGCGACGTCCATCAATTCTCGCAGGCGAACGTCGTCGGGATAACTCTCGCGGATCCCGGAATCACCCATGCCGGAAAAATCAAAGGCCACAAGATAATAGTCCCTGGCCAGCAGCGGGGCGATAAACGCGAAGCACCGTGAGTGAGCGAGAAATCCGTGAAGCAGCAAAATGCCGGGCTTGGCCGGGTCGCCCCAGCTAAAGTAATGTATCGGACAACCATCAGAATCCAACCACCCTTCGCGGCGCGGCGTGGCCATCGCGGTGTCGAACCAGAGTGGGGTGTTGGCCGAGTCGGCAGGGATTTCAGTCGCCAGATCAGGCGATGACACAACAACAGAATTCATACACTAAAGAGTAACTCAAAAAAAACGGAGGCTGCATTCTACACGAAAAAGCCGTCGTCGTTACCCGCGCTAGAGGGTGGGAACGTTGCCGCACCAGCGGCGACGGGCTGCGCCAAATAACCCCTCGGCGAGATGGGCTCACCAGCTTTTTTTACTATACAACCCGAACCGGGTTTGGGATTCGCAGCAAGTAGTGGAGATTATACGCCCCACCGTGGCACACTAGCGCGCAACCTGATTTTGATGACACGACAAACCGGCAAAACAACAAGCGCCTGGGAGGGTGTATGTGGAAATGGATAGTGGGCGTGTTAGTCGCCATTATAGCGGCGCTGGGGCTCGCCTATTTGAACGCGGACAAGGACATTCGCAACCTTATCGCCAACCTGCCGGCAGATCGCGATGTGCTGTTCTGGACCACGCCGCAACGGGATGCTGCATTTCGCGTGCTCGACGCGATACCGATCTTGTCAGAATCCAATATTATCGCTGCGGGTGACAACGCCTACCCACTGCCAGAAGGCGAGCCTATCGCTCTCACACTCGATGTCGACGCTTACATGAGTGAGCAACGCACCGCCGGATTGATCATTGTTCAGGACGGCAGAGTTCGACTGGAAAAATACGGGCTCGATTTTGACGCCACTGGCCGATGGACCAGTTTCTCAGTGGCCAAATCAATTACTTCCACCCTCGTTGGCGCCGCGATCAAGGACGGCTATATCAAGAGCATAGACGATAAGGTATCTGACTACATTCCCGACATGAAAGGGTCTGTCTACGATGACGTTTCGATCAGGCAGTTGCTGACCATGACGTCAGGCGCACGCTGGAATGAGGACTATGAGGACAGGAGCAGCGATGTCGCGCTTTTCAACGAACACAAACCGGAGCCCGGCATCGACGCCACGGTCAGTTATATGCGCGCGCTATCGCGTGAGGCTCCTGCCGGACAAAAATGGGTGTACAAGACGGGGGAAACCAACCTGATAGGGGTACTGGTCAGCTCGGCAACAGGCATGAGTTTGTCTGATTACCTGTCGCAAAAGATCTGGGCGCCCTTTGGTATGGAGCAGGATGCAAGTTGGCTGTTAAGCAATACCGGCCAGGAAATCAGCGGCTGCTGCATTCAGGCCTCAACGCGGGATTTTGCTCGCTACGGCCTGTTCATGCTCAACGCTGGCAGAGTAAATGGGGAGCAGATCCTGCCCGACAACTGGATCGCGGCAGCCACCACCAGACAAGCGGATATCGGCTTGCCTGGTAAGGGCTATGGCTACCAGTGGTGGACTTATGACGACGGTAGTTTTGCCGCGCAAGGCATCTTCGGGCAGGGAATTTTCATCGATCCAACACGCTCGCTGGTGATTGCCTCCAACAGCAACTGGCCGAGGGCGACCGCTCCGGACACTGTCGGAGCACAGCGCGAGGCTTTCTATAAAGCGGTGCAGGACGCGGTTGACGCGCATGAAGAGTAACCAACACGATCAGCGGCAGCGCTGATGCCCCTGTAGCGTCATTCTGCTGCGGGTCAGCCAGCGGCGCCCTGCCCGGTCCCATCGTTCAGCGCCGCACAGTTAAGACGCTTGACTTATTCAGACACCTGTCTTACTTTACTCCCCATGAACACCGCAACCCATCAGGAATTGACCGCCCCCGCTGAGCAGCTGCTGATCGCAGCCGAAAGGCTGTTAGCTGAGAAAGGCCTGGGCGCCGTCTCCGTCAGGGAAATCGCGCGCGCAGCGGGACAAAAAAATCACTCCGCCATCAGCTATCACTTTGGCTCTATCGAAAACCTGATCGATGCCATCCTGAGCTATCGCATGTTGCCGTTGAATGTAAAGCGAGCGAAGCGCCTCGAACAGTGGCGCCATGCGGGACGAACCAGCGATTTACGCGGCCTGGTACAAGTGCTGGTGGAACCCTTCGCCGATGAACTGCTTCAGCCTCCCGAGCATAGCTACTATCTGCGGCTGCTGGCCCAGCTGATGAGTCAACGTCAATGGCAGCCGCTGTTCACAGAGCACCCGGTGCGCGCATCCGCCATTCTTGAAACAGGCGAGCTGATGGCCGACATCCTGCGACCGATCATGGGTGAAGAGATTGCGCTGGAGCGATTGCGCTTGATGGGCCTGCACATGCTGAACACGATTACCGAGTGGGATGCGGTGCGGCGACGCGGCGACCTCACCCTCAATCGCAACACACTGGCCTGGCGCGTCGACAACCTAGTCAGTTACCTGGTTGGTGGACTGAGCGCGCCCTCAAAAGCTGCAATTGATGAGGTTTTGGAATGAATATTCAGACACTGCTTGGCTTCGCTGTGCTCGCCATATTTTTGCTCGCATTTGCTATTGAGCTTGTCAGCGGCCGTCTGCGGAAATCACCGCGACCGGGCCGCGATTTCCTGTTCACGCTTACAGGGCTGTTTTCACAAGGCATGATTTCAGGCGCATTGATAGGCAGCATCGCCGGCTATGTGGCGGCTGGCCTATGGGGTGGAGAGGCTGCCGGGAGCCTGTCGTACGTTCCTTTCTGGGTGGCGTTTGCCGTCATTTTCCTCGGTGAAGAAATGCTGCACTACTGGATTCACCGGTACGCCCATGAGTGGCGCTGGCTGTGGAAAATTCACCGCACACACCACACTGCACAGCAGCTCAATGTTGGGGTGGTATACCGCTACAATGTCTTCTGGGTGATGTTGTTGCCACAGTCCTGGGTCGGCGCGTTTGCAGTCTATCTTGGTCAAGGCGAAGCATTTGCACTGGCAGTGATGATAACTTTCATCACCAACGTCCTCACCCACACCACCTTCCGCTGGGACCTCTGGCTGCGCAAAAAAATGCCCTGGAGTCAGCCGCTGTGGTGGGCGATAGAGCGCGTAATCACCTTGCCTGACACGCATCACGCCCATCACGCCTACGGCAAGGGAGCACATCCGAATGGCAACTATGCGGTCACACTATTCATCTACGATGTCATCTTCGGCACCGCAAAGATCCCCAATCGCCAACAGACGAACTACGGCTTACCGATCGCCAGTCGCCTGCACTGGGCGGAAGAGTTATTCTGGCCGCTGGTCAAAAAGCCACTGCTACCCAAGCCACTGAAAGCGGACTGAGCCGCGCTGTATCTGCGCGTTTTCGCGCCGTTACTACTACCTTGTTGGCCGTCCGATAGCAATGCGCCAATCGGCATCGGTTATAGCTGGCTCTCGGTCCAGCGCACAATGTCGGACGCCCCCATTGCCCCCGCCTGTCGCCCGACCTCGCGCCCTGCACGAAACAGGATCAGGGTAGGAATACTGCGAATATGGTAGCGCTCCGCCACGGAACGAGCCTGCTCTGTGTTGACCTTTGCCAGACGCACCCGCGGCTCCAATGTCTTGGCGGCCTGCTGAAACGCTGGCGCCATCACCTTGCACGGGCCACACCACTGTGCCCAGAAATCCACCAACACCGGAATATCATTGCGCTCCAAATGGCGCTGGAAATTCTGGTCGCCCAGATCCAGCGGCTTGCCGGAAAACAGTGGCGTACCGCATTTCCCACAGTTTGGAGCAGACTGCAGGCGGGCCACTGGCAGGCGATTGATCGCAGCACAATCGGGACAAACGATATGGCAGGTATCGGTCATATTGGCCTCCTCAGCACAGTTCTGCACAACGATATGGGGCCGATAATGCAAATATCCAGTGCATAGCGCAAGCTGTCAGTGGAACAGCGCCGCTGATACGGCCCAGTCGTGCGGGCTATGGGATGCGACTGTACTTGATTATAATTTTCACTTTGACAGGGTGGGCGCGCTGTTTGCCGTTCTGATCGCCACAGCAGCGTCCCGGATCTTGACCCATGCACTCTCGGATCGAAAAGTAGACAATGACATTGTTTACGCATTTACTGGCATGGAAGAATTTGAGGCGGCTTCATTGGCTGCAACCGCTGGCTACTGGGAGAAGTATGCAAGACTTACCGACAATCAATTTTTCCACCCTGCACCAGGCATCAACGCGCGACGCCCTCGACCGCGCGTGTGCTGAGTGGGGATTTTTTTATCTCACCCGGCACAGCATTGACAGGCAGCTGGTGCGAAACATGCTTGAGATGATGCAGCAGTTTTTTGCACTACCTACAGAACAGAAACTGTCGGTGGAACGCTCCGCGAGTAACCCCTGGGGCTTTTACAATCGGGAACTCACCAAAAACAGACGTGACTGGAAAGAAATTTTCGATGTTGGCCCCGATATACCCACCGAGGAACTGACCGACGCCCGGGCGCAATGGCCGGATGAGGCAGCGCTGAAGTTGCCGGGGTTTCGCAGCTGCGTCACAGCATTTTCCGGTGCCTGCGAAGCGGTGGCACAGACGCTTATACAAGCGATCAGCCACAACCTGGGCATGCCGGAACGCTATTTGAGCAGCTGTTTTGGCGCTGACCATACCAGCTATTTGCGTCTCAATTACTATCCAACCTGCGCCCAACCAGCACCTTTAGATGCGCCTCACTTCCCGGCTTCCGGCCACCTGGGCATCAGCCATCATACCGATTCTGGCGCGATCACCGTGTTGTTGCAGGATATGCAACCTGGCCTGCAAGTGTGGCATGACGATCGCTGGCACCTCATTGCACCGCGCGATGATGCCCTGGTTATCAATATCGGCGATGTGGTGCAGGTGTGGTCCAACGATCGCTACCGCGCACCGCTGCACAGAGTGCTCGCCCATGCGTCTGCCCCACGCTTCAGTGCGCCTTACTTTTACAATCCAGGCTATACCACGGTGTATGAGCCATTGCCGGGGGTGTGTACTGCCACCCATCCGCCGCGCTACCGGCCCATACGCTGGAGTGAATTTCGCGCCCGGCGTGCAGCCGGCGACTACGCTGATCAGGGTGAGGAAGTGCAAATCAGTGACTACCGTGTCCGCATACCATGATTCAAGCCTGAAACTCCTATGGGGCGTTCAGTTGCCTCATGGCGCCGTGAAAAGAGAACCTAGATGACGGACTGGTGGGGAACAGCATGAATCTCCCTTGAAACTCCATTTCAAGCTTCGGATAAACAAGAACGTTGAAGGGTACCGGAAATTGTGGTATTTCTACCGCCGCAATGAATAAGTCATCCTACAATCTGGGCCGTTACGCTCGCCTCACGCTCGTGCTTTTGATGCTGATGGCGCAGGGTTTTGCCATAGCGCACGATGTTGGCGACAACCACGGCCTGCAATCGCACCCCTGTGCTACCTGTATCATCGGGCACGGTCTGGGTGCAGCTGTCAGCGTAAACTACGAATCACCCCTACTGCGGTCCTACCAACCGCAGGTTCCTCCTCTTGCTATCACTGCCACACTGGCCTCGCGGCCTGGCTGCCACCTTGCAAGGGCTCCTCCCCTCCTCTCCTGGAACACCTAAAACCCGAACTTACCCATTTTTGGTTTTGTCACCCAACCGGTGACGTGTGATCTATGAGAGAGTCAAACTATGTTCGTTTCCAATCGATACAGCGTCGCGGTCGCGCTGTCTGCATACCTGTTGCCGTCCGTCAGCATGGCACAGTCAACGCCCACCACACCGGTTTCGTCAGCGCACCAGCATGACACACTGGAAGAAATCGTCGTCACCGCAAATCCCTTCGGGCGAGCGTCGGATGACATGGCGCAGTCCGCCACCGTATTGCAAGGCGAGGCCCTGCGCCAACAATTGGCCAGTTCGCTGGGTGAGACACTGGCCCGCATGCCCGGCCTCGCCAACGCCAGTTTTGGGGAGAACGTGGGCCGCCCTGTAATCCGTGGATTGCAAGGTTCCCGCGTCGGCATTCTCAGCAATAGCATGGCCACCAGCGATGTATCATCACTCAGCCAGGACCACGCTGTGTCGGTTGAACCTTTTCTTGCCGACCAGATAGAAGTCCTGCGTGGCCCCTCCACTCTACTGTACGGTTCCGGGGCCATTGGTGGCGTGGTCAACATGGTGTCACCCACGATCCCCCAATCCATCCCCGAGAACGGCTACAGCGGGCGCGTGACCGCACAGGGCAACACCGCCGCCGATGAAGAGTTTGCCGCCGGACGACTCGATCTCGGTGGCGGTCAGTTCGCCTTTCATATCGATGGGTTTCATCGACGCACTGATGATTATGATATTCCCGATAACGCGAACCTCTATCCGGAAGACGATGATGAGGATCACGACGACCATGACGACCATGACGACCATGAAGACCATGAAGACCATGAAGACCACGCCGAGGACAATAGCGACGACAGCGGCACACTCGCCAACAGCTTCCTGAAAAACCACGGCTGGACGGTGGGCGGCAGTTGGATTGGGGAAGAATGGCTGGTGGGCATTGCCTACACCGACTACAAATCCAATTACGGCATTCCCGGCGACCATGAAACCCACGCGCACGAGGACGAGCACGAGGACGAGCATGACGAGGAACACGAAGACGCGCACGAAGACGAGGAACATGGTGCAGAAGAAGCGGTTCCTGTCTCCATCGATCTGCAGTCGCAGCGCACCGAAGTCGAAATATCCGGCCGAAACCCCTTCCCCGGCTTTGAAAGGATCAAGGTGCGTTACGCCGATACCCAGTATGAACACACTGAATTCGAAGGTAATGAAATCGGCACGGTCTTCAAGAGTAACACCGACAATACCAGACTGGAGTTGAAGCATAATCAGTGGGGAATCTGGCAGGGTGTCTTCGGGCTGCAGTATACCAAGAATGACTTTAAAGCAGATGGCGCCGAAGCATTTGTACCGCCAACAACCTCCGATACCAGTGGCGTATTCTGGATAGAGCGCGCGGACCTCGGCCAGTGGCAACTGGACCTTGGGCTGCGCTACGAGGACGTGAGCATCAAGGTGCCCAATACCCTGGTGGCCGAGGAAGGCGCCATTGGCCCCAGAGCCAACACTGATTATCAACCGTTCAGTGCCTCTGCCGGCGTAATATGGGACCTGAATGAAGAGGTCGACCTGACCTTCAGCATGGCCCACGCTGAACGCGCACCGGCGGTCGAGGAGTTGTACGCTAACGGGCCACATGTTGCCACACAGGTGTTTGAGGTGGGCGATGCCTCGCTCGACAAAGAGAAGAACCTGCACTTCGAAGCCGGGGTGAACGTCACCATGGGTGGTTTCACTGGCAGTGCGAATGTTTACTACGATGACTTCAGCGACTATATCTACCTGTCCGACACCGGGGAGGTGGCGGATGGGTTACCCGTGCAGGTGTGGCAACAGCAAGGTGCTGATTTTATTGGGGCGGAAGTTGAACTGCGCTATGACTTTGAACCCAACCAGTTCGGGCACTGGCAAGTGTTCGGCTTTGGCGACATTGTGGACGGGGAACTCTCCAACAACAACGATGTGCCACTGGCACCGCCCGCACGTATCGGCCTGGGACTGGATTGGGATCATAAGGGCTATGCCGCCTACCTGCTGTGGATACACGCCTACAAACAGGATAATCTCGCGCCGCTGGAAACACCGACGCCCGGCTATGATCTGGTGAATGCGGAAGTGTCCTACACCGTAGCTACCGGCGACCAGTTCGAGTTTCAGGTCTACTTGCAGGGCCAGAATCTGCTGGATGATGACATCCGCAACAGCACATCGACCCTGAAAGACTACGCGCCGCAGATCGGGATCAATGCGATATTCGGGGTGCGCGCCTTTTTCTGAACGATGACTGGCACTGGTCAGCCAGCACTCTCTTACGGGTCGCACAGTGCTGTGCGACCCGGTTTTTCACTCCGGGATGCAGACATTGCCTGAATATCTGTCGTCGCCAGAGCCCGGCATTTTTCAGGGGATATCGTGCACCACGCTGACGTCAGCACCCCTGCCCTCGCCGTGGCAAACACTGCAGGTTTCCACCACCGTGCCATTGTCGATCGCTTCCTGGGTGGTATTGAAACTGCCACCCTGCAATGTCATATGCGATATAGATTCAGCCCCGTCGTGACAGCTTGAGCACGCGGCCGATACCGGGGTGATGACCGTATCATCAACCGGACTCTGCAAGTCGGCACCCGTGTCGATCGTCGTCCCCAGCACTCCACTGGGCAGTGGCAGGGTGTAGCCATCGTCGGTGTGACAGGCGACACAATTCGCCAGATTGCCCGGATAATGCACGGATTCCTCGTCATAGACATACGTGGTGAAGCCACGGAAGCCGACAATCTGCAGCGGGTTTTCGCGCATGGCTGCAGCATGGATGCCGTGCACCATTTGTTTGAAGTCGATAGATTCCTCGGTCTTGCCATCCGTGGGAGGTGTTACAGCGATTGCCCTCACATCCCTATCGGTGTTGCGAGGATTGTGACAGGTGACACAGCTGTCGATATCATTTGTGCGGTTGCCGCCGTGCAACACCAGGTCCTGGTGGCAGCTGAGGCAGTTATCCAGTGCCACAGACGTGCGCCTCGGGACGGCCTCGCCGTTCGCTTCGTTGATTGAGAAGAAGGAGTGGACATTGGTCAACGGCACCGTGCTCGCTGTGGCACCGCTCTCCAGCACGATCGACAGGCGGCCCTCAACTACCGCCGCACCGCTGCCCTCGGCGGGAATGAACGGCCGTTGACTGCCGTCGGGAATCGCCAGCGGCATGGTGACGCGGAAGCTGCCGTCGCCGTTGGGTACCGCAGTGCTTAGCGCACTGGCGGAGACAGAGCTGGCATTGTCGTCACCGTTGCCGGTGTTGGTGAAATCGGTGGTGCTCCAGGCAGTTCGCACATTGATGGAGGCGCCGCTGAAAACCGGGTCGGTGAGGATATCGTAATCGTCACCCGTCTCAGGATTGCTGATACGGAAGCTCACCGTGGGTGTCTCGCCCTGGCCGGTGTTATCCACGGACAATATCTCCGCCATAAAGGCCGCGCTGGCCTCCGTGGTCAATATCCGGTGGCTGTCCTCGATGCTGCCGGCGATGCCGCCAGTGGAGTGACAGCTGTCACAGTTGCTATCGTCTGGCTGGCCCCCGGCGTGACGGGAGAAATCCACGTCGTCGTGGCAGCTGCCGCAGGCGGCCTGGGTGGCGTAGAGCGACCAGTTGTCGCCCTGTGAAGTCTCAGTCAGCGCGTAGTCCAGATCGGCACCGGTGGCAGAACCGACGTGACAGTTCACACAATTGCGGATGTCCTGCGGATAGTGAAT
>TARA_R110002072_G_scaffold64_4_pt1 | contig 21726 bp, 19 predicted proteins | sample TARA_R110002072 | Tara Oceans TARA_R110002072 (sample SAMEA4397118) | marine metagenome | biome: Polar Biome; feature: [SRF] surface water layer (ENVO:00010504); material: water (ENVO:00002006), including particulate matter (ENVO:01000060) such as... | depth 5 m | reverse complement strand
GGACGAATCAGTCTGATTATTGCCCATCGTCTCTCAACGATCAGAAATGCCGACAGAATTCTCGTTATAGAACAGGGCCGTATCGCTGAGATTGGTAGCCATGAGACACTCCTGGCGCTACAGGGGCGCTACAGCAAACTGTATCGGCAGCAGAGCCTAGCGGAATTATCCACCAGGACGGACCATTGGAATGCATAGCTGGACCGTGCTCTTCACTACACAACACAACACAAAAAAAGGACATCCCCATGACCATCAGTGCAGCACAGCTAGTTGCCGCGGCAGAAGCTGAAATCGAAACCATCACCCTGGAACAGGCGCTTGAGTTTCTAGACGATGACCAGTGTGTGTTCATTGATATACGGGACGTTCGAGAACTCTGGCGTGAGGGAAAAATTAAAGGGGCGAGCCATGCGCCCCGGGGTATGCTCGAATTCTGGATTGATCCGGAGAGTCCCTATCACCGGGAAATGTTTGCCGAGGATAAGCGATTTATATTCTACTGTGCATCCGCCTGGCGTTCCGCCCTTGCCACGTTGACCGCCCAGCAGATGGGTATGAAATCCGTTTGCCATATTGCCGGCGGATTCACCGCGTGGAAACAAGCCAACGCCCCCATCGAAGCAGTTGAAGCGAAAAAATCCGCATGAGCCAACCTGGCGCTTCACTTAACTGGGAGACCCCCTACCCCTCAAATCGCTCTCCGGTATTTGCGGAGAATATTGTTGCAACGTCACAACCCCTTGCCACCCAGGCAGGACTGAGTGCACTAAAACAGGGAGGTAATGCTGTTGACGCGGCGGTTGCCGCTGCCATCACCCTGACCGTGGTTGAACCTAACAACAATGGCATCGGGAGTGATGCTTTTGCGATCCTCTGGGACGGCAAATCATTACAGGGTCTAAACGCATCGGGCAAATCCCCCGGGGGTTGGTCTGCGGAACATTTTTCGAAATACGAGGCGATGCCAAGCCTTGGTTGGGATGCCGTGACGGTGCCAGGCGCCGTCAGCGCCTGGGTCGAGTTGTCCCGCAAATTTGGCAAACTGCCCTTTGTCCAATTGTTTGAATCGGCCATCCACTATGCGGAAAACGGTTATCAGGTTGGCCCCAAGAGTGGTTTTTATTGGAAGCTAGCGGAACAACGCTATCGCAACTATCCCGAGTTTCTTCGTACATTTATGAACAATGGGACTGCACCCCGTGTGGGCGAAATGATGACGCTACCGGACCACGGCAAAACCCTGCGTTCCATTGCAGAAAGCGAGGGTGAAGCCTTCTACCGCGGCACGCTGGCGGAAGCGATGGTGGCCGACTCCAACGCCCAAGATGGCGTTCTGACCCTCGAGGATTTAGCCTCCCACGAGGCGCAATGGGTTGGCACAATCTGCCAACAATTTGAGGAAACTGAACTCCACGAGATTCCGCCTAACGGTCAGGGCTTAATGGCGTTGATCGCCCTGGGCATTGCCAAACATCTGGATCTGGGGCGTTTTGATCCCGATAGTGCTGATGCTATTCATCTACAGGTTGAGTCTATGCGACTGGCCTACGCGGAGGTTGAAAGACACCTTGCGGACAGTCGATATATGACGCGGGTGACGGTTGATGCGCTACTCGACCCAGAGTATTTACAAGCCCGGGCCAGGAGCATTGATCTGTCAAATGCCCATCCCAATCCAACGGCACTCGGTACCAGCGCAGACACCGTGTATCTCACCACCGCCGATTCGAATGGCATGATGGTGTCATTGATCCAGTCCAACTACCGCGGCTTTGGCTCCGGCATTGTTGTACCGGGAACCGGCATCAGCCTACAAAACCGGGGCAACGGCTTTACCCTTGAAGCTGGCCACCCCAATCAGGTCGCCGGCGGTAAAAGACCGTTTCACACAATCATCCCAGGGTTTGTTATGCACAGGGGACAACCATCTCTAAGTTTCGGAGTAATGGGCGGACACATGCAGGCCCAGGGACACCTGCAGATGCTCCTGAGGGTTTATCTTTGGCATCAAAATCCCCAGGCGGCGTCCGACGCACCCCGTTGGCACCTAAGCGAAAATGGCACACTCAATCTGGAACCTGGCACCCCAGTTGAAGTGGCTGATGCACTAGAAGCCCGGGGCCATAAGCTGAAACTTGATGATCACGAGAGTTTGTTTGGCGGCGCGCAGCTGATTTATCGGATGGAACGGGGTTATTGCGCGGGTTCAGATCACCGCAAAGAGGGCCTGGCCGCCGGTTTCTGACGGCCAGCTGAGGGGTTACTTAAGCAAGGCTAGATATAGGTGCCCTGAATCACCCGGTTTCGGCCGTCAGCCTTTGCTACATAAAGTGCTTTATCCGCGCAGGCCACCAGAGACCTGGAGGTCATGGCTTCCTGCGGCGTGATAGAAACCCAGCCAATACTGACGGTGACACTGATTTGGTGCCCATCTGCGTTGATGGTCAGGTTTTCGATATAGCGTCGCACCTGCTCCGCTTTCTCCGCAGCGTTTTCAGCATTTACATAGGGCAAGACCACAACAAACTCTTCGCCACCGTACCGGGCCACCACATCAGATGGTCGGTTAAACAATCCATCTATTGTGCCGGCTACCGCCCGTAGGCTTTCATCACCGGCAAGATGCCCGTAGGTATCATTGACCTGCTTAAAATGATCAATATCCAGCACCATCATTGCAATTGGGTAGGACTGTCGAATCGCCCGACGCCACTCCTGGTCAAACACTTCTTCGAAGTACTGGCGGTTGCGAATCCCGGTAACGGCATCAATTGTCGTGAGTTCCTTGAGGATGATGTGGGCCTCGGAAAGCTTAGAGAGCGCATTCTTTAGCTCTTCAGTACGCTCATCAACCTCATGTTCAAGCTGACGTCGCAGGCTGGCCTGTTCATCCATCAAATGTCGGTTCTCCATTGCCACACTCGCCTGGGATGCCAGGGCTTCTATCAGCGGAATGGATGACTCCGAAAATGGACCAAAATTACCGGATTGGTCCTTGGCATTGAGCAATTGAAGCACACCAATGGTTTGCTCAGCATGATTCCTCAGGGGCACAGTTAGAAACGAACGGGAGGTATAGCCGGTTAAGGTGTCAAAACGCTTAACCCCAGAGCTATCAATATTTTGCGCCGCATATACGTCATCTATGCAAAGGGTTTCTTTGTTGTTTGCGGCGAGGGCAGCAATGTTCAGTAGATTTGCCTTGCCATCCTGCCCAACCAGGGGGATTTCAGGTAAAGAGATTGGATCTCCATTTGCGCCGCCCTGGGCAATATTGAGACTGTCATTTAGGACAATCGCAAATTCTAAATGGTTCTTCTGATTCACTAGATAGAGTGTACCGGCGTCAGCGTTCAGCATCGTTTTCGCTTCGATGAGAATCCGCTCCAGAAGGCTATCAATATCCTTCTCTGCGCTTAGGGCTATACCGATTTCAATTAGACGCCGGTAGTCATTTGTATCACTGGCCAATTCGGTCCGCACTCTACTTACTTTTAGCTGGGTACCTAAATAGACCCAAGATCCATGCCAACCTTTGAAAGCAACTTGAAGTATGCATCATAAGGCACTGTTTTTTATCTCATTTTTATAACTGGATTCTGACAATCGGTCTAATCTAGCCGCCCAGTGAACCGATCATAACTCTGCATCGATCCTAAACGGGTGCCCCTGGGGGACACATGGTGACAAGACACCATTTATTATAAAGGCAAAAGCGTTCGGAAGGTGAAAATCAGTTGATATTGCAGATTGCCGGGCTCAGGTCATTGGATCAGGCTCAGCCTGGCTTCGACAGCGCGGCCTTAGAGCACCGAAAACCGGGTCCTAAGGTCGTCATAGGTCTCGTAGCGATGGTCACGGCTGTCTAAATCCGTTAATCGATTTAGGTAGGTCTCACATTCCGCTCGCCAATCCTCCCGGTTTAAATCCTCTCGCTCCGCCAGCTCTAGACAGACCCTCGCTGCATTAATCAGAAGGTTCTGACTCACACCACCGGCGGCGGCGGCTTCTCGAAATTTGGCATGGGCTTCTAATATTTTGCCCCTTTGATGCAGTTCTAGCGCAGCGGTATTGAGGGCCTCGCTCTGGACTCTGAGTTTGCCTTCCTGGATTCGCTTATGCAGGCGGTTGGCGAGATCCGGCTTGTTGGTTGTCTTCTGCATATCATGAACAAAACTCTCGGCCTGTTCGAATAACCCCATTTGCGACAAGGCACTAATGTATTCTTCGGCGAGGGTAATCTGTGGGCCGATGGTAAAGCCGTTGAACAGGGAAATACCACGTTTTGCCAGCCGCTCGGCGGTACCAAACTGGAGGTGTAAGTGGTTCACCAGGGCTTCCATCATGGTGACCTTAAAGTCGATTACCGGCTGATCTGGGAATTCTTTTCGCAACCGGCCAAGAAAGACCTGGGCCTCTTTAAATGCATCGGTTTCAAATTTTGATCCAGTGCCATCAATCTTGACCAACAATGCTCGAATATACTGCAGATAGTGGTCGGGTGAGTGATAACAGGAGTCGACCGCCAGAACAATTGCCTTTCGGTATGCCTTCTCCGCGACCAGAAAACTCCGGTTTTGCATGGCAACCCTGGCTAACTCCACCTGGCGTAGAATCGCTTTCGGGGATCTCAAGGTGGCCACTTCCAATGTATCCTGGGCAACCCGGGGCTCACCCTGGGCGATTTGGATCCGGGCCAGCCAATCGTAGCTTTCGACAACATTCGGCTGATCGGCGATTAAACCATTGAATATCTCAGCGGCCTCATCTAATACTTTTTGACGGTAGAGCGTTCGTCCCAGGCCAATTTTTGCCCAGGAGACTTCACGTTGCGCAAGAATGTCTCGATAAAGCGCAGCAGCCTCATCATAACGATTGAGCCCCAGCAGTGATTCGCCCCGCAAACGCTGGGCTCGAAAATGGCTGGCACTGGTATCCTGCAGTTTTTCCAGGCACAGCGTCAGGGTCTTCTCGTAATCCTCAGCCTCAAAGGCAGCCTCAATTGCTCTATATTCGAGTTTCACAGAGAGAGCCCGATCGAGACGGCGAGTCAGGTCATTTTTTGTAAAAGGCTTGCTCAGATAGTTGTCTGGCTGATACTCCAGTGCCCCCATGACCATTTCCAGCGTGGTTTCCGCCGTGATCATCATAAACACCGTGTTGTAACTCAGGTACTTACTCACCCGGGCTTCTTCTAGGACCTGCTGGCCATCCTTGCCCTTGCCGAGGTTGTAATCACACAGCACCACGTCGTACCGGTGACTTTTCATCGCCTCTATCGCTTCCTGGCCGCTTGAGGCCAGGTCTATCTTTTCGACCCCGGAATCTCGCATAAACCCGCGCAACATCCCGCGGGCCTCGGCGCTGTCTTCTACAATTAATAGCCGAACACGACGGTATCGGGCCGCCAGCGCATTCTGCCGGTCCATTGCGATTTGTGATTCTGTTTTTTGAGGGATTGCCATCTATTAAGCGTAGATGAGAATCTCAAAGCTACCTGTCTAGGAAAAACAGACTTACGGCCGGCACATAGGTAATGATCGCGAGTGCAATCAGCAATACAAACATAAAGGGGATGGTTGCCCGATAAAGTTCTGAAATTGGCCGTTTAAAGCGATAGCTCGCAATAAACAAATTCATCCCAATCGGGGGCGTGAAGTAGCCGATCTGCATATTGGCCAAAAAGATGATGCCGAGATGAACGGGATCCACCCCAAACCTGAGGGCCACGGGCACAATCAACGGAATCATGATCACCAGGGCGGAGAAGATATCCAATATGGCCCCGAGAATAAGCAGCGCAATATTGAGCAAAATAAGGAAGGTCACCTTGCTATCCACATAGGTTCGGATCCATTCAAACAGCGCCTGGGGAATTTCTGCATCAATCAAAAAGTTGGTGAAGGCCAGGGAAACACCAAGAATAAGCAAAATACCACCGACCATCACCATGGCTTCACGGATCACTCTCGGCAGGGCCTTGTAGGGGACTTCCCGGTGAATAACAACCTCAACCAGCAGGACATAAAACGCAGTCACGGCCGCCGCCTCGGACACCGCAAAAAACCCCGAGTAGATACCACCCAGGATAACCACCGGCAACGGTGCTTCCCATTTTGCAGCCCAGAGTGCGCTTTTGGCTTCAGCCCAGCTGAACTCGCCCCGCTCGATTGGCTGGCCACGATTACTCCAAATGCTATACATGGTCAGAAGCACAATCATCAACAGTGCGGGCAATATGCCGGCAATAAACAATTCTTGAATCGAAAACGGGTTCGGGATGTCCATCTGCTGGACAATCACTCCGTATAAAATCAGTGGCAGGGACGGCGCCAGCAACAAACCCAGACTACCGGAGGTTGTCACCAGCCCGAGGCTAAATCGCTCCTGATACCCGGCCTGAACCAGTGCAGGAAACAACAACGCACCGACGGCAACAATGGTGACCCCAGAGGCGCCGGTAAAGGCGGTGAAAAACGCACAGGTGACAAAAGCCACCACCGATAGCCCACCGGGCAACCAACCTAAAAACACCTGTGTGAGCCGAACGAGACGGGTCGACAACTGGCTCTCGGCCAGGAGATAGCCGGCAAAGGTAAACAGCGGCAATGCCAATAATAAAGGTGTATCAACCAGGCGATACAGCTCGATGGTAATAACGGTCAGGGGAATGTCAGCGGCATAAAAACCCAACATTGCGGCACCGAGAATCACCACAAAAAGTGGCGCGCCGAGCATGGCAATTAAGCCAAGTAGACCACTGGCAAAAAAATTCATTTAAACAGCCCCAGCAGGCCGTTGATCAAAAATCTGATGCTCATCACCGAGAAGCCAATTGGGATAATACTCTGGCAAACCCAGGTGGGAACGCTCGCAAAAGCGATGGTCTGGTCCTCATACTCATACTGAATAAATTCCACGGCGTAAAAGGCGACCAGGGCACAGATACCAGCGGAAAAACAATGGGTCACAAGGTTCGTGATCTTCCTCAGTTTATGGGGGAGAAAACGGGACACCAGATCAATTGCAATGTGATTGGACTCTCGAGTCGCGACCATGGCCCCGAGCATCGCGACCCAGAGCACCAGAATTCGCAAGAAAGACTCAGCCCAGAACAAGCCCGCATCAAAAAAATTACGCAGCAGAATTTGAACCAATGCCATTAACAACATGGAGATTAATGCGGTCACAAGCAGACCGTCTTCTGTTCGGTGCAATACCCGCAGCAGAATCACGATCTACTGACCTGCCTCAGCCCGAAACTGGTTGAGATTCTTACGCAGCTCATCAACGCTTTGCTGGGATAGCTCATCCTGGGCAACCAGCTCTGCAATAGACTCGTCTGCCTGTTCGCGCCAACCTTCAATGCCGCTCAGGTCAGGTACTACCTTGGTGATATCCTGGCTCAACAGTGCTGAATAGGCCTTTTCATTATCCGCACGATTCGCCGCATCAATTTTGATAAAAACATCATTCATGATTTTGCGCACGACCACTTGATCTGCTTTGCTCATGCTGCCAAAAGCTTTCTTGTCGAGGGCGAGCATTGAATAGGTATACATCAATGGCAGGTCTGTCATATGGGTCACGTGGTTATGCCACTGGAGCGCCAGAGCTACCAGGGGTGGCACCGCAACGGCATCAATCAAACCGGTTTGAAGGCCCGCCAGAACGTCCGTGAGATACAACGGAATGGGACTAACGCCAAAACTCTTAATCAAACGAGCAGCAATTGGGTCACCATCGGGAATCCAAACCTTGAGGGCCTGCATTTCTTCGAGGTTCTTGACGGGACTTTGGGTCAACAAATAGGCAAAACCCGTTTCGGTTAGATGAAATGATTCAATACCGTTATCCCGCAACCCCTGTTGGATCGTGTCATCCATGCGCTTGCGGACGTAATCCACCTCCGCGTTGCTACGAAATTGCAGCGGTAGGCTGTAAATCTGTAAATCCGGGAAGAATCGAGTCAGGGAACTCGACGCCACAACGCCGCCATGGAGTTGGCCAATGCGCATTTTACGTAACACCGTAAAGTCGTCACCCTGCACACCCCCGGGGTAGATCTTGAACTTCACTCGGCCATCGGTCTGGGTCTCGATGTCTTTAGTGGCAGCCCGCAGCTGTTTCATCCAGCCAAGACCATCGGGCGATACCGTTGCAATCTTGTAGGTCTTTGCCATTGCAGGTGACACGATGGCGAGACTAGCAAGCAATAGCGTAACCGCTAACCAGCTAGATTTTGTTGAAATTCCCATTGGTGCTTTCCTTCAAATATTAGAAGTAGTCGTCCGAATCAGCGAGCAGTGCTTTTGCTTGCTCCCGGGCAACCATGTTGGTCAGGGTCATATCCGGTGCAATTGGATCTGCAGCCAAAACCTCGTTCAAAAGTCGGTCATGTAGTTCTTTATCAAAAACCAGACGAGCATAATTTTGGGCATAGATGACTTTTGTCATCAGAAACTTGCCCTCAGACAGGGCAATTGAGCGCTCAAAATGTGCTCGGCCAACCTCCGGCTTGCCGCCCATGGATGCTGGCAACACCGTTTCGAGCCCCCCCATATACAGGTGAGGACCGCCATTGTCATAGGATTCATTCAGATCGATGATTCTGCCCATCAAATACTTGACCTTGGACAACTGGGCGATGGCATTCCAGTCATCACTGTTAGCCTGGATCCAACTTGTCCAGCCCACGGCAATCCCATAGGCAACATCAATATCTGCCAGGGAAATGTCATCTACCCGGGTCTTAAATTCTGCGAATTTCTGATCGCGTAAACCACACAGCTTGGCATTCGATATGCAACCCGCTTTAAATGCGTAGTTCAGGGACTTGGTTGTCAGCAATTTGCTCCGCTCGCCCTCGGTAAAAACACTAAATGCGCCATTAAGCCTGGAGGCCGCAAGCAGGAGGTTGGGATCTTCGGGACTGCCCCGGAGGAAACTATCAATCATGATGAGGTAGGCAGGAATGCCCTCCTTCACCGTTTGCACGTCCTGGCTATTGAGGATGGTACTCGAGAGATCATCAGCCAATCCCGAGGTGACATTGGATATCAAACTGGCACAGCCCTGAAGCCAGAGCAGCAGGGTAACTAACATCAATCGTTTCAATATTTTCGCCAAACTATTTGCAAACCTTTTACAAAACCCTTTCCAGAGCCTTTTATAAAACCTTTTATAAGACCTTTTATAAGACCTTTTATAAAATCAGGGCCCAAACAAAAAACAGCCAAACCATGACAACCCGCGCATTTTAACGACATCCCCCTACTAATGACACCGATCGACAGTCAAATCTGACGAAAGCCCTTACGAACCCCCTAACGAAACCATAAGCCGCAGGCCTTGAGGGCAGATTGTGTTAGGATTGCGATCCTCCGAAGTAGTTCCCAAAGAGACATGTTGAAGCGTATTTTCTATCCCCTGATAGCGCTGCTATTTATCCTGTTCGTGTTCTGCATGTCAGCGATCTTCTTTCCGATTGCTCTGATCATCTGGTTAGCCACAGTTGCATTTGACCCAGGCCTTCGTGCCCTGCACCAGTTCACCTGCTTTTGGGCCAGCCTCTTCATCTGGGTATTCCCCCCCTGGAAGGTCAAAATCATTGGCCGGGAAAATATTGAGCCGAATGGCACCTATGTGATTGTCTCTAACCATCAATCTCTGGTGGACATTCTCGCGGCGTTTACGCTCTTCACTCACTTTAAGTGGGTATCCAAGGCAGAGTTGTTCAACATTCCGCTTATTGGTTGGAACATGCATTTAAATCGTTATGTGCGCCTGCAACGGGGCCGAAAGGATTCCATTCGCAGGATGTACAGGGCCTGTGAAGAGCACCTGGAACAGGGCAGCTCAGTGTATTTGTTTCCGGAGGGCACCCGATCCGAAACCGGCAAAATGAAACCCTTTAAAGAAGGCGCATTTGTGCTCGCTAAACGCCTCAACCTACCGGTACTGCCGATTGTGATTAACGGTTCAAAAGATGCCGTGCCCAAAAATAGCCTTAACTTTCACGGCCGCTCAAATGTGACCCTTGAGATTCTGCCACCGGTTCACTCGGATGCCGAGCAACCATCCGCTGAGTTAGCAGACCAGGTCAGGGAAATGATCCGCAGCCGGGTGCTGGAAGAAAACCCAACTGATTAAAGGTGTTGTATACCTCGGCAGTGTGGATAGGTGGCACAAAGCCAAAAACGCTTACCGGCATTTTTGCCCGTTCTGGGCGCCTTAAGCTTCATTTCTGCAAAACACTTTGGGCACCTTGGTTTTTTAATGTCCGAAACATCCACAAGCCCCGGGCCCAGCTTCAACAACTTCGCTTTTAGTGACGCCTCGGTTTCGTTGCCGGTAATCGGCATCAAAGCTTTGCCCGCGGTATGAAAGTAGCTGCTGACGGTTTCCTCCAACTGATCTTCAAACTCCATAACCCCCTCAATACTGAGATAATTTCTATCGCAAATCACAAAAGAAACCCGCTGGTTGGAACCTGTGGTCATCAGATCGCAAAGGGCTAGATTGACGAATACCCTATGTCGATTCGAGAGCACGCTTTCCATCATGTCGAGCACCCGCCTTTGTCGCTCACTGAAGATGATCGACTTTATGACCGGGTTTTCTAAGGGCAGATTTTCTAAGGGCAGAGTTGCGGCGGATCGATTACCTGGCTCAATGTTGCGCGCCATGCCGCCGACAGGCTGGGGCTGCAAACCAGCGATCACATCATCGCTCGGTTCAGGGGGCGACTCTATCCCCAGATCGCTTTTCATTTCTGCCAGCAAACCGGCGTCAGCATCCCGGAACTTCGCGAGTTCCCGGCGCCGCATGATACGCATCACCCAGATGAGTGCAGCGCTCAGCAGAACAATAATCAGAATCGTTTTCATAATGGCTGTCTATTAACTCCGGTCGAGTGTAGCAAAGCTCTTGAACACTCTGCATCCATCACCCCCGTACTCGCCTTTTCGAGTACCATTTGCCCTACATCACGTTCTACATCACTCTTTACATCACTCTCTGCCAAAAGGATCTGCAATGCGGCTTGAAGGAAAGGTAGCAATTGTCACGGGTGCGGGACAAACCGCCGGAGCAACCATTGGTAATGGTCGGGCTACCGCCCTGTTATTTGCCAGGGAAGGTGCCAGGGTGTTAATTACGGATCGCAACCCCGAGAGCCTAAGCGCCACCCAGGACCTGATTCAAAAAGAAGGTCATATTTCTTATCCATTCGAAATGGATGTCACCAGCGAATCGGATTGTCTGGCGATGGCTCAAACCTGTATCAATCAGTTTGGCCAAATTGATATTCTGCATAACAATGTTGGCATCGGTACCGGCGACAGCAGTATCGGTAAGCTCGCCCTTGCTGACTGGCAACGCATCTTGGACGTCAATCTCACCAGTATTTTCCTTACCTGTAGGAGCGTCCTGACACAGATGCGGCAGCAGGGTTCCGGCTCGATCATTAACATCTCATCCCTGGCGGCAATAGCGGCAACCAATATGGTGGCCTACAAAACCTCAAAAGCCGCTATGCTGGCCTTCACTGAAAACCTCGCCATGGCCAACGCCCGGCATGGTATTCGGGCAAACTGTATATTGCCTGGCTTAATCAATACACCCATGGCCATCGAAGGCATATCGAAGGGCCGCGGCATCGACCGGGAAGCCCTGATTGAGACCAGGGACAAAGCCGTCCCCCTTAGGGGCAGGATGGGCTCAGCCTGGGATATTGCCAATGCCGCTCTATTCCTCGCTAGCGATGAGGCTGGATTTATCACGGGTGTTAATTTACGGGTCGATGGTGGCCAGGGCATCAAAATTGGTTAGGGGAAATAAACAATGGATCTAGTACTCACAGAAACAAAAGATGGTGTCACAACGGTCACCCTAAATCGCCCGGCGCAGCTCAATGCATTGTCGAATGCCTTGCGCGCCGCCATCACAGACACCTTTGTCAGGCTGAAGGATGATGGGGCGACCAAAGTGATTATCCTAACCGGCGCAGGCAAAGCCTTTTGTGCGGGCCTCGATTTAAAAGAACTTGGCCAACGGGGATTTAGTGCCAGCGCTGCACCGGCTGACCTACATGGCGCGATTCGCGGTGTAGGTAAACCCATCATTGGCGCTATTAATGGCTTTGCGATTACCGGCGGATTCGAAATTGCCTTAATGTGCGACATTCTGGTTGGATCAAGCCATGCCAGATTTGCCGACACCCATGTTCGAATGGGGGTTGTGCCGGGCTGGGGGCTGTCTCAAAGGCTCTCGACCCTGATTGGCGCATCGAGGGCTAAAGAACTCAGTTTCACGGGAAACTATCTAGATGCGACCAGGGCGGAACGATGGGGATTGATCAATCAGGTTGTTGAACCGGACCAACTCCTGCCCCACTGCGTGACCCTGGCATTGGATATTTGCCAGGCGGATCCGGCCACACTCAAAGCCGTTCATCAACTCATCGACTTCGGCGTTGAGCACAGCCTGGGTGAGGGCCTCGTCGAGGAAGCCCTTCGCAGCGCAAGCCATAAAGGCGACCTAACCCCAGAAACCCTCGATCAACGACGCGTTGCCGTGACAGAACGTGGCAGAGAGAAAAACCCCTAGCCTCACGCCATATGAGTTGGCGCTACTTCAGATGGAAGTGCTCATTTAGTGTGATCACGGTTTTTGAACCGGAGCTTGAGGCCATAAAGCGGCTAATACTGGTGTAGGTTGGGTTAAAGAAAAGCCGCGGCTCAAAACCGACCACGTGGGCAGCCCAGACATTGACCACACCGCCATGGCAGGTCACCGCAACACGTTTTCCTGCGTTATCCGCGATGATCTTCTCCAGGCTCTGGCAAACGGTTTCAGCAAAGGCTGGGAAGTTCACATCGGTTTCACCCTGCATGAGTCGCAACCACTTATCGTAGTCCAGCGCTTTAAGCTCCTCAACCGGGATGTAGGCATCAGAATCCTTGTCGTACTCGGCAACTCCTGACTCAAGTTCAATTTCCATATTCTTGACTGCGGCAAGTGGCAGCGCAGTCTGATAAGCCCTCTGCATGGGACTTGAGTAGAGCCGGTCAATTTTTTCAGCTGCAAGATAAGCCGCCATCTTGTCGGCCTGTGCCAAACCCTCTTCGGACAAGGGTGGATCAGCTGGACCACCATCATCCTTGATGACCTTTTCTGGCAAACCATGCCGAATCAATATCAGTTCCATTAGTACACCCTCAAATTGCCCATGCTCAAAGTTTGTAGCCTAAAAAAAAGCCCCGCATCCGCGAGGCTTTTACATCAAATCAGCTGAATCAGGTGGCTGCGATTGAGACGTTGTAAACGCCGGCCTGCCTGGCGGAGTCCATGACATGAATCATGATCTCCGTTGTGCTTTCTGGATGGGGTTGAACCACAACCGGAGCTTCTGGGCTTTCGGCATGCAAACGCTCAATGTTGGCCCGCACGGCGCGCTTATCAATATCACGATTACGAATTTGGATACGATCCCGGCTAGTGATCTGAATCACGATGCTCTGCTTATCAGCATCTTTAACATTTTGGTTCTTATCGGGACTTGTTACGTCGATACCAATCTCTTTAACAAACGTTGCCGTTACGATAAAGAAAATCAGCATGATAAAGACCACGTCCAGCATAGGGGTCAGGTCAACTTCACCCTCTTCTTCTTTTTGAACATTACCAATCGTTCTATGCATGAACTACATCTCCTACTTATTATTCTCTGGCCAATTATTCTTTCATCAACGTGACAGCTTGTGATGACGTTTGTTACTAAAGCAATGCTCGAAGCATACAGCGGCTTTGGGGTGATGAAAAGCGGCAAGTTGAGGCAATCGCCAGATACAGACAGGTAGTGACCGGCAATGATTGGCGCCATTCAAAGACGTGAACGTCCCGGTCAATTAATCGGGTTATCGATTCACAACTTTGCTTACGGTGGTGTAGTGCAATCCGAGGGATTCGCCGATTTCCATTAGGGTATAGGAATGATCGATATGGGCTTTGCGGATTAGCGCGTTTCGCTCGTCGCGGGTTTTGTTTTCAATATTTTTGAACAATACCGGCAGGCTACGTCGACGCTGGGCCCGTTTGGGTCCGCGCTTAGCCATTTTTTCACCGTTCAAGATGGGCTGCATTTCTGCCAGAAACTTTGGCGAGCCTAGCAATACCTGACCGCTACGGGCGTCCAGTGGAGAGGCTTCGCCAATATCAGCCTTAACATAATCGCGGTACTTCTTTTGGCTATCCTTTTGGCGTTTGCCAAAGCCGAGTAGCACCTGCTCGCTATGGAGAAAACCTGGCGTCTGGATTTGGCCTGCAACGGCTCGATGACTGCTCCAGCGGTACTGCTGAGCGGAGCCCGACAGTTTTAGCCGAACTGGATTTAAGACCGCGTGACGGCACAGGGGTAATAGGTATTCTTTGGCTTCAAACAGAACACTATGAAACCGCCCCTGAAACAGCGAACCATCTTCTTCATGGCGCCGATTGAAATGCTGGGTGTAGACGCCATTCAATTGGCGCATGCCTTTCGACAGATTAGCTTTAGGGCATTCCAGCACCAGGTGATAGTGGCTGTCTAGCATCACGTAGCTGTGAACCAACCAACCAAACCGCTCCACTACACCACTGAGTACATTAAGAAAAACCGCACGATCTTCCACGTCTTTGAAGACTGACTTATCGTTCATCCCTTTACTTGTTACATAGTAGTGAGCGCCAGGAAACTCGATACGGACAGGTCTAGACATATTTTAAAACAACCCTTGCAGTTAAATTATTTTTCTCATTTTTTTTTATGCAAACCAATTCTCTTAACAAATCTTACAAATAAAAAAGTGGTCTATTGCTTTGCAAATATTTGCATTACGCAAAATGCTTTTTTTTGGATCCTTTCAACAACTGACCCCAAATTCTCTACATTTCGCGAGGGGGATAAATCTTACATGTCAGCCAGCACTGTCTCAAGACAAATATTACGAGTAAGACAAAATTGCTGTAGATATTAAGTTTGCAGAGCTTGCAAAACCTATAGTAAGTTGAGCGCCGAAGTTATACACAGTAGTTAGAACAGTAGTACGAACAGCAGACGCATTTTGCGTCAACACACTCTAGAAAAAGACGGGAGATTCACCATGGCGGCAGATAAGTTTCCGATCGAAGCCGGGCACATCATGATGTTCGCGCGCTCTATTGGCGATGCAAACGAAATTTACTATGACGCAGACTATGCAAAATCAACAGAGCCAGGCATCACAATTGCGCCGCCGACATTTGTTCAAGCCAGCGCACAATTTGACCCTAATTATTTTCTTCGGCCTAAAATAGGTGAAGAGTGGTTTGGCTCCGCTAAAGAAGCAACGGGTATCACCAAACGCGAAGGTTCCGGCGGAGGTGGTGGCGGTGGCGGCGGTTTACACGCCGAACAGCATTACGTTTATCACCGCCAGGTTAAAGTCGGTGATGTACTCACAGCAACAAGTAAGCCTGGCAAGTCCTGGGAAAAAGAAGGTCGTCGCGGCGGAAAATTAATGTTCAGTGAATCCGTCACCGAATATCACGACCAGAGCGGCGAACTTGTTGTTACCGCAACCAGCGTTGGTGTCCGCACCGAAAAACCCGCAACCTCAGCCCCCTCTACCTAAACATAAGGAGACGCAGACATGGCATTAAATTCAAGCGAACTAAAAGTCGGCGATACCTATGAAGAAGAGGTCTGCCGCAATCTATCTCGAACCCAGATTGTGCAATACGCCGGTACCTCCGGTGATTACAATCCGCTCCACAGTGATGAGATTTTCACAACAAAAATCGCAGGCTACCCTTCTGTGTTCGCCCACGGCATGTTGTCCATGGGTATGACCGGCAGAATGCTCACTAACTATGTGGGTGATGGCCGTTTGAAGAGCTACGGGGTCAGGTTTACCGCTCAGGTTTTTCCCGGCGCAACTCTGACCGCAAAAGCTACCATTACGGATATTCGTGAAGAAAATGGCGAGAAGATTGCAGACATCACCGTGTCTACCACGGACGAGGCTGGCACTGAAGTCATTAAGGGTCAGGCTACCGCCCGTCTTGACTAAGTGGCCAAGCAAATAGTCAACTAAAAAGCCGGATGATGAAAGTCATCCGGCTTTTTTTTGCCTAACGATTCAGCCTTAGGCTCACCGACTCAGGCTTTAAACAAACGGCATTGTTACAGGCCTGGAAAGTCACTTCGAGTTGCGTGCTGGCATTTTGAACCGACACTTCAAAGTAATCTTCAAACACCTGCAATGGGGCATTGGCAAACGCGACTTGAATTTCCCGGGTTTGCGGAAAGTGTGAACTACCGCCACCGGAAATTTCAGTCGGGATCAGATTGGCACTCCCTTCACTGGCTGCTCCAGGTCCATTCACATGCCAACCCTCAGCGAGTTGGAACTTAACCACCGCATTGACACCTTCACGACGAGCGCTGATTCTAAGGTTGCCGTCCGCCGTCCACTGAATCGGCTCCGTTGGTCCTTTTAAAAATCGATTGATCGCCGTCAACATAAAACAAAAGGCTGAAGGCGACGTCATTAGCAATCCTGAGAAACCGCTGATTACCGCATTAATTCTCGCTTCAAGTTCCGCTGAGCCGGTCGCTTCATAGCCCAGCACTAGCGCCATCAGTGCAACTGAATTCCCGGAAGGCATTGCACCGTCCATTGGACTTTTGGCTCGGGTAATCATCGGGCCTTCCGTTGACTCAAGACTACAGTAGAAACCACCCGCCTCTGAATCCCAAAATCGTTCGAGCATGAGTTCAAGGAGCGTCAAGCCCCGGGTTTTCCAGCGAACATCAGCTGTCACCAGGTATAGTTGGAAGCAGGCCTCGGAAAAATAAGCGTAGTCTTCGAGATTTGCGGAAATGGAGACTTCATCCTCGAGTCCAACCCGCCAGAGGTTAGAGCCCTCAACGTGTTTTTGCCAGAGCGCTTCCGCTGCCGCAATCCCATGCACTCTGTAGCGGTTGAGTCCAGTGAGAACATCAGCCTGGACCAGGGCCGATATCATCATGGCATTCCAGGCCGTTATATACTTTTCGTCCCGTAGCGGATGCTCCCTTTTCTCTCTGGCTTGATAAAGCTTGTCGTGAATCACATCCAGACGATCCAGCAAAGACTCAATGGGCACACCTTGTGCCGTGGCAAAAGCTTCAAGGGAATCCGCCAAATTGAAAATATTTGCGCCTTCGAAGTTACCACTCTCGGTCACCTGATAGAGCTCTTTGATCAACTCAAAGTCATCCCCCAGCAGCAGCTTTAGCTCATCGGGTCGCCAGACAAAAAACACACCTTCTTCACCTTCAGAGTCCGCATCTGTGGCGGAAAAAAATCGCCCATCGGTACCGGTCATATCCCGCAGCACATAAGAAATGGTGCGGTCCATCACCCGCAAATAGCCGTTGTTGCCGGTTTGTTGAAAGCCTTTGGCATAAACTCGAATCAGTTGCGCCTGGTTGTAGAGCATTTTTTCGAAGTGCGGGACAAGCCAAACTGCATCTACGGTATAACGATGAAAGCCTCCGGCAATCTGATCAAAAATGCCGCCCTGGGACATCTTGTCCAACGTCAAGTTCACGGCGGACTCAACCCTTGAATCACCGCGCCGATCGATATCCTCTAATAACGCGAGGAGTTGAGATTCATTAGGAAACTTCGGCGCGCCACCGAAACCGCCGTTCTCATCATCGAGGCGACCCAGAAGCTCACGACTGGCTGACTCGATCAAATCTTGATCAATTGCCTGCACCTCACTCTTGGCGGATGTGTACCTGTGAATGTTGTCTGAGATTTGCTCAGCCTGGGCCAACACTTCATCCCGGCGCTCCAGCCAGACCTTACTAATTTGCTGCAGCACTTCCATAAACCCAGCCGGGGGGTAGTAGGTCCCGGCGTAGAAGGGCTTTCCTTCAGCGGTGATGAAATTCGACATGGGCCAACCGCCCTGCCCCGACATAATCTGAACCCCGGTCATATAAATATCATCGAGATCCGGACGCTGCTCTCGATCTAACTTTATCGACACAAAATGCTGATTCAGAAAAGCTGCAATCTCCTCGTTGTCGAAGCTCTCATGTTCCATAACATGACACCAATGGCAGGTTGAATAACCGATCGAAAGAAAAATGGGCTTGTCACTGCTGCGGGCAAGGTCAAACGCCCCTTCGCTCCAGGGATGCCAGTCCACGGGGTTATGGGCATGCTGCCTGAGATATGGCGAACTTTCGTTAATTAAACGATTGGTGTATTTGGGATTGCCTTTGTCGTCCACGAGCGTGGTACGCATGGGGTTTCTCGTTTATTGCTGCAAAGGCGTAATGCTACAGGTTTCGAACGGCCCGCAACACGATATCCCGGGTGAGAAGCTGCGGTAGCACCTTCGGTGTCTCGGCACCCGCAGGGTAAAATAAATACAGCGGGACGCCGCTACGACCATGCTCCGCCAACTTGCGACTGATCACGGGATCTTCATTGGTCCAGTCTCCCTTAAGATAAGCGATCTTATTCTCGGTGAAGGCGGCCATCACCTCAGGTGTCGACAGCGCTACCGCCTCATTCACCTTACAGGTCACACACCAGGCCGCGGTGAAATTAACAAATACTGGCCCTGCTGCACGGGCCTCCGCAAGCTTTACCTCGCTGTAGACTGCATAGTTTTGTGCAGCGTTCTGCGTGCTGCCGGGCAAATTTTCTCCAGCAGGACCTGCTTCAGCAACGCTTTGCAGTTCCGTCGGCAAATAGATCACGGCCAAAATCAAGATCAGGGCAACCGCCTGGAGACTCATTTTTGCCCCGGCGCCCGATGGCAAATGCTTAAGCAACCAGATGGCAAAGGTCAGGGTCACCGCACCGGCACCAATTAACAGAACGCCGCTGGCACCGGTTTGTAAACTTAACACCCAGAGTAACCACACCGCTGACCCGTATAGGGGAAAGGCCAGTACTTCTTTGAGTCGTTCCATCCAAGCACCGGGCTTCGGGAGCTTGTTTAACAAACCAGGCGAATAACACAGCGCCAGATAAGGGGCTGCCATCCCAAGACCCAGGGAGATAAAAATCAACATGGCCGCAAGGTTACTCTGGGTCAGCGCATAGCCAATTGCTGAGGCCATAAAAGGCGCTGTACAGGGAGCAGCAACAAGCGTGGCTAACACGCCGGTAAAAAACGAACCGCTGTAACCACTTTGGCTAGCTGCGCCAGATCCCAGGGACATCACAGAAGTGCCAATTTCAAAGTAACCGGAAAGATTGAGTCCAACGATTAGGAACAGATAAACCAACAGTCCAACCACCCAGGGTGACTGCAACTGGAAGCCCCAACCGATTTCTGCGCCGCCGGCCCGTAGGGCAATCAGCAACCCCGCAATCGCCACAAAACTCAGCACCACACCCAGGACATACATCCAACCGTGGCCTTTTAAGTGAGTTGTCTCCCCGAGCAAGGACAATATTTTGATCGACAGTACCGGGAACACACAGGGCATTAGATTAAGTATCAGGCCACCAATAAAGGCGAACAATAGTGCCGTTGTCAGGGAAATCCCGCCCTCGGTTGCTACCTGTGACTCGCCACCTCGCAGGGGTTTGATTTCAAATGCCGTGGTTCGGTTCTCACCCGCCTCTTCCTCAATCACAACAATACCGTCAAAACTTGCGGTTTCGGTGTAGTCGTAACCCTGGGTAAGCTGAAGCTCAAATCCAGCCCCGGTGATGGTCAGAGCTTGCTCGGCGGGATTATCAATAAGCGCTTCAAGGAATGGAAAATATTGGACTGACTTCACCCTTTCCGGGTCCAGCCCCGGCATCAGAACCGACAGGCTAAGCTGATCCCCTGCCGCTGCATCACCAGGTGCTAACACAGTCGCGGGAATGGACATCAGCTGAGGCACCCGTTGCCTGGCTAAGATTTCCATTTCCGCCATTGCCGGGTCAATCAGCAATTCAGCTCCGACGGGAACCGTCAGTTGTAGCTCACCCCGCTCAGGAATACAGATATCAGCACAAACCAACCATTCACCCTGGACATCAAAGGTGACGGAATCTCCTGTGAGAGACTCCGGCGCGGTGACTTCAATCGGATAAAGGACACGATCGTGGTAACCAAAGTTCATCAACGGACCGTAGGCGATCCGCTCGGGATAGGGCCAATTAATTTCGCCAAACTGGAAATCCTCGGGACTCCTCCAGGTCAGTCTTGTTGCTGCCCCTGAATCTCCAGGATTAACCCAGTAGGTGTGCCAGCCCGGCCGAATTTTATGTTCCAACAACAATGTAAAGGTTGCGCCCGGCGCTATTTGCGACGGCACACTAAATAGTTGCGCATCGAGATTGCCAGTATTAATAGGATTGGCGTGACTGCCAACACTGACAAATAGCGCCAGGGCTAGACATAATTGGCGTAAAAGCCGTCCTAAAAGCTGTCCTAAAATCATTGCTTCGCTTATTTGTTCAGAATATCGAAAAGTGCATCATAACCCACACATAGACCGGCTACGGACCAAAAGCTTTCACCTTTGTGATCCCCGTCGCCTTTTATGGATGCTTTAAGAACCGCTAGGGTCGCATGCCCCAGGTGACAGGCCCCTTGAGTTGTTCTAGATTCGGTTCTATCCAGTCGATCCAACGGCACAGTTTGCTTCGCGTCTGGCGAGGATCAATCATTTCATGGACCGCAAAACTCTCCATCATCGGGAACGGACTACGATTGGCGAGCAACTTCTCTTCTAGCTCTCGACGTTTTGCCTCGGGATCCTCAGCCGCGGCAATCTCCCTGTGAAAGGCAACCGCCACACCCCCTTCCACCGGCAGGGCGCCCATTTCGTAGGACGGCCAGGCGAGCTTGTAGGTATTAGGTGCAAAGTGAGCGGCTGATGCGACCCCAAAAGATTTATGCACCGCAATGGTTGCCCAGGGGACCGTCGATTGCACCGCAGCGGCAATGGCACTCATGCCATATCGTATGGTTGCAGCTTGTTCAGCATCCGGACCAATCATAAAACCAGGTTCATCGAGGAAATTAATAATCGGGATATGAAACATGTCGCACAGCTCCATCATCTTTTTCGCTTTCTGGGAGCCGTCGGCGGTCATCGCGCCGGCGAAGTGCCGACAATCATTTGCGATGACACCGACTACCGCACCATTTAGTCGAGCCAAACCGGTAATTTGGCCCTGGCCATAATAGGGTGAGATCTCAAACCAGCTATCCCGATCAACAATATGGGTAATCGCCTCGCGCATTTCAAAAGGCACCCGCCCATCCCGGGGCACAATCGACAGCAACGCTTCATCGGCTCTGGCGGGATCATCGGTACAGTGTGTGCGTTCTGCTAATTGCCAGATGTTCTGTGGCATATAAGAAAGGAACCGCTCCACCTGTTCCAGAGCCTCTGCTTCTGTATCCGCAACATTGTTACAAATACCTGAGCGGGTATGGATCTTCCAGCCACCGAGCTCTTCTTTGGTCATCGAGCGATTGAGTGCTCGCTCAACCAGCGCCGGACCCGCCACCATAATTTGCGATGTTTCTTTCACCATCACGGAAAAATGTGACGTGACCAGACGACCCGCAGGAAAACCCGCCACGGGGCCCATTGCAGCAGATACTACCGGTACTTCAGTCATGGCCTGGGCAATAATTTTAAAACGAGGTTCCGCATTCACTGGAGATCCGACCGTTTTTGGC
>TARA_R110002072_G_scaffold108062_1_pt1 | contig 21741 bp, 17 predicted proteins | sample TARA_R110002072 | Tara Oceans TARA_R110002072 (sample SAMEA4397118) | marine metagenome | biome: Polar Biome; feature: [SRF] surface water layer (ENVO:00010504); material: water (ENVO:00002006), including particulate matter (ENVO:01000060) such as... | depth 5 m | reverse complement strand
ACGATCGACGGCGACAGGCCTTACTAGTTGCGGTTGATGGACACTTCTCCTGTGCATGGCGCATTCTTAATTCGTCAATAATATCAGAGACCGGACAAGGACACAGGTAGAAGAGTGATAAATGAAAGCATTTGAAGCTATGCTGCAAGAATCAGAGCCGGAGCCATATACGCTTTTCGCATCATGTGACGAACCACGCCAAGGGTGCCTGGGTTAATGCTTGCTCCAGCCCTTGTTCTGGTTCTTGGCGACCAGTTGGATGTGGCCCACGGCGCCTTGAAGCAGGCCAGGCCGGGTGTGGATACTATCGTTATGGCGGAAGTGTCCGAAGAGGCATCCTATGTGCGCCACAATCGGCACAAGATAGCATTTATCTTTTCTGCCATGCGTCACTTTCGTGATGACCTGCGCGAGCATGGTTTCGACGTCTTGTATTATCCCTACGAGGCGGGCGTTAAGTCATTGCAGCAAGCCGTGTGTTCGGCGCTGGAGGATACGCATGCCAGTGTGGTGCGATGCTGTGAGCCCGGTGAGTATCGTTTGCTGCACGAGATGCACCAGTGGCGGCTCGAGGTTCCATTGGAACTGGTTGAGGACGATCGTTTTCTCGCCTCGCAGAAAGACTTTGCCGGCTGGGCCGAGGGGCGCAAGCAGTTACGAATGGAATACTTTTACCGCCTGATGCGCCGTAAATACAATATTCTGCTCGATGATAACGGTAATCCGGTAGGCGGCCAGTGGAATTTTGACAGTGAAAACCGCAGCGGCTGGCGCAACAAGGACACCTTACCCCCGCGACCGCAATGCGACATCGATAGCATTACCGAAGCGGTGATAGCCCTCGTATCGCGGGAATTTCCAGATCATCCAGGCAATCTTGATCTGTTCTATCTTGGCGTCACAGCGGCGCAGGCAGAGAGTCAGCTGCAGTGGTTTATCGAGAACGGGTTACCGAAGTTTGGTCAGTACCAGGATGCCATGGCCGAAGAGTCACCGTGGTTGTTTCATTCGCTGGTCTCTATGTATCTTAATGTCGGCTTGCTCGACCCGCTTGAAACCTGCCTTGCGGTGGAAACTGCCTGGCGAGAGGGATCTTGTGACCTCGCCGCTGCAGAGGGGTTTATCCGCCAGGTGCTCGGTTGGCGAGAGTATGTGCGTGGTATCTACTGGATGAGTGCCCCGGACTATGCCGGTCGCAATGCTCTTGGCGCCGACAGGCCCTTACCCGAATGGTTCTGGAGCGGCAGTACCGAACTGCGTTGCCTGGAAGTCGCGCTGCGCCAGACGCTGGATCTTGGCTATGCGCATCACATCCAACGACTGATGGTTATCGGGAACTTTGCCCTGCTCACCGGTCTGGATGTGCGGCAAGTTTGTAACTGGTACCTCGCGGTCTACGTGGACGCGTTCGAGTGGGTGGAGCTTCCGAACACACTGGGTATGGCGCTGCACGCCGACGGCGGTTTGATGGCCAGTAAACCTTATGCTGCAAGTGGCAAATATATTCAGCGCCAGGGCAATCACTGCGCGACCTGCCGTTTCGCCCCGTCAAAAATGACCGGCGAGGGTGCATGCCCTTTTAACAGCCTGTACTGGCATTTTATCGACCGGAACATAGGCGAGTTCAGTGGTAACACGAGAATGGCGTTGGCCTTGAAGAATTGGCAGCGCAAGAGTGACAAAGAGCAGGCGGATATTATCAAATGGGCTGATGGCGAGCGTGACCGCCTCGCACCCAGCGGGGCTTCAGGCAGCAGGGGTTAAGCCAGGTCGAGGAGACAATGGCAGAATCCACAAGCTACATGGCCTTCAATATGCTCGCCCGCTGCAGCATAATCACACTTCCAGCCCCGGTGGTAGCGGCATGACACAAACACCACGTGCCCTGGTATTCGGTGCCAGCGGTTATATCGGCAGTAATCTCGTTCCGCACCTACAGTCTGCGGGTTGGGATGTTCGAGCAGCGGGTCGCAACAAGGACGTGCTTGCCGCCCGTGGCTGGCAGGGGGTCGAGCTCGTGCAGGCAGATGCGCTCTCACCGGAGACGCTTGCCGCCGCCCTCAGCGACGTTGATGTGGCTTTTTATCTTGTTCACTCAATGGCTGCCGGTGGCAAGTTCGGCGACCTGGACCTCAAGGCCGCTCGACATTTTGTTGCCGCCGCTGCCCGGGCGCATGTGCGGCGCATAGTCTACCTCGGTGGATTGGTGCCTGCCGAAAGTGCCGGGGAGCATATCGACTCCCGGCGCGAGACCGGCGAGGTGCTGCGGTCTGGACCTGTGCCTGTCACAGAAATTCGCGCAGGTATTATTATTGGCCCGGGCTCGGCGGCCTTCGAGGTGATGCGCGACCTTGTCCTGCACCTCCCTGCGATGGTCACTCCGCGTTGGGTGCGCGCCAAGTCCCCTCCCATCGCGCTGGTTAATCTGCTGTTTTACCTTGAGCGGGTCGCCCTGCTGGAGGATGCCGCGGGCGCGGTCTTCGACGCCGGCGGGCCGGAGATCTGTACCTATGAAAACATGATGCGGGAGCTGGCGCTTGCCGTGGGAAAACGACCGCCGCTGATCGTGCCCGTGCCGGTGCTGACACCCGCCTTGTCCTCGTATTGGCTGGGGCTTACCACTGCAGTTCCGGCGAATATCGCCAAGGCGCTGATCGGCGGGCTTAAACATGATTTCACTGCTGACGATGCTGCGCTGCGTGCTTTGGTGCCACAGGAACTACTGGGAGTGCGCGCAGCGATTGATTCGGCACTCGCTGCGGAGCGCGAGCATACTGTAACGGCGCGTTGGTCCGAGGGCGCTTTCGCTATGCGCGGCTTCCGCCATGATGTGGCCTTTTACGCCAAGCGCGCAAGCGGTAGCGCAGTGGCCAGTGCCTCCACTGAGGAGGTGTGGCGACAGGTGTCCAGTATTGGAGGCAGGAACCGCTATTACTACATGAATGGTCTCTGGACGCTTCGGGAAATCATGGACTGGGTTATTGGTGGGCCCGGCCTCACCAGGGGCAGACGCGATCCGACGGGCTTACGACTGGGCGATACCATCGACTACTGGACCGTGATTGGTATTGAGGAGGGCCGCCGATTGACCTTGCACTTCGGTATGCGTGCGCCCGGCGCGGGGGTCCTGGAATTCGAACTACAGCCCCTGCCTGACAAACAGACCCGGATAACAGTGACTGCCTACTGGCACCCGCGCGGGGTCTGGGGTCTTCTCTATTGGTGGGCACTCGTGCCGGCACATCTGTTCATTTTTCGCGGTTTCACTTCGGCAATCGCGCGACGCGCAGAGAATATAGCGCAGCGATAGAAAGTCACCTCGTCTATTGAAGAGCATCCGGGAGGCCGGCGTCGTCGAGTGACAGGGATACCTCAAGGGTGTTTGCCTCTTCCCTGGCAGGTTGCCCTATCATCTCGTCATAGGCCGACTGCTGGCGCAAGGTGATTGAGGCGACCGGCAAGGCCCGCAGCGCGTCTCGCACCTGCTGCAGATTGTGGCTGCGATAGGGCCGGCCAGAATCGTCGATCAGCAGTTGTTCCTTCTCATCCAGCAGCACTGTCACCTGGTATAGCGCTCGGTCGAGGGAATGAATGATCACCGGGACGGGTTGCGCCAGTCTGGTGAAGTCATCGAATGTGAGTGCCATGATGGTCTCTCCAGGGTCTGTTAGGGCCCAGCGACTACGGTTTTCGCCCTGTATCATGCCGAACTACGCATAATGTCTCTGCGACCTTCTCGTGGAAGCAGCATCCGGGCCAGTGTGGCTGCAACTTCGTTAGGCATAGGCTTACAGAATCGCGTTTTCGGCTTACGTGGAAAGTACGCCTGTTGCTGCGAGACGGATCATCATTTAAGAGGGCATTGGCAAATTAACGTCTCAGAATGACAGAAACCTTCTGTCTACGCTCATGCAACTACTTTACTCCATTCGCTAAATGCACTGACCCTCAGATCGCGACAGTGCTGTGCATCGCCTCAGGAATCACCTACCGGTGAGCGATTGGATAATTCCTCAGCTTATCTGTAACGATCTTCGCAAGATCAGTTTAGTGAATGCAGGTGTCCCCGTTGATGGTGCAGAGCCTGAATAAATCTACAGAAGAATCCCCGCTTAGTTGTACTATACTCACTCCAGCTTCCTTGGAACCCCAAGGATGAGTACACAGAAAAAGGAGCCTTATCATGGCAGCGCAGAAGAAAAAAACGTCACAGATCCAGAAAGACGCGAACAAGCTACTCGCCGATGCAGAAAAGAGCATTCAAAAGCAAGCCAGCGACGCATTGAAAGAAATCCGCAAGATGATTCTGGCACTTGCCAAGCAAACCGAGCAACTCGAGAAAAAATTGGCAAACAATGCAAAATCTTCTACAAAGAAAAAATCAGCGCCTAAAAAAGCGGCTGCCAAAAGAAAGCGTCCCGCCAAGAAATCATAGGCTCTGTTCTGACAACTCAGAAGTTCTGCATCCATCTGAGATAGTCCACCAGTTCCACACTCAGACGCCCCGAATCCCGACAATTCCTAGCCGGGACAAGGGGTGGATTCCCCTTTGCCGCTCACTGGTTCCAGGATCACTGACCCAAGGTGACGAAGGGCACTCTCAGAAGTACGATGTGTAGCTACTCGATAAAAACAACATGCAACCGATGCCAATGTCGGACGACTGCCGCATAGATCTGGACACTGTATCGTCAAAGATTGATTCGCAGGCGCGGAATCATTCGCCACGCATAGGCTATACGTCGGCCAAACTTCTACACAAATCCGTGCGGTGAGCGGGTAAAATTTGAATGCGAATTCAACATGTCAAAAATTTTTACAGTTCAGGCCTTGGCACACCCACAGAAAAAGACTGTGTGAATTCATGTTTTTGTTTTTATTACATATTCTGTGATTTTCTCTAAATTGGCATAACGTTTGCTTAATCCTTTCTGCTTTTGAGGATTAGCACAACATAAGGAGATCTACCAATGAGAAAGCTAAATCTGGCAAACAGTCTTGTCTGTGGATTAACACTCCTGGCAAGCATTTCAGCGCAAGCGGTTGTCGTTGATACATCACTGTGGAGCACTGAAGTTTCCCCAGGACGTAGCGGCGGGCCTACTGGATTGACAAGCGCCGGTGGTAATCAGGCGGTACAAAACTCAAACTCGGATGGCACTATCGTAAGCGATTTTCTTTTCAACGGAGATTTCAATTTCTCTGGATTCATGACACCCACTACAGCTTCTTTCAACGACAATGATTTGTTTGGCCTTGTTTTTGGATGGCAGGATGCATCGAATCACTATCGACTCGGTTGGGAGCAAGGCGGGTATAATGATATCTCTGGTGCCAGTGGATTGTTTTTGGTGAAGGAGGTGGCTGGCGTGTCATCCATTCTTTTTCAACAAGAAACATTCTGGGCCGACAATGTGGAATATGATTTCATTGTTGGACGATCTGGAAATGACATTTCTTTCAACCTGAATGGACTGGAAGAATCGTTTACCGACACGACTTTCATGACAGGCAAAGTTGGGTTTTGGACAGAAAGTCAAACTGCCCGATTTGGGGGTTTATCAAGTACAGTCGAGACACCGTTCTGTGTTCTAAACCCAACCGACCCATCCTGCGTAAGCACTGATGTTCCCGTGCCTGCACCGATTGCACTCATCGGCTTAGGCTTGCTGGGACTTCGTCTTCGACGGCAGAAAGCCTGAATGCTTTGGCACCTCTATGCTGAGGTGCGTCCAATAGCGAGCCGATAATCCCTGTTACTGGTCGGCTCGCGTCTTCCGCCCGAGGGTTTTGGCAACTTGAGTTCCCGAGGCTGCGCAGTATTGCCTCCCGGCCTCAAGCCACAACCCTGCTATATCCGCTGAATGTAATTGTCCTCAGATCCTGTTGAAAATTGCCTGGCTCACGAGCCCCCAACAGACTGTATCAGGCCCGAACGACCGCGCTGCAATCTGGTGGCTGAGCGCTGTGCAGCCGGGTCATCATCCCGCTGATAGATCTCAAAGCGATCGCGCCCTTTCTTCTTGGCGCTATACATAGCTTTGTCGGCATCGGATAGAAAAGTCGTTTTTTGATTGTAACTGTCAGGTGTGCAACAACAAATTCCGATGCTGCAGCGAAGCTCAATTTTTGCTTCCAGCGCGATTACTGTCATCGCGCGGAACTCACGACAGATCTTGTCTGCGATAGCCGCTGCGCCATTTGCGTCCGTATCGGCAAAGAAAAGCACAAACTCCTCACCACCGTAGCGGGCTACCGCATCCCCGGCTCGATGACCATACTTCGCCAGTAGCTCCCCAGCTTGTATTAAACACAAATCACCTGCCGCATGACCGAATTTGTCGTTGATCGCCTTGAAGTAGTCGAGATCGACAAACATCACGGCAACTGACTGTTGGTTCCTGTATGCGCGATTCCACTCCCTGTCCAGATGCTCATTGAAGTATGCGCGATTGTGAAGTTTGGTGAGCGGGTCTGTGACACTGCGAGCGGTGAGCTCAATAGTTTTCTCCAGCAACATTGCGCTGTTAATTTTGGAGGACCAGTAGTCAAGGTAAACGAACCTGGTTGAGGATTCGATATACACAAAGAATATAATCAGCACACAAGCCAGCACAAAGTTCGTCTGAGAATAGTAGAATGCAAAAGATACGAAGAAAGGAGCTATCATCAAGCCGGGATACCACAGGCGGATATGTTTATTGACGCCCATGGTAGTCGTGCCCGCTGCGACGATACCGGCCGCTGCCAGTACCATCGGAAAAACCAGCGGCTGCAGATCGGGATGGTGATAGATGTAGGTAGTCAGTAAGCCGAAATGCAGACTTTGCGCGCAGACGCAGATTTCCAGCACCCGCGTAATTGCCTTGTAATGTCGATCCATAAAGTCTTTATTCAGGCGGGTCAGCGCTGCTCTGACAGTCCCGACGGCCACAAACAGTGCCAGATTGCAGTACATCAATTCCACATGCGTGTACTGCAGCTGATTTATCGCGGCGATCACGAACCAGATTATGGCGTAAACGTAATGCCCGGACCGACCGCGCTTGAGCAAGTCCGCAAGCGCCTGCTGGTTCAAATTACTGGTAACGATGTCTGTTCTCATCCGCATTTTTTGATTGCTTGCACAACCTCAATCCTCCCGCATCAGAACCCCGCTTGAGTCACTGCAAACCAGTATTACGGGTCGTTCAAAGCCTGATTCATGCTAGTACGATGATCACTGACAGCGGAATACGCATGAATACTTAGCGGTTGTGCAATTTCTGGATTTTGTGCAACATTGCTGCCAACCGAATCACAGATTTCTATGATCGGTAACTAAACAGCGACCGGGGCGATCACTGAAGCCACGCGAGAACAGGAATACCCAATGGCCCTCATCCGTATCATCCTCGGCAAGCTCATTTTGTTTTTCAACTGGGCATTCCCTCCCAGGGGCATCAAGCGTAACGCCGAGCAGCAAGCTATCGTCGATACGCAGACTGAGCGGCTTACACTGTATCAATATCGGGCATGTCCATTCTGTGTGAAGGTACGGCGCCAGATGAAGCGGCAGTCACTGGATATTGGACTGCGGGATGTTAAACGCGATGCGGGAGCCAGGGAGGAGTTGCTGGCGGGCGGCCGCAATTTGAAGGTGCCTTGTCTGCGGATTGAGGATGGCGAGGGAGATGTTCAGTGGCTGTATGAATCCAACACCATCATCAGCCATTTGGCTCATCGCTTCCCCACGCCCGTCCAATCCTGAAACGATTCCCCCTGAGCAGGCACCGATGCCCCGAAAGACCATAGCCCTACCCTCACAGTTTGCTTTTTCCAGCAAATACAGGGTCCTCTATTCCGACGTGAACTCAGCCAATCACCTCGGCGCAGATCGCGTGTTACCTATTGCCATGGAAACCCAGCTGCAGTTCATCAACCACCTGGGCTATGAAGATGCCACTGCCTTTGAGGATGCTGGACTGATCATGGCCTATTCGGAGGTACAGTATCTTGCCGAGGCCGCCTATGCTGACGAGCTACTCGTTGAGTTGGCTGTGGACAATCTGCTCGAGAAGAGCTTCGAACTGGTTTACCGCATCAGCAACCTGAGCAGGGATTGTGAGATGGCGCGAGTGGTGACAACACTGCTGTTCTTTGATTACCAGAGAAAGTGCGTGATTCCAGTGCCTGGGAGTTTTCTGGACAGGGTTGGGCAGGCCGCTAAGCGACCACAGTATTGAGGGGCTTGGCGTTGCCTCGGCATTTGGGGAAGGTGCGGATTGTTCAAACTCCCGGCAGCGGCTTGAATCCCGGGGTATAGCCGGACGGCATAGCACGTGATATCCAAGGAACGCGTAGACGAGGAAATCAGTGACGCTTGCAGTTATCGTTGTAGGCTATACTGAGATATCGCTGGGGAGGTTATTTCAATATGACACGTGGATTCACGGAAGACGATGTCCTGGATCAAAGCGGCAGAACCGTTGTTATCACAGGAGCCAATACGGGGCTGGGCTATGAGGCCGCAAGGGCCTTGTCGGCGCGCGGCGCGCGGGTAATCATTGCCTGTCGATCACGGCAGAAGGCCGAGGACGCCATTGCAAGAATAGAAAAGCAAAACGGTCCGGTCGATGTCAGCTTTGTACAATTGGATCTTGGCGATCTCTCCTCAGTGAGACACTGCGCTCAACAGTTGCAATCCGAGGCAAAAATCGACGTGCTCATCAACAATGCCGGCATCATGGTGCCGCCCTATGAGTTGACGAAAGATGGCTTCGAATCCCAGTTTGGCGTTAATCATCTGGGCCCTTTTGCGCTGACCGGCCTGCTATTGGAGAAACTGGCGGAGACTCCCTCGTCACGAGTCATAAACACCAGTAGTATCGCCCACAACGCAGGCAAGATACGCTTTAAGGACATTAATGCCGAGCGCCATTACAGTGCCTCCGCCCGCTATGGTATGAGCAAGCTGGCCAACCTGCTGTTCTCGTATGAGCTGCAGCGCCGCCTTGAAGCCGCAGACCTTCCCATTCTGTCCGTCGCCTGTCATCCTGGTATCGCCAGTACAGATTTGAGCCGATATATGCCGCGTTTTTTGGCCAAGGCCAATGAGCTGGTGCAGCCTTTGTTTAATACCGCAGCCGCCGGGGCATGGCCGACCCTCTGCGCCGCAGTCTCTGGTGAAGTCGTCGGTGGTGACTATTATGGCCCAGCCAATCGCTTCGGGACGGCCGGTCCTGCCACAAGAGTGCGCTCAAATCGTGCCAGTCGCGACATACGCGTCGCAGAGCGCCTGTGGAGCCTGTCGGTTGAGATGACAGGCGTAGACCCAGGCATTTAGTCGCCCCCAGACGGCTGCGCCCGATTCCGACAAGCCACGTAATTGAGGCGATAGGCTGGCCGCCGAAAGCTGGCGCGGTAGATGATATCGGGTGGGAATTGGTGATGTTTGCAAGTATTCGTTGGCCCATCCTACCGATTTCGCGCAGTTAACTTGGCAGTACTCTCCACGATGATATAACCTGTCGCTAACTAACGAGGTGAAAAATCATGTCTGAGTGTCCCTTTGCCAATATTATGCAGCCGACTTACCTGGGTGATGGCTTCACCGGTGACGATGTCGCGAAAATTCGCGCCGCCGGGCCCGCAGTTAAAATTGATGATCCTTCAACCGGGGTACCGTACTGGGCTATTACGCGACATGCGGCTATCGATTTTGTATCCAAAAATAACGATCTGTTCTCATCCAGGCTGCGCACGGCGATTCCGATGGAGTTCGAGCAGGAGATGGTAGATGAGATACAGAGCCAGATGTTCATCAACCTCGATCCGCCCGACAATATTGAGTATCGCAAGCTCATTCGTGATCACTTTACGCCGGCTGCGGTTGCAACTTATGAACCGAGGGCGAGGGAATACGCCAGGAAAATTGTCGACCGGATGACAGGGAAGACTTCCTGTGAATTCGTGACCGAAGTCGCAGCCGAATTGCCGCTGCTGATGATTCTCGATTTCTTTGATATCCCGGGGGAAGACAGGCATAAGATATTTGAATGGACCAATACCATGATGTTCGGTGATGATCCCGATGTGTCCGGAGGTCGTGAAGCGGCCGATACCGCCTCACTCGAATTGATGCTCTATGCCCATGAATTGGCAGGCAAGTATCGAAACTCAGACGTAAAAAATGTCAGCAGCCAATTATTGAACGGCGTGATCAACGGCGAACCGGTCTCCGATGAGACGTTTGGCTGGATTTTTCTGATGATTATCGTCGCGGGTAATGAAAGTACGCGTACGACGATCACCCACGCAATTCGCAACCTGATAGAGAACCCCGAGCAGCTGCAGTTCCTGCAGGAGAATCCAGATAAAATCGAGGACGCAATTTTCGAAATGCTGCGTTACAACCCGCCATTCATTTGTATGCGCCGGACGGCAACGCAGGACATTACGGCGCCCGAGTTGGGCAATGCCCCTATCAAGAAGGGCGACAAGATTATTATGTATTATCCGGGTGCCAATCGTGATCCCGAGGTATTTGATGACCCTGAAGCCTTCGACATTCACCGGGCAGAGCGCCAGGACCTTAGCCGCGATATACGCTCATTTGGCATAGGTCGTCACAATTGCTTTGGCATGAACCTGGCGAAGATGGAAATGAAGGTGATGCTGGAGGAGATTCTTGCCCGCATGTATGACATGCAGTTCAATGGCCCTGTCGTTTACATGAAGTCGAACTTTGTGCAGGGTATCAAGGAGATGCCGATTACTTTCCAAATGCGAGAGGCTTAGCCGAAGGAACGCGCTGAGACGGACTGACAAACGGTTCTGCCAAGGTAACTGCTCCAGACCAAAGAAATCTAGCACGCGAATCTCAAGCAACTGCCCTACTCCACTCACCGGGCTCACGCATACTGAGATTTAGAGAATGCTCAGCACTGAATGGGTGGTGCACCAGTGCTCCGCCGCGTGTATAGAAAATTCAAATTTTTCAATCTAAATCAACGTGTTACGATTTTCAGTAGGAATTCGCCAGGGACACCTTAAATTAGTTATTTCTTCTGGTTCCCGCAAGCTATCACATGGATTTTGGCTGTTCTGACAAGTTAAGGAACCTCCGAGTAACTCCCGCAGTAGCCCTTTTGCTGGTTTCAGATCTTTGGTAGCCTTTTGTCAGCACGACGCGCTGCCATTCGCTTAAGGAAAATACCCGCTCTAAATAGAGGAGTATCAATCCGATGAGTATCACTGCAGTTTTCAACCGAGTTTCCTTGTCGACAGGTGCGCCTCACCGCGTCGTCTCGGTCCATGGGGCGGGTTGAATGCGTAGCTTGCCCGGTTTGCAATTGTCGCCTGGGCGAAGTCTCTGGCTGATGCCGGTTTTTGTGTTCCTATTTGCTCTGCTGGCCAACCCCGGGTTTAGCGCGGATAACATCGTTATTGAGTCGCGCCCCGGCGAGTTAGGCGTGACCGCTAAAGGGGTCGACCTGCGAGAACTGTTGCCGCAAATTGCCGAACGCGGTGCTTTCAAACTGTGGGTGTCCGCAGCCTTGCCGGAGCAGCCGGTGAGTGTTGATATAGAGATGATGCCGCTGGACGACGCCTTACGGAAGTTGCTGGCAAACAACAGTTTTGCAATGGTCTACGGCACAGACGGTGCGGTTACGGCGCTTTATCTGTTACCGAAAGGAACTTCCGAGCCGATCAATGCCGAGATCGAAGACGAAACCACCGATTTAAACGAGCGGATGCTGCAGGAAGCGCTCGCATCCCCGACGCTGCCGGATGATATCAAGGCCGCGATGTTAAGCCAGTTCTATAACAACAATGCGCAACAGCAACAAGCAGTGGCAGATGTACGGCCGGCAGCCATCGAGAAACTGATCGAAAAATTGCAGCAGGTGGGTGCTGCCAGCCCGGAGACGATGCAAAGCCTGCAGCAGACGCTGGCGCGCGAGCGCAGCCAACAGGTTGAGTGACCATCACTTCACTCAAACAAAGAGTGATGAATAATAAAACAGAGAGGAGATTCAACATGCGAACGGTAAAACAGATCAAACGCGGCTTATGTGCGGTAGTGACTGGCATTGCGATCGGTGTTTCGCCACTCAGTGCCATAGGTGCGCGACCATTGTTGGTCGGCATGGGCGACAGCATCGGCGAGGGTGTGCAGGGAGCCGACGCCGCCTGGCAGACCCAGGCTTATAGTTATATAAGCCTTGTAAATTGGCAGATGGGAGGCGACCTGACACAGCCCTACATCGTATCGAACCCGCTGGGCATCATCGGCAACACCGACGGTCGCTCCCGGCTCTATCCAAACGATATCAATACCAATGTTGCGGTATCGGGTGCAACCACCAACTCGCTGCTGTATGACCGAGCGCAGGCTGCATCGCCTGGCCAGATCAGTAGCGAAACCGATCTGGTGATGTACCCGCGCCAGCAAACACAGATAGAATATGTCGAATCGGTGCAGCCGCACATTATCCTGTGCTGGATAGGTAACAACGACGTGCTGTCGACAGCCCTGGCGTTTGGCAATATGAATGCCTCGCAACTAACGCCGCTTGCCGATTTTGAACGTGACTACATCGCGCTGGCCGATCGGCTCGGCGCGCTGTCAACCAACCACGACAGCAAGGTGGTGTTCGCCAACATTCCAGATGTGACCAGTATCGGGTTCCTTGTCGACCGCAACACCGCAGAATCGATAACCGGCTTTGCAGTGCCCCTGCCGGACGGCCACTACACCTCGATCGTGGGCGCGTTCCTGATGCAACTGACAGGCAACTCGAACCTGATCAACGACCCGAACTTCGTACTCGACGACGCAGAGGTCGCCCTCATTCGAGCGCGCACGCAAGAATTCAACACCATTATCCAACGCGAGGCAGATCGCATCGGTATGCCGGTGGTGGATGCCAACTCAAAATTTAACGAATTTGTCGCCAACCCACCGGTCATCACGGGTATCCCGCTGCGCACGACGTTGTTGGGCGGATTGTTCAGCCTGGACGGCGTACATCCTTCCAATATCGGTCATGCCTTCATCGCGAATGAATTCATCAAAACCATGAACCAGTCCTTCGCCATGTCAATACCCGAAATATCCTCTGACTGGTTGACCTGGTTTACCTGGTTCGACCCGAGTATCGACAAGGACGGCGACGGCAAGGCTACCGGACGATTCGGCGTCGGCCTGCTGGAAACGCTTGCTTTCATGATAGGTGCGACGGGTGATGCAAACGATTTTCAGCCGGATTGAAAAGGCTCGAGCGGACATCGCTTTCTAGAGGTCTCCTGATCTCGCAATGAGGGCTCTGGTCGTCTGCCGGTTAGCTTGGCGATACCAGGGCTGTCTCGTTGCTTATTGGTAGCACCTCAAGGTCGCTCCAGAATTGCTGTGACCCCTTGGCCGCCTGCAGCACAGATTGATATCAAGCCTCTACCTTGACCCTTTTCTTCAAGCATTTTCGCCAGCGTTGCCACAATACGCGCTCCAGTAGCGGCAAATGGATGCCCTGCGGCAATAGAGCTGCCATTGACGTTCAGTTTGCTGCGGTCAATGCTGCCAAGGCTTGTATCAAGACCAAGACGATTACGGCAGAAGTCATCGTCTTCCCATGCTTTCAGGGTTGCCAGCACCTGCGCCGCAAAAGCTTCATGGATTTCGTAGTAGTCAAAGTCCTGCAGTGTTAAACCAGTTTTCGCCAACATTTTGGGTACTGCGTAAGCCGGTGCAAGCAACAACCCTTCTTTGACAGATCCTGCCCCGCCAACAAAGTCTACCGCCGCAGTCTCTACAATCGTAAGCCAAGCCTTGACTGGCAATTTGTTCTGGTCTGCCCACTCTTCACTTGCCAACAATACGGCTGAGGCTCCGTCGGTTAATGTGGATGAGTTTCCAGCTGTTAACGTGCCTTCGCCGCTTTCTTTGTCAAAGGCCGGTTTCAGTTTAGCCAGTTTTTCATAGCTGGTATCGGGGCGTAGAATATTGTCGGTGCTAACGCCAGCAAACTCAGTGATTAGGTCATCAAAAAAACCGCGCTCATAAGCGGCGGCCAGATTTTGGTGGCTTGCCGCTGCTATTTTGTCTTGCTCGTCACGTGGTATTTGCCATTCCTTAGCAGTAATCTCGGTATGTTCACCCATGCTGAGACCGGTGCGAGGCTCACCGTTTCGGGGAATACTGATGCCAATATGCCACGGGCGTAAGCCCAGCAGTGCTTTAACTCGATCGCCGCCCGTTTTTGCCGCGTTTACCTTAATTAAAACCTGACGAAGGGCCTCGCTTACGCCAATGGGGGCATCACTGGTGGTGTCTGAGCCGCAGGCAACACCGCTGTCAATTTGGCCCAAAGCGATTTTATTGGCAACCATATTCACGGCTTGCAAGCCGGTGCCACATGCCTGCTGTATATCGACACAGGGAATAGTCGGGCTCATTGACGTACCCAACAGGGACTCTCTAACCAGGTTAAAGTCTTTGCTGTGCTTCATCACTGCACCGCCTACAACCTCGCCCACTGCTTTATCTGCGAGGCCATAGCGTCGAGATAAGCCTTCCAGCGTTGCTGTCAGCATATCCTGATTGCTAACACCCATGTACGCGGTGTTTGAGCGCACAAAAGGTATGCGATTACCGCCAATAATTGCAACCCGTCTGATGGTTTGGCTCATGCTCTAGCTCCTTGCGGTAGTGCTTGTGATGACCACGATTGCAGCGCCAAAAGGCATCCCGTTGGCCCAGCTTATCACCGTGCAGCCCAATTTGAGTCAAGGTTGTCACCGCCTTAATAGCGTAAACTATAGTAGCTAATCGTAGATGAGTTCGCTTTCCATTTTTTCATTGGAAAGCGTTTTTTAAACACGGAAACTGGCCAGCAACAACAGTGGCCCCACCTAGCACATAAAGACATTCTGGAGGAGTAGTCACCATGGCCGATAAAATTGAATCTTTTTTAAGGTCTGGCGCAGGTTCGGCAATCGCTGCAAAACTCGGACTCGTGGTACCAACACTTAATCGCTTTGAGAGTGGCACTGGCCTGCCGATGGGTGATGTTGTTGTCAGTAGCTCGTCAGAAACCTTGCGATCGCTGTTAAGTGGTTTAGGGTTAATCACTGTGAGTGCAAACAGTTTTGCACAGAGCGCAAGCAGCCGATGTGACGCATTGATTCTGGATGGACGGGACTACCGTAAAGCTGCAGATTTAGCCGGCCTGCATGAATTTTTCAGCCCCATGATACGCCGACTAAACGTCAACGGCCGGATTATCGTGATCGCATCGCCGCATTTACAGGCACATACCGCACATGAAGCCGCGGCACAAAAGGCGCTCGAAGGTTTTACTCGTTCTGTCGCAAAAGAGATAGGCTCGCATGGTAGTACCGCTCAACTTTTGGTCATGGAATCTGGCGCGGACGACTGCGCAGGCAGCACACTGTCTTATCTGCTTTCAACTAAATCAGCCTTTATCGATGGACAGGTCATTCATGTTCACGCCGCACAAAAAGCAGAAGACAGCAACGAACCGTCAAAGCCCTTGAGCGGAAAGGTCGCTATTGTTACTGGCGCATCAAGGGGTATAGGTGAGTCTATAGCGCGTACATTATCCAGGGACGGAGCCACTATACTGGGCGTAGACATTCCGCCCGAAGAGGAAGCTTTGCGGTCGGTTATGTCCTCTGTCAATGGGCACTTATTGGCCGCCGATATAACCGCAGAGGATACGCCAGCAACGATCCTCGCCAGCGCCAACGCACTTGGCGGCGCAGATATTGTAGTGCACAACGCCGGTATCACCCGCGACAAACTGCTGGTGAATATGGACAAAAAATGGTGGGACATGACGCTCGATATCAATTTGGGCGCAGCACAACGCATCAATGATGCACTGCTAATATCAGGGCTAAACGACAACGGCCGAATTATCGGCGTGGCGTCAATGGTGGGAATATCGGGGCAACGCGGCCAAACCAATTACAGCGCCAGCAAGGCGGGTGTTATCGGCTATGTAGATTACATGGCCACGGTCAAAGAGCTGCAAGTTAGAGGTATTACCATTAACGCCGTGGCACCCGGATTTATAGAAACACAGATGACTGCGTCCATGCCCGTGTTAACGCGTGAAGTCGCACGTCGGCTAAATTCGTTGTCGCAGGGCGGACAACCACAGGATGTAGCAGAGGCTATCGCGTGGTTGGCGCATCCTGGTTCGTCGGGCATTAATGGCACCACGTTACGTGTTTGTGGCCAGAATTGGATAGGAGCCTAATCGATGCGAGATGGAGCCGGTAGTGAAGCAATCCACGACATTCAATTAGACGTTATCCCGAGCATAACTCGCATGCTCGTAAGAGCTGCTATTACGCGCAAGACCAAACAGGCAACTCCACACTTCTTACCGATTACAATCACCGCCAGGTCAATTCGTGCTGATGCCAAACGTCTGGCCAAGTTCCAGGATGTTTGTGGTTTTGCCGCCACGGAGCAGCTTCCGCTGCCCTATCCACACATTATGGCTTTTGCCCTGCACTTGCAGCTTATGCTGGAGCCAGGATTTCCGCTAACGCCGATGGGCGCCGTACATATTCGCAATCGCATACGCCAAACGCGCGCCCTGACAGTTGACGATAGCATGGATTTTACTGTGAGCCTGGATGATTCTCGGCAAGTAGCCAAAGGCTACGAAATCGATATTATTACCGAGGTTCGCGTAGGCAATGAACTGATATGGGATGACCTTAGCACCATGCTGCTGCGCCATGGCAGACCGGGGACCAAAGAGCAGACAGAGATCAAAGCGCAAACCAAACCTGCACCGGCGGTTATACCTTCCTTTGACAACAGCGTCAGTTGGCACCTGGCTGCGAACAAGGGGCGTCAATATGCTGCTGCTTCTGGTGATTACAACCCGATTCATCTGTACCTTTTTACAGCCAGGTTAATGGGCTTCAAGCGCCAGATTATGCATGGCATGTGGAGTAAAAGCCGCAGCGTTGCCCACTTGATGCAGCAGGCGTACAGCGGCCCAGCTGAAGTTGATGTGTGGTTTAAGTTGCCGGTTTTTTTGCCATCTACCGTTAGCCTATATTACTCGAACACCAATAGCGGGATCGATTTTGAGATGAGAGACAGTGAGGGTAAAAAGCCGCACATGAAAGGCAGCTTGCAACTCAGTGGCGGCCCCGGTCAATAAGGCTAACGCGACGAACCGCTGGCTCTGTTGCCGCCAAAGCCGCGATGTTTGGCACCTGCAGCTATTACATTACGCACCCTGATTCACTAGTATCCGGATTCTGTAAATGCGCCATCTAAACCATGCCTAGCCTATGAGGACTCACCACCATGACCACGTATAAAGCGCCCATCAAGGACATGCAATTTGTTATGAACGAAGTGCTCGACTACCAGCAGCACTACCGGGCATTGCCTTGCGGTGAAGACGCCAGCCCTGACATGGTGGACGCTATTCTGCTTGAGTGTGCGAAGTTCTGTGAAGAGATACTGGCACCACTTAACCAGGTGGGTGACGAAATTGGCTGTAAACTGGAAGACGACGTAGTCAAAACACCACCGGGCTTTAAAGAAGCCTACCAACAATGGCAACAGGGCGGCTGGCAGGGGCTTTCTCATCCGACGGAGGTTGGCGGTCAAGGTCTACCCATGTCGTTAGGGCTTATAAAGTCTGAAATGGCTGGCACCGCAAACTGGTCCTGGAATATGTACCCGGGCCTGAGTCTTGGCGCAATGAATACGCTGTATGCTCACGGCACGGACGCACAAAAACAACAGTATCTACCCAAGCTTTGTGACGCGAGTTGGACGGGCACCATGTGTCTGACTGAACCACATTGCGGTTCAGACCTTGCCCAGCTTCGCACGAAGGCTGAACTGAATGACGATGGCAGTTACTCGATAACAGGAACCAAGATTTTCATCTCTTCGGGTGAGCACGATATGGCAGAGAATATTATCCATATTGTTATTGCTCGGGTGCCCGGATCACCCGAAGGCACCAAAGGAATTTCACTATTCATTGTGCCGAAGGTATTAGTCGATCAACAAGGCGAGTTGCTAGAGCGCAACGGTGTAAGTTGCGGTTCACTAGAGGAAAAAATGGGGATTCACGGTAATGCCACAGCCGTTCTAAACTTTGATGGGGCAAAGGGTTTTTTGCTTGGCGCTATCAATAACGGCATGGCAAGCATGTTCACGTTTATGAATACAGCGCGTGTTGGTACAGCTATTCAAGGAGTGGCAGCAGCCGAGTTGGCCTATCAAAACGCGCTACCCTACGCCTTGGAAAGATATTCGATGAGGTCTTTATCCGGTCATAAAAACCCTGACAAACCGGGTGATGCCATTATTCATCACCCGGACGTAAGACGCCTTCTCATGACTCAAAAGGCCATCGCCGAGGGCGGCCGGGCAATGCTCTACGACGCAGCGAAATTTGCAGACCTGATGGTTTACGGTAATACCGAGGAAGAAAAATCCGCGGCAGAAAATTACCTTGGTTTTATGACACCTATTTTGAAAGCCTTTTTGACTGAGATGGGCAATGAGTGCGCCAGTCACGGCATGCAAGTTTTTGGTGGACACGGCTATATCGCAGAGCACGGAATGGAACAAATTTATCGCGACTCTCGAATTTCCACATTGTACGAAGGCACCACCGGCATCCAGGCCATGGACTTGCTCGGACGCAAGGTAATACTCGATGGCTTCAAGCTGTATAGACAATTCAGTAAACAATTTTATAGTCAGGGCTTCAAGGTGCTACTTAAGGGTAAAAACCGTCGGTACGGCGCTAAAATTATAGCAACCACCCTGCGCTGGAATTGGCTCACTGTGAAAATGCTGGCGCGTGCCTCACGCAACCGCGACGCAGTCGGCTCAGCCAGCTATGACTTCCTGATGTACGGCGGCTATCTGAGCCTTAGTTATTATTGGTCAAAAATGGCAGAAGCCGCGTCCGATGGTTTGACAGACAACCCGGACAACTCAGACTTCTATGAGGCTAAACTCGCCACTGCACGGTTTTGGTTTGAGCGAATGCTACCCAGAGCAAAAGCACATGCCGGCACCATGGATCAATCTACAGAGGGTCTGATGGGGCTTTCGCTAGAGCAGTTCAGCGTTCGCTAATCTAAGGTTTTTGCTAGCTTGGAGAATACTGACTAGTTTAATGAGCTGTTTTCTGGGGAAACTGTGAGAAAGGGCTTGGCAGCATTGATGTCCGCGTGCATCAAGCCAAAAGCAGTACACACCAGGGGCCAGATCAGCCTGGTTCCGTAGTCCCTCATTTTTAACTGTCCGTATGAGTAGAGAGAAGCAGCCTGTAGCAGTTGGTTTGGCTTACCTTGGATATAGATCAGCAGAACCCGGTTCCTGTTAGTCCATGCCTGGAGTGTCTGCGAGATCTAACCTGAGACTAACAGCGAAGGGCCGCTGGCTTACTCTAATCCTGTCGCTGCACCTTCCGTTCACCCTCGACAGGGCCAGCGCCCATGAGCAGGCGCTCGAATGTCCATGGACTGCCCCCTCCCAGTGCGACTTGCTGGCCCACGATGGGCGCATAGAAGGTCGCGAGCCCGCCCCCCTTGCCTCAGGCTTATTTGCCCTGAGCTCCGACTTTTGCAGGGAAAGTGAGTTCACTCGTCAGTACCTTTTGGTAATGTGGCACAATCAACAATTCGCTCTGCATGGGTACTGTGGTGCTGACATCTATTATCCATCAGGAACCACAACGCAGTTTCCTGATACTGCTTGTTCTGCTGGCCGCCCTGCAAGGTGGAAATGCCTCGGCGGAGACTCCTCGCTCGAATGATCTACGGCCAAATATCATTCGCATAATGGCCGATGACCTAGGCTATGGCGAATTGGGTAGCTATGGGCAAAAACTCATACGCACGCCCAATCTTGATCAAATGTCCGCAGAAGGCATGCGATTCACACAATACTACGCAGGCAGTGCTGCCTGTAATCCTTCTCGCTTTGCATTTTCGACAGGACGGCATGCACTGACAACCGGGGTTATCACCAATGGGGAAAATTTTTTACCCGCAGACAGTGTGACGGTGGGTAGTGTTATGCAGAGTGCGGGTTATGCGACAGGGTTGATTGGCAAGTGGGCGTTGGGCGATGCCGGTACCAGTGGAGAGCCACTCAAGCAAGGGTTTGATTATTTCTTCGGTTATCCAACCCAGCGCTCTGCCCACAACTATTACCCTGAAACACTGACAGAAAATCGCGGCAGTGCCATATTGACAGGCAATAGAGACTCCGACCGCAAATTAATTGCAGCAGGGCACAAAACGTACGCGCCGGAGGTTATGCAGCAGCGAACCTTGGCTTTCATAAGGGATAACAGCAAGCGAACTTTTTACCTGCAACTGGATTTCAACCTGCCCCATATCAATAGTGAATTGCACCGTTTGACCGGGAACGGATTTGAGATTCCGGGGGCAGGTCGCTACGCTTCTGAAGCGGGCTGGACAGAGGTGGATCGATCCTACGCAGAAATGGTCAGCCTGATGGATGACTATGTGGGTGATATTCTCAGTACACTTCACTCCCTGGGTATCGCTGGGAATACCCTGGTCATTTTTACTTCCGACAATGGTCCGGCAGGAGAACGAAGTCGAGAGTCACTTGAACGGTTCGCAGCCACGGGCCCCTTCAGCGGCTGGAAAGGACGAATGCACGAAGGCGGCATCCGTGTGCCAATGATTGCCTGGTGGCCCGGTACGATTCCCGCCGGAACGACCAACAACGCGTTAGTTACCGCATGGGATGAATTGCCGACCTTCGCCGAACTGATTGCCGCCAGGGCAAAAATCGAATCCGACGGTGTGTCCTTTGCCCCTCTGCTTAAGGGCGCGAACAACCCCCAGCAAGCTCGTTTCCTTTACTGGCGGTTGGATGAAAAAGTCGCCGTACGTTATGGGGATTGGAAATGGGTGGGTATTCGTTACCACACTCCCTTTGAAAAAAACTTTCTCTACAATATTGCCCTCGACCCTGGCGAACTCAGCAATCTCGCCGGAAGTAATCCTGAGCAGTTACATCAATTGCAGGCCATGGTGGATAAATTTCGACTGGCACAGTGAATCGCTTGGCCTCTCCTCATGTAATCGATCATCCACCAGTAAGTGTGCTCACGAACATGAGCTGTACTCAATCATTGGTGAAAAGCGCTGTATCGGCCTTTTTCAGTTGCCAATGGCAGTTTGAAATTATCTTCCGGGCTGCGTTAACCGGGCAGAACCCAGGTTTAAAAGCCAATATCTGATCTGACCTTTGACGTGTGGCGTATGTATTTGCGAGCCGAGTGCTTTTGCTCGCCACACTAACCCACGAGGAAAGACCATGACTATTACTCGAAAACTGTTCGTCATAGCCGCACTGTGCGCCGCGATGCTGGGCACTGCCGTCGCGAATGCCGCCCACCATGAGACTGGTGAACCAATGGCCAAACCCACTGTGGTGGATATAGCCGTTGGCAACCCTGACTTCTCCACACTCGTTGCTGCTCTGCAGGCGGCTGGTCTGGTCGAGGCGTTATCAGGTGACGGCCCTTTCACTGTGTTCGCACCCACCAACGAAGCTTTCGCGCAATTGCCCGAGGGAACGCTGGAGATGTTGTTACTGCCTGAGAACAAAGACCAACTCGTTGCGATCCTGACGTACCATGTTGTGCCTGGCGCGGTTATGGCTGCAGACGTGGTAACGCTGACTGAGGCCAC
>TARA_R110002072_G_scaffold42064_8_pt1 | contig 21752 bp, 22 predicted proteins | sample TARA_R110002072 | Tara Oceans TARA_R110002072 (sample SAMEA4397118) | marine metagenome | biome: Polar Biome; feature: [SRF] surface water layer (ENVO:00010504); material: water (ENVO:00002006), including particulate matter (ENVO:01000060) such as... | depth 5 m | reverse complement strand
CGCCCCACGCCCCCCCAGCTCCCCCACCAACGAGGCCCGCCCATGAGCCTCCATCCCATCACCAACCCCACGCGAACATGCAAGCCCCTCGTCGCCATCGAGCTCGACCAGGATGCCCGCCGAGCACAGTCAGTAAAGACCATCCGGATCAGTTGGAAGGTCTCGCGCAGCGCCTTGGGTGAGCACGCCCCCGAAGGACGATCGCCGTTCGTCACCCTTGAGCTGGCGATCAATCCGTGCAGTTCAGACCAGGCTATGTCCTGCTCCGTGATTGATCCCAAGCACACCACTCGCCGAGCCATTGAGCTCGCTGGGTCAATCCCAACAATCTGTGTGGCTGATTCAGCAATGGGCATCGTGATTGAATCCGATGATCCAACGAATCTCGTCTGCCACCTCCGATCCCCCAAGCACGGTGACCGCTACGAACTGGTCTACATCCGCAGCTCGATCTTCGAGCAGCTCCAAGTCCCCGGCGGTCGCTACGAGCCCATCGGGGCCCGGGGCGAATCCGACTGAGCCAGACCAAACCAAATCAAACTAGATCAGCGCATGAAAAAGCCGCCCAATTGGACGGCTTTCGTTGTTCTAAACACTGTTCGAGCCTCAGCTCTTGCGGAGCATCAGCCATCCAACGATCGCGAAGATCAGCACGGCTGCAGCGCCGCCGCCGGCGATCATGTAGAGCATGTTGGTATCAACCTTGCCCAGGATCATCTGTGAGCCCCCGGTCATGCCCAGCACCATCACGGCCATCGCGACCATGAGCATCAGCACGATGCCCAGCGCGGCTCCGCCGAACATACCAGATGCCGCGCCGTCGTACGCCTCGGCCGATGCCATCGGCATCATCGCCGGTGCGGCCGGTGTGAAGTCTGAGCCTTCGGAATCGGTGCCTTCAAACAATGCACCCGCGACCGAGCCACCAAAGGCGGTATCGCCGATCGCGCTGCCGCCAACCGATGCGCCCGCTGCCGAGTCGGCCGCGAGATCGTCGAGCAGGTTGCCGCCCAGTGATGTATCGTCCGGCTCAAACGCCAGCTGCGCAAGCCCGGAGCCCGAAGCGCCGGCGTCCATGTTGAAACCCGAGCCGCCCAGTGCGCCACCCGAAACAAGCGTGTCGGCGTTGGCATCGATTTCTTCGCCTTCATCAACATCGAAGATCGAAACGCCCGTGCCCTCGTTGGAGGTATCGAATGCCATCGCGCTGGCGCTGCCTGTTGAGCTCAGCGAGATCGCTTCGACGCCACCAGCCGTGTCGGCCAGGGTAATGTCTTCATCGCCGTCATCGTCGCCGGCGAGCAGATCAACCTGCTCAACCTTGAACATCAGCTTATCGCGATCGCGAAACTCCTGGAGCTGTCCGGACTCGGCGAGCGATTGAACATCCGCCTCATCCATGCCGAGCTTGGCGGCTGCTTCGTCGAGCGTGTAAAACATCTTGGCCATGGTGTGGTCTCCGCGTGATCGGATCACGCCAGCGATCAATCACGCCGGCGTGTTGTTGGTTTGAATCATCGTCCCTGCGCTCCGCTTGGGAATCGCATCGCCCGGGCACAGAACAGCCCGAGAGAGAAGGATAGCACACCTAGCCCCCTTTGGGTACCGGCATGCCCTGACCCTGTACGCAGGCCGAACAGGCGTGGTTTCATCAATTGGTGCACACAACTGGTGTTCTCAATGCCCATATCCGGGCTTGTCGGCTCATCCGATCGAGCGCGTGACCGACACCCCGGCATACAACCCCGCCACGGCTTCTCGCGGCACCGTCATCGGCGGATAGCTGTTATTGATCGGCTGGATCCGGATCAGCTCGCCCCCCGACTCATCCTTCTGAAAATACACCCGTTTAAAAGTACTCTCGTCGTCACGCTCGAGACGCACAAAGCAGTCCATCCCGTCTTGGATCTCACGGGCCGGCGAGAACACGACAATGTCGCCCTCGCGGTAGTTGGGCTCCATCGAGTCCCCCACCACCCGGGCCGCGAAGGCATCGGGGTCGTTGAGATCCGGGGCGCGGACATATTCGTCGGCGATCCGGGCGGGATAGCCCATATCGGTAAAATCCGCCGGATACCCAGCCGTCACCTTGTTAATCAACGGCACCTCCATCGGCAGCATCCCCAACGCTCTGGGCGGCTGTTCATCGGCTTGTTCATGGGCTTGTTCATGGCCCTGCTTGTTTTCTGAGTCATCTGATGGCTGGGCATGATCCGGATCGATCTGGTCGATCAGCCGACGGAGTTCGCCCGATTCGTAGAGCCCGTCGAGCGAATGCTTGGACTTGGTGCCCATCGCCAGGCAACGCGCGAGCCGAGCGACGGACTCCTCGCGCTCGCGCAGCTGCTCGAGGCTCTCGCGGATCGGCTTGGGCGTCTGATCCCACTGCGCACACTCGAAGAGCTCGCCCGACTGGAACGAGAGCGCCTGCTCGAGCTTCTCGATCAACGCGTCGGCCGGCGGCCCCTTGTGCCCGTTCTCAATAGATGAAAGGTACGACTTGGCGCACCCGACGCGATCTGCGAGCGTCGCCAGCGACAGCCCGTTCTGCACGCGGTGCTGCCGCAGCATTGAGGCAAACGAGCCCACGCGAGCGGTGCCGGGTTGAAGAGGTTGATCAGTCATCTGTTTTCGAGAGGGTCTTGAGATGGAACGCGAAATGTTGATATCTCGATACATTTGAGCATAGTGACAAGATCTGTGCGCTGATTCGTTGATATGCCTAACAATACCCTTGCAAATCGTTCTCTTCCTTGTGTATACTGAAAAATCGTTCACATTATTGTGAACAAATCAGAGCACATGTCAAGAAACAAACAGAATTTGACCGGGATAGATAGGCAAGGAGACCAAAATGGGGCGTACCACCAATACAGCGGACTGGCTCGACGGCATCAGCGAGGACATGGACCTACGAAAGCGGCGCGAGGACTCGCTGACGGACCAGATCGTTCGCCGGGCCCATTGGCTCGAGCCCCGCGATTGCGAGCTGGTGCTCTTGATGTTCCGCGACGGACGATCGGCCCGGTCCATCGCTCTGCTCAACAACGACTGCCCGCGCCAGATCCGCCGAAGAATCAAGCGCCTCGTCCATCGGCTCCAAGACCCTCGCGTCGCGTATGTCGTCGCCCACCACGAATCATGGAGCAAGTCACGCAAGTCCATCGCCCGAGCGCTCTTCATCCAGGGGCGATCGATCCGCGAGACCACCGAAGAACTCGGGCTGAGCTTCTACTCCGTCCGCAAGCACCGCGAAGCCATCGACGCGATGTGCGCCGCCGAGATCGACACCCCGTCGCCGAGCACGCTCCGCGCGTGGCGATAACAAACAGGCACACACAGAGAGGTTGACCATGGGATGGAACCGATCCAAAGCAATCCACACGCCGACGAAGGTCGTCACGCCAGCTGCTCCCAGTGAGTCGGCCGTGCGCGCCTGCGCCGGGTTCGGATTACTGGTCGAGACCCAAGCATCCGACGCCCCGAAGCACACACGCCCAACCCCCGACATGCTCCGCGCGATCGAGCAAGCCCAAACGGTTCTCCTCACCGGCCCATCAGGCTCAGGAAAATCCTGCCTGCTCCGCGGGCTTCAAAACACACTTGGCAAACAACACGGCATCGGATCTGTCCACAGAGTAAATAACACCTCATTGCCCGGTCGCTCACTCATCGACCTGCTCGGTGGCTCGCTCAACGAGAAACTCTCGATCCTATCGCACGCCGGGCTCGCCGAGCCCCGGCTCTGGGCGCTCTCGCCGGCCTGCCTCTCAGAAGGCGAACGCGCCCGGTTCAGCCTGGCGATCGCGATGAGCCGAGCCAAGCCCGGCGATGTGCTCATCGTCGATGAACTCTGCACCGCGCTCGATCGCACCAGCGCGTACGCGTTGTCAAGAACCATCCGACGCTGGGCGAACCGTTCTGGCATCACACTCATCGGCGCATCAGCCCACGAAGACATGGAGTCCATGCTCGACCCGGACCTTGTGATTGATCTGCACTCGAACGCCCTTCGCCCATCGACGGGCTTGATCGAACAACCGATCCACATCGAACCCGGCACCATCGACGATTACCGACAGCTCGCCCATCTGCACTACCTCGCCGACGAACCCGCGACGCGCACGCTGGTGCTCAGGGCAACCCGCACGACACCAACGCAAGGCCAACTCCTCGCGGGGGTGCTGGTGGTCTCGATGCCCACGCTCAATGCGTCGTGGAGAAGCCGGGCGTGGCCGGGTGTCTTCAACACAGACAGCAAAGCGATCAACGCCCGTCGACTCAACGCACACCTGCGGACCATTTCGCGGGTGATTGTCGAGCCGCGATCGCGTGGGCTCGGGGTGGCGAGCGCGTTGGTCCGGGCGTACCTGCACAACCCACAAACGATCGCGACCGAATCAATCGCCGCGATGGGATCGGCCTGTCCATTTTTTGAGCGCGCCGGGATGACCCCCTACCCGCTGCTCCCCTCCCCGACCGACCTGAGGCTCATCGACGCCATCGAGCATGAACACTGCACGCTGTGCGATCTGACAAAGCACGAAACCATCGACAACCCGCTCATCGCCCGCGAGCTGATCACCTGGAGCAAGAGCCGAAAGCTTGTCGGCCCAGGGACCCACGATCGACACACCGCCCAGCAACTCGCCCCCATCGCCGCCTGTCGGCTCCTCGCCCAACCCCGCGCGTACGCCCATGTACATCAAGAACACGAAGACGCAGAGGGAAGCAATCGGGATGGAACACACTGAAAAAACCGAACCAAACGAGCAACCAAAACAACCCAAGATCGAACGCAAACCGGATCGCCTGCCGAGCGCCGTGGTGTTTTATATGAGTTGGTCGCAGCGCCGAGCGTTGCTCAATGCGATCAAGCCGATGGGCGAGAACCGCTCGCGGGCGTTGCTCATCGCGCTGGGCTTGCACGAAATCGCTTGAGCACACAAGAACAAACCGGACAAACAAGAGAGAAGAGAGACCGAAACATGCACGAAGAATACGACGGAACCAGCGAACAAGAACACCCCTCGCCAATCGACCACTGCCCCACAAGCCCCGACGAGCTCCATCACTGGATCCTCGATCATCTGGGCATCCGCGTAGTCCGCGAAGCGCTCACCGAAGGGCACCACGCGCCGTTCGAGTATCTATGCCATGCGTTCTTTGAGGACTCGCTGCCGAGGGATTGCGTGGTCTGGGCGAACCGTGGAGGCGGCAAAACCTTCTACGCCGCGCTGGCGACGCTGCTCGATCTGGTGTTTAAGCCCGGCATCGAGATCCGCATCCTGGGCGGCTCGCTCGAACAATCCAAACGCATGCACGCCCACCTGCGCGAGCTCTTGACCATCGAGCCCTTCGACGAGCTGATCGAGGGCAAGATCACCGATCGACGCATCCGCCTGACCAACGGCTCGAGCGTCGAGCTCTTGGCCCAGTCACAGACCTCCGTCCGCGGGACGCGCGTCCAGAAACTCCGATGCGACGAGGTTGAGCTGTTCGATCGTGATGTGTGGGAAGCCGCCCAGCTCGTCACCCGCGAGAAACGCTGCGGCGACCTCCGAGTCAAAGGCTCAATCGAGTGCCTCTCGACGCTCCATGTCCCCTTCGGGCTTATGCACGATCTGGTCTCGCAGAGCATCGAGGACGACGGCGCGTCGCGCAAGGTCTTCCGCTGGGGGGTCGTCGATGTGCTCGACGAATGCGACGACCAAAGGCACCAGTGCCTGGGCAGCGACGACAACAACAACCAACCATGCCCACTGGCAAGCGAGTGCGCGGGCAAAGCCAAAGGACGCGATCGGCGGGGTCAGGTCCCCGGGCACATCACCATCGACGACGCCATCGCCCTCAAGCAGCGCGTCGGCACCGAGACCTGGAACGCCGAGATGCTCTGCCTGCGCCCCAAGCGCACCGACTGCGTGCTCCCCGAGTTTAATCCGGACATCCATGTGGTCGATAAGCTCCCCGATCACCCGCACGGCACGCTCTGGATCGGGGGCATGGACTTCGGGATCCGCTCGCCCACAGTGGTGCTCTTCGCGGGCGTGGATCACGACGGCGTCGTCTGGGTCGCCGGCGAGTATGTCAAAGCCGACGCGGCCCTCGATGTGCATATCGAGCACATCGAGTCGTTCCGCCACCGCCCCAAGTGGATCGGCGTGGACCCGGCCGGTCGCCAGCGCGGGTTCCAGACCGGGATCTCGGAAGTACAAGCGATGAGAAAAGCCGGGCTGACGGTGCACGATCGTCGCCTGGGCCTGCACGAGGGGCTCGGGCTCATCCGCGCCCGGCTCAAGCCCGCCGCCGGTCGGATCGGTTTGTATATCCATCGCTCGTGCGAGCAGCTGATCGAATCGCTCACCAAGTACCACTACCCGGCGGATCAACCGATGTGCTCATCACCCGAAAAGGACGGCTCGGACCACTGCGTCGATGCGCTGCGATACATGATCCAGAACCTGGACAAGGCGTACACATCGCGCTGTGAATCGTACCTGAGCAACTAGGGCATGGGCGCCAGCATCGGCAGCAGCGCCCCGATCACGATCGTGAAGGCGATCGCCAAGAGCCCCAGCCCCCCGAGCACCTGGATCGTAAAGATCACCACCTCGCGGGGATACTTCTTGAGATCCGAGCAGCGGACGGCCTTGTACCCGATCGCCAAAAAGATCGACATCGGGATAATCAACAGGTACCAGATCGAGTGCACAGCGAGGGCATCAACAAACGGCGTATAAGCGAGCGTGTTCATCATGCCCCCCCCTTCGCGGAGTCATCGGCTTGATGCCCGTTCCAACCCGGCATGTGCTTGGGGTTGGGCACCAGCGCGTCGATGATGACAATCAGGTTGAGCATCCCGGCGAGGACGATCGAGAGCATCGCGATCTCGTTGAGCCGACCGAGCCCTGGCAGGTTCGGCGGGCCCATCCCTGATGCGATCTGCGCCTGGGTCAACGGCTGCCAGATGGCCCGGGTGCCGTCCTCGACGCGGTGCTCGCCCGGGTACCCGTTGCGGAGCGCGCCGGTTCGCAGGTCGTAGGCCTTGAAGTGTTTCTGGTGGATCTGGTCGACCACGATGGTGGACGGGCCCACGAGCATCTGCCCGTAGAACCAGACCCGGTTCTCTTTGGAGTCGATCGCGTCGATCCCGCCGATGAGCAAGCCGAAGAAGAACAGCCCCATCACCCCGACCATCGCCAGCAGCCCCCGCTTGCGCTGCCCGAGCACGAGGTGACCCGCCCCCGGGAAAACGCACGCCACGAGCCCGGCCAGCGGGTTCAACTCGGTTGTCGATGAGCTTTGCATAGGTGTAAAGTGTACGCCCGGGAACCGCTCCGGCTGGGGTGAGTATAAAACCTTGTTGAGCGGGACAGATTCGTCCTCAATTCCCTATTGACACCGCGATTGGCGCGGGTACCCTACGCAAATCGCCGATCACGCTTTTTCCGGCTCGCGACGACCGAACCTTGGACGCACATCAACAAGCAGGCACACAAATTGACGAGGTAGAACAATGTTGATTCAATCAGAAACACAGACAGGAATCAGAAACCCCGTGGCTGGTGTGCTGGCCGCCGCCGGCGCGGGCGTGGGCACGCCCGATAGCACGCTCGGGCTTTCAAGCCCCTGGACCGACACCGATTTGGGCTCTGCGTCCGATTATTCGCAGGCCCTCTTCGCCAACACCCCCTGGTGCGCCAAGGGTGATGATCTCGATGATGACGAGGCCTATTTCCTCGACGATGACGATGATGACGACGATGACTTGGACGACGATTACGACGATGAAGACGACGACGATTTCGATGATGACGAAGACGATGCGGATTCGCTCGACGATGAGGACGATGAAGAGCTGTGAACGCTGAGTCCATCCTCGGCCCCGGCGTTCCAGAAGAAGGAGCAGCTCATGGGCAGCGAAGGACCGGATCGTCGAACAAAGAACAGTGATCGCCGAAAGAGCGGCTCGGGCAAGCCCCCGCCGGGAACGGTCATCGACCGTCGGCTCGGGCTCGACCAGCGCGTCGAGAACGACCCGCGGGCCAAGGGCTCAAAGCCCACCACCAAAGCTGATGCCAAAGCCAAGCCCGCGCCAGCCGCGAGCACAGGCGACAAGGCCACCGGGCTTGAGCGCAAGCGTGGACGCGGTCGTCGGCTCTCGGAGTTCACCAAAGCCGCAGAAGAAGGCGAAATGACCACCGAGCAGTTCCTCTTCCTGATGGCGATCGACGCCTTCAAGAAGGGCAACGACCGGATGTTCCCCACCTGGACCGATGTGCTCGAGGTGATCCGCCTGCTCGGGTACCGCAAGACCATGCCGACCGAACTCAACTTGCCCTCAGCCGAGGACTGGCTCGAGCGCTCCGACGCGCCCGCCAATGTCCGCCCGGACCGCTGGGCCGAGCGGTTCACCGACGATCAGCTCGGGATCGAGATGGGCAACGAATCCGCGATCTCGACGCCTAAGAAGACCCGGACCAAGACCGAGTCCGAGCTCACCGACGAGGCTCTTGATGCCTTCGAGGCCGCCTTCGGCGACGACGACGAGCACTTCGAAGCCGACGAGTTCTTGGGCGAGGACTTCGACGACGGGATGGACGACGGGTACTCCGAAGCCGCGTGATGAAGCCTGGATGCAACTCCCTCGCTTCCAATCGGGTATGACCCGGTATGTACGCCGCACTCTTTATCTCAGCACTGCACATGATCAACCCCGAGCGGGTTGATCATTTTTCAATTCCAATCGCTACTGCCTCGGGCGAAGTCACCGTCTATCCGGGCGTGATCGAGTTCCCAGAAAAGCCCAGCAACCGGGCAGCCATGCTCTTCTCGGGCGGGCTCGTCGCGGACATCGACTGGTCGGTGCCCGGCTCGATCGAGCACCAGGGCAACACCATCGAGCTGACAATCTCCGGTGAACCCACCCGCGACGGCAAGGCCATCGCCGATGCGTTGCTCGACGCAGGGTTCATTGTGGTTCGCTACAGCTCGGTGCCCGAGGGCCAGATGCTCACCAATACGACGCCCATCGCGTTCCCCGCGACGGTTGAGCTCGCACAACTCGCATGGGATCAAGCCGTCGAGCGGACCAGGCTCGATCCATCGCGGATTGGGGTCGTCGGGCACAGCATGGGGGCGACGCGCGGGGTGCTGACCAGCAACGGCCAAGCGGGCGGGTATGTACTCATGGCTGGGGCATACATCACGCCGACGATGGAATCACCGCGAGCGTTGGCCGAGCAAGCGCTGAGCAATGAGAACACCAAAGACTCTACAGACTACGACGGCTCGGGCGAGGTCTCCGGCTGGGAGATAGCCGCGAGCAACGCGATCGCGTCATCGACGGTGCGGGGCAGCGATCGACTGACCAACAACGGGCACGAGTATCCGTGGCCGAGTGATCTGCTCATCGAGCATAACGCCAAAATCTGCGGCATCTGGGGTGGGCTCGACAACATTTCGTACCACGCCCCGGTGCTCGAACACCTGTACGAAGCCGCACATAAAGACCACCTAAACGAACATCTAGAGACATTGTACTTCCCCAAGCTGGGGCATCAGCTCTGCGAAGAAGCCGATCGGCTCATCGGTCCGATCGACGCGGCGGTGCTGCAACAGGTTGTCCGATGGCTTGAGCAAACGATTCCAGAAGACAACTAGATCAGGCGAGAACTGGCTTGATCATTTCTCGTAGTAATCGATATTGATCTGCACGAACCTCGACCACTCGGCCGGCAGGTCTTCGTCCTGGAAGATCGCCTGGACGGGGCATTCGTCGACGCACAACCCACAGTCGATGCAGGTATCCGCGTCGATGTAGAGCTGGTCGGCACTCTCAAAGTCGGGCTCGTCCTTGGTCGGATGGATGCAGTCGACGGGGCATGAATCCACACAAGCGGTGTCCTTGGTCTTGATGCAGGGCTCGGCGATGATGTGTGTCATGGAAATATCCTTTTCTCGGTCAGTTGCTCGGCTGTCCAAATCAGAACGCCGGCTCGGGTATGGTCGAACGATTCGCCCGGGCACTTGAGCCCCGGGCATCGGCCAGCCCCGTATCTTTTATCCCCGCGCGGGTTGTACGAACAAACGGGCGCAGGGAGCTCTTGGAGTATGTCGTGCATTTTAGACGGATGCAAGCCCCAAAGCCGAAGAGACTGATTCTCATCAAAACCCGGCTCGAAAAACAGCTGGATATCGGTCGCACACGCAAAGCATGCTCACCCCTGCGTACGATCGGACCATGAGCACCCCCACCTCCAAACAAGCCGCCACAAACAAATCCAGCGACCCCATCACCCACACCGTCACCCAAGCCAACCGAGATGCCCACACGCAGTGGCTCCTGGAGATCACCCAGCTGCCCACGGGCACCGGCAAAGAAGGCCGCGTCACGGCATGGATCGATCGCTGGCTCAAAGATCGCCCGCAGATCACCAAGCACAACGACCCCCACGGCAACTTCGAGCTCCGGCTCAAAGCCAGCGACGAATCCGAGCACCCGATCTACTTCACGGCCCACCTCGATCACCCTGGGTTCGCGCTCGATGAGATCCGCTCGGACACCGAACTCGTGGTCTCATTCCGCGGCGGCGTGATGAGCGACTACTTCCCGGGGGCGAAGATCCGGATTCACAGCAATGATGGCGATGGCTTTGCGATGGCCACCATCGGCGACGAGATCAAAGCGAAGAACGACGAGGGCACCGAAGAATCCATCAAGCCCTTCAAGCAGTACACCTGCACGCTCGATCAAACACCCGGCTTCGATCTGAAGGTCGGGATGCTGGGCACTTGGGATCTGCCCGATGCACGAATCGTCGACGACGAGTTCGGCGGCGTGATCCACACCAACGCGTGCGATGACCTCGCGGCTGTGGCCGCGGCACTAGGTGCACTCGATGAGCTCGCCAGCCTGCAAGCCGCCGGCACCCTGATCGGGGATATCCGTGTGCTCTTTACACTGGCCGAGGAAGTCGGGTTCATCGGCGCGATCGGGGCGAGCCGCGACGGGTTCATGCCCAAGGGCTCGCGGATCATCGCGTTGGAAAACTCCCGTGCCTTCACCGACTCGCCCATCCACGGCGGCCCCATCGTCCGCGTTGGCGATCGCATCAGCATCTTCTCACCAGAGCTCACCGGAGCCGTCGCCAAGGTCGCCGAGCGGATCGCGGGCGGGCCAGCGACCCCAACCGCGTCGCAGAAGAACAGCTCACAACCGAGCTGGAAGTGGCAACGCAAGCTGATGGCCGGCGGGGCGTGCGAGGCCAGCGTGTACTGTGCGTACGGCTACACCTCGACCTGCGTGTGCCTCCCACTGGGCAACTACCACAACATGGCCGGGCTCAGCGAGGCCCAGGCCGGCACGCACGAAAAAGACTTCGGCGGCCCGCCCCGCGTGGGCTGCGAGTATGTCGGGCTCGACGACTACGCCGGCATGATCGACCTGCTCATCGGGTGCGGCATCGACCTGCCCAGCTCGCCGGGCTTTGTCGAACGGATCGAGAAGCTGTGGACAGACACCAACTTCGTTCTCGAATCCGGGAAGTAATCAAGATTCAGTTGGCGCTTTGCGGATTCGCTTGCCGTTGAGCAGGGTGCCGATCGGGGTGTAGCGGACCAAGAACTGATACGATACAAAAAGCACCACGCTCGATCCGACCATCACCACCAGCATTTTGATCTCGGGCGGTGCGCCCATTTTGTGCGCCAGCACCGACCCCACCACCACCAGCGGCAGGTGCACCAGATACACCCAGTAGGAGCTGTCCGATCCATACCGGATCACCCGCGCGAGCCTCGGGCCCGGCGTGCTGAGCAGCTGCACAAACAACCCCGTGAGCCCGAGCCCGAAGCCGGTCGTCATCAGCGCGTGCCCGGCTTTGATCCGTGCAATCAATGCGCCGCTGGCCACCTCGCCCTGGAGGGCATCGAGCCCGTCGAGCTTGGTGACGCCCGAGAGATACAGCGGAACCGCGATCGCCAGCCCGATGGTCATCGCCACCCACCACCGCTTGGCGAGCCGATCGATCACGCTCCGGTGCGGGTACAGCAGCCAGCCCGCAGCAAATGGGAGCGCGAAGTACGCGAAGACCTCCCACTGAGGCTTGAGCGAAGTGAGCGCGCTTGGAGAATAGATCGGCTGCGTATACAGCAGCCCGAACACTGGGATCGCCAGCAAGAACACCCCGAACCACGAGCCCACGCACCACGCGATACACGCCCCAAGCCGATCGACCGCGCGGGCGTACACGCGCCCGCCGAATCGCCCGATCACATGGACCAACAATCCGCCAGCGACGAAGTAACAGAGCACATAGAGGAACCAGAAGTGCCAGAGCATACCGAACTGGCCGTTGTCGCCGAAGGTGTCTGTCCCCCATGCGGTCTTGATCATGTTGGTGATGCTCTCCTGCATCGGCCAGCCCCACTGCGACGAGTAGCCAAAGCCCCAGGCCGCGGCGCACAAGGGCTGGAGGATCAGCATCGCGAGTATGAATGGGATCAGCAGGCGCTTGGCCCGGTGCACCAGCGTGGGCATCGCCCCCCGACGCAGCACCAGCATCGCGGTGAAGAAGCCCGAGAGCAGGAAGAACACCTCCATACGCCAAGAGTGGATGAACATCACCGAGAGCGAGATCGCTTCGCTCTTTTCGGGATCGCTCACCGCCCAGTAGAAGGGAGGAATCCCCTCAACGAACGGGATCGCGGCGTGGATCCACACGCCGAGCATCATGGCGATGGCCCGCAGCGCATCGAGCGCGTGCAGGCGCTCGTGCTTGGTCGATTCTTCGATGGTCATGGATATCCCCTGAGCTGACGAGAAGCTCATCAGTGCGACAATCATAGCGTATCAGCCGCCGACCCTGTTCTTGGAATTCCCAACGGGTGATTTCAATACTCATCAAGAAAACCCCGTGGCTTGCGGGGCTCTCGAATCGAGGTCAGGATCAGGTTATGGCTGGGATCACGGCTCGCAGAAGCACGACGAGCTCACTTCTACATCGCACTTGGAGAAGGCGACTGCGAGGCGTGGCTCGATGGCCTTGGCTTCTTTGGTTTTCCCTTGCTCGAGCAGGGCGTTGCGGAGCCCGGTGAGGGCCCAGCCGTTCTCGCGGTTCTGTGCCAAATCCTCGCGATAGAGACGCTCGGCCTCGGCGTATTGACCGTCGCTCATGAGTAGTGCACCCAATGCGTGACGCACCGGGAGCATCCAGGCCGGGGGTTCGTCATAGATCAATGCGTCCTCATGTTTGATGCCCTCGCGCAGAATCGCAAAGGCTTCTTCTCGCCGACCCTCGCGGAAGAGCAGCTCTCCCTGCATCATGGCGCGGGCGATGGGGAGCACATCATGGACCTGATTATTGAACACATACCATTCGCTGGGCACGAGCTCTACGCGCCGCTCGAACTCTTCCATTTCTTGGCGGGCCTGCTCGGTGCGGCCGAGCGCTGAGTTCGCGATGGATCGGGCGTACGAATAGGTCGCACGGGACATCAGCCTCCACTCGGGGTAGTCTGATTGTTCAAGGATCTGCTCCCACTTTCCAAAGCGGATGAGCACATGCAGATTCGTCGCCATGATGCCCTCGATGATCCCGGCGAGCTCGCGCAGGTTCTCCTCGGGGATCTCGGCTTCGAGCTGCTCGGCGGCCGCGATCGCGGTGGCGAAGTCGCCACTCATCATGCTGGCGAACGCAAGGAAATGAATATTGTGGGCGTAGTAGATCGAGTAGAACCCCGGAGCGGGGGCTTTGGCGAAGTACGCCTGATCCGCCAAGATCGCGGCTTTGTTGCTGTCGACCGCATCAGGGTATCGCCCGACGCGGATAAAGATATGCGAGGGCATGTGCACCAGGTGCCCGGAGCCCGGGACAATACTGGTCAGGCGCTCGGCGGCTGGAATCGCGCGATCAGGATCAGCCGACGCTTCGACCGCGTGAATATAGAAATGGTTCGCCCCCGGGTGCTGGGGGTACGCCTCCATCACAGCCTCGATCACACTCACCACCTCACTGATGCTTCCCTTGGGCGAGCCGTCCACATCCCAGTAGTCCCACGCCTGCAGGTTCATCAGCGATTCGGCGTAGAGCGTGGCGACATCGGGGTCATCCGAAAAACGGTTGTACACGCCCTGCATCGCATCGGCGTAGGCCTGGTCGAGCCCTGTCCGATCCTCCGGAGCCGGATACTCATAGCGCGCGGTCAGAGCACGGATCAAACCTTGCTCGACGGGCGATTCATTGTCGATGCGTTCGATGGCCGACTCGATCGCCTCGCTGGCCCGCTTGGATCGCTGCTCGCTCATGGCAGGATCGTTGATATTGATCCCCTGGCAGTACGCGATCCCCCACCACGGCATCGCGGCATCAGGATCGGCCTTGGCCGCCATCTCAAACGAGCGCACGGCTTCGTCGTGGTTGAAGCCGTACATGAGCTGCATGCCCTGGTTGAACCATCGCTGGGCATCGGACGATGAGGTCGTGATGGCGCGGGTGTAGTTGCCGAAGCCCTCGTACATCTGTGCACCGCGAGCGGCTTCTGTCGTCTGCGAGGACGAAGCGCAGCCCGGAGCCATCCCGAAGATCAAGATCAGCAATGTGGTGAGGGCGAGATGGCTCAGGCATCGCGTCGCGAACCCGGTCATAAGAGAGTTGAAAGCGCAGTTCATGGCGTAATCTCCGTGATTTTTGGCGGTCTACAGCACACCGACGAGAGCGCTCGGCATGCACCATCAGTATGCGTGATCTGCGTACATCGCAGGACACCGGTTTGGACAAAATTCACTGAGTTGATGCAAAATCGTGCCCAGGAGTCGAGAAATCAATATCAACGCGCTCCCAATAAGCAGGTACAGGCTGTTAAGATCCATCTGTATCCCCGGAACGATTCGGGAGTCGGGGATCGTACATAGGGAGCACTCCATTGGGAATCGGCATTATCTTGGGTATCGTGGGCGCGGGCGTGGTTGTCATCTTGGCGCTGATCATGTTCGTGGCGGGCATCTACAACAAGCTGGTGGTCCTAGCCAACCGGTACAAGAATGCCTTTGCGCAGATCGAGGTGCAGCTCAAGCGTCGCCATGATCTGATCCCCGCCCTCGTCGAGACGGTCAAGGGCTACATGACCCATGAGCGCGAGACGCTCGAAGCGGTGATCAATGCAAGGAATGTCGCCGCGAGCATGCTCAAGGACGCGGCCAAGGACGCGAGCAACCCGGACTCGATGCGTTCGCTCGCCAATGCCGAGGGCGCACTGGGCGGCGCAGTCGGCGGGCTCTTCGCGGTGATGGAGTCCTACCCGGATCTCAAGGCCGATCGCAACATGCTGGCCCTGCAAGAAGAGCTGACCTCGACCGAGAACAAGATCGCGTTTAGCCGCCAGGCATACAACGATTCGGTCACCAAGTACAACACCAAGCGCCAGTCGTTCCCCACGATCGTCATCGCGCCGATGGTCGGGCACGCGAGCGATGCATCCATGCTCGAGTTCGAGGACTCGGCCCAGATCCAATCCGCCCCCGAGATCAACATCCACGACTGAGCCCAGCAACCAAGCAACCCAAAGCAACCATGAGCAAGATCAACAAGGAATACCCGACCAGCACCGATGTTAGAACGGAAACCAGCACCGGCTCGGCGATGGACTTCTTCGAGCACCAGGACAAGGCCAAAGCCAGCACGCGCAAGTTCTTGATCCTCTACGCCATTACTGTGGGGCTGATCTGTATCTCGGTGGGGCTGCTGGTCGCGGGGATCGTCTGGGGCAATACCTCGTCGGATCTACCCAGCGGGCGAGCCGTCCCGATGGACACCGTCATTATCGGCGGCGTGGTCGGCATGCTCGCCACCGCCTTGCTCATCGGGCTCAGCACAGTGTACCGGGTGTCCGAACTCCGCGGCGGCGGAATGGCCGTGGCCCATGCCCTCGGGGGCACGATCATCAACCCATCGACCCAAGACCCCGACGAACGCCGGGTGCTCAATGTCGTCGAGGAGATGGCGATCGCGTCGGGCGTGCCGGTGCCGCCCGTGTTCATGATGAGCAAAGAAAACGGGATCAACGCCTTCGCCGCCGGCTACTCGCCCGGCGACGCGGTGATCGGCGTCACCAAGGGCTGCGTGCAGGGGCTCACCCGCGACGAGCTCCAGGGCGTGATGGCCCACGAGTTCAGCCACATCCTCAACGGCGACATGCGCCTCAACATCCGCATGATGGGCTTCCTCAGCGGGATCACGATCCTCTCACTCATCGGGATCACGATCGTCCGCACCATGCCCTACACGACCCGGAGAAAATCCGACTCCAACGGCGGCATGGCCCTGATCATCGCCGGGTTCGTGCTGATGATCCTGGGCTGGGTGGGCACGATGTGCGCCCAGCTCTTGCAGGCCTCGGTCAGCCGACAGCGCGAGTTCCTCGCCGATGCCTCGGCCGTGCAGTTCACCCGCAACCCCGACGGGATCGCCAACGCCCTGCGCCGAATCGGGGGCGGCGCGACCCGGGCCAAGATCAAGCACCCACGCGCCCAAGAAACCGGGCACATGTTCTTTGGAAACTCAACCGGGTCGGTGTCGATGGCCAGCTCGCCATTGGCCACGCACCCGCCGCTCAAGGAGCGGATCAAGCGGATCGATCCGCAATGGGATGGCACCATGCTCGTGCCGCTGCTCGGGCAGGCTGCACCGAAACCCAAGAAACGACCAACGCCCAGAGAACGCATCGATGCGATGGGCATCCCGGGCACTCAGGGCATTCCGGGCATCCCCGGCACTCAAGGCGTCGGCGCGATCCTGCCGTTGCTCGCCCTCTCGGGCATGATGACCCCCGCGCACATCGACCACGCCCAGAAGCTCATTGTTGAGATCCCTGAGCCGCTCCGCGAAGCCGCCCACGATCCGTTCAGCGGCCGAGCCGTCGTCTACGCCCTGCTGCTCGATCGCAAAGACGCCGCGGTCCGCCAAGAGCAGCTCAAATCCATCGCCGGCTCGGGCGACGGCGCGATTGCTCGGCTCGTCGAGCAGCTCGCCCCCGACGCGACCAAGATGGGCGCGCATCTGCGATTACCACTGCTCGACATGACGCTGGGCGCGTTGGCCCAGATGTCCGAACGCCAGCACAGCACTTTCCGTAAGCAGGTCGATGTGCTGATCAAGATGGATAAGTCCGTCGAGCTCTTCGAGTGGATGACCATGGGCATCCTCACCCGCCACCTCGACGAACGCTTCGGCATCGCCAAGCGCAAGCACGTGCAGTATTACTCGCTGGGCAAGCTCGAACGCGAAGTGAGTGTGCTGCTCAGCGCCCTGGCCCACGCGGGCGTGGTGGATAAGAAAGACCGCCAAGCCGCGAATACCGCCTTTGAGCTCGGTGCCCAGACCATCCACGGCATCCGTTTAGATTTTCTGCCCAACGACCAAGCCGGGCTCGCCCAGGTCCACGAATCGCTCCACAAGCTGAGCATGTGCTCGAACAAGCTCAAGCGCGAACTACTCAAAGCCGCCGCCCTTGTGTGTGGCAGCGACCAACAGATCACCACCGACGAAGCCGAGCTCCTGCGAGCCGTGGCCGATGCGCTCGGCGTGCCGACGCCGCCGTTGATGCCCGGCCAGAAGCTGGTCTGATCTGTAGCCTGAACCATTGATGACAAGCCCAATAAAAAACCCCGCTCGATGAACGGGGCTTTGGTGATCTATTGCTTGATCGAACTCTTTAGCTGTCTCGCCTAGCTGTCTTCGGCCTTGGAGATCTGCCACTCTTCGAGATCGACCGGAGCCTGGCGACCAAAGATCGAGACCAACACCCGCACGATGCCCTTCTCGGGGAAGAGCTCGTCGACGGTGCCCTCGTAGTTCTCGAAGGCGCCCTCGCGGATCATCACCGCTTCGCCGGGCTCGAAGGAGAGCTTGATGGTCGGCTCATCCTCTGGCTTGCGCGAGTCGAGGAGCATCTTCTCGGCTTCGTGCATCTCCATCGGGGTCGGGCGGCCGGCGGTGCCGATGAAATCGCCCACGCCGGTGGTTTCCTTGATCAGGAAGAAGATGTCCTGAGGAATACGCCCGTCTTCTTCCAGACGCATCTCGACGAAGACATACCCGGCGTAGAGCTTCTCTTCCTTGATCTTGGCCTTGCCGCCCTTGATCGTTTTGATCTTCTCGGTGGGCACCAAGATGCGCCCGACCAGATGGGTCATGCCCTCGATCTGGATCTTGCGGAGCAGGGTGTTCTGGACCGAGTTCTCTTTGTTCGACGCCACGCGGAGCACGAACCAGAGCATCCCGTCCTGAACGAGGGGCTCGTCGTGACCGATCATGCCTTCAATCACCGAGTCGGGTGTTGCCTGTTCTTCGGCTTGGGCTTCCTGCTCGGCGACCTGCGCGTTGGGCTCGCTGATCGGCGTGTCGTCTGTGTGTGTTGTGTGTTCGTCCATGTGAGTGTCGCTCCTTGCAAGCGTGCTCTGACTGATTGTGTGTTGATGGCCAAGGAGCCATAGTGCAGGTGGGGTGCGCGAGCGGCTTAGTTCTCGAGGACGCCGACCGCCTGGAATATCTGTGAGAAGCCCGAATCGACGATGAACAAGAAGCCCGCGATCAGAAAGGTCGCCACAATCACCACAATCGTTGAGCCCTTGACCTCGCGGTAGGTGGTCCAGTTGACTTTTTTCATCTCGCCGTCGGTCGCGATCAGGAACTCCACGGCTTGCTTCTTCATGCCCACAAAGACATAGAGCAGCAACGCCCCAAGGAGCATCACACCCCCAGCCGCAGCGGACTGGAGATACAGGACCGGAAAAATCGGGGTCGCGGCCGCGTTGCGGACGGTTGCTTTGAGCTTGGGCGCTTCGCTGGTGCCCGCAAGCACCTGCGCCGTGTCGACCCCTTGATCACGGACTTCGTCGCTCGAAAACGAGCCAACGGTGAGTGTCGCGGTCGAGTTTTTGCCCGCTTTGTAGTCTTCGACGAGTGCGGTACCAAAGGGCACCGGGACATCGTCGAGCGATCCGGTCTCGTACTTGAGCAGCTCGACGGTGTCGCCGACGCTGACCTCGCCCTCGACGCTGTTGATCGCCAGCGTCCATGTGCGGGCCGGCAGACGGACGATCCCGGCTTGCCCCCACGCCCAAGCGGCCGCCGAGATGATCAACACCCCCACGAACGCCGCGGTCATCACGCGCACCCAGTAGCCCTGCCCTTGTTTATAGATACCAAATGCCATAATGAGCAACAACCTCTCGGCTTAGAGCCCGTCCGCCGACCACCAAGCGTGTGCTGGGATCATGCGACGGGCTCGTTTGCGATCCGATCGGTTATTCAGTTGGAATAGACCGAGCGGGGAATAAACACGGCAGGAAGGATTCGAACCTACGACCGTTGGATTTGGAATCCAATGCTCTACCAGGCTGAGCTACTGCCGTATCGAGCACCCTGTTTGAGGATGCCCGGTGTCTGTGTTTACTTACGCTTGATCTTGTGCAGCGTGTGCTTGCGAAGGCGGGGGCAGTACTTGTTGAAGCCCTCCTTGATCCGGTCTTCGATGCCGCCCTTGATGTTGATCGAGGTACGGTAGTTCAGGTCACCGGATTCGGTGCACTGGAGCCAGACATATTCGCGTGCGACTGATTTCTTTGCCATAATGAAGCCTCCTCGGGCTTGGTACTCTCTGAATCAGCACGCCCACCAGCCTGCTGTTCAGTGATCTTTGTTCCGAAAATCGGCCTGACGATTTTCATCACCAGGCCGAAAGTTTGTATCTGGGATCGGATGATCAGTTTCGATCACCGGATTTGATCCCAGCCATAAATCAAGTATCGATTACTCGATGATCTCGGTGACGGTACCCGAGCCGATGGTGCGACCACCTTCACGGACCGCGAAGCGGAGACCGTTTTCCATCGCCACTGGCTTATCGCCAAGGTCGATTTCCATGGTCACGTTGTCACCGGGCATGCACATTTCTGCCTTCGCGCCGCCGTCGCCGAACAGGTTGAGCACCTGGCCGGTCACATCAGTCGTACGGAAGTAGAACTGAGGCTTGTAGCCCGCGAAGAATGGGGTGTGACGCCCGCCTTCGTCCTTGTTGAGGACATAGACCTGTCCCTTGAACTTGGTGTGCGGCTTGATCGAGCCTGGCTTACAGATGACCTGGCCACGGGTGATCATGTTCTTGTCGATGCCGCGGAGGAGTACACCACAGTTATCGCCCGCACGACCTTCGTCGAGGGTCTTCTGGAACATTTCAACACCGGTGACGGTGGTGGCCTGGTTTTCCTTCTGGAGACCAACGATCTCGGCTGCGTCGCCGACGCGGACAACGCCACGCTCGACACGGCCGGTCGCCACGGTACCACGACCCTTGATCGAGAACACGTCTTCGACGGAGATCAGGAATGGCTTGTCATCCTCACGAGCTGGCTCGGGGATGTAGCTATCGATCGTGTTGAAGAGCTCGTCGATCGGCGCACAGATGGCGTCGTCGCTTGGGTTCTCGAGTGCGGCCTTGGACTGCCCACGGATGATCGGGGTGTCGTCGCCGGGGAACTCGTACTTGTCGAGCAGCTCCCTGATTTCCATCTCGACGAGGTCGAGCAGCTCGTCATCGTCAACAAGGTCAACCTTGTTCATGAAGACGACGATGTAAGGCACGCCCACCTGGCGAGCGAGCAGCACATGCTCACGGGTCTGAGGCATCGGGCCCGAGTCGGCAGCAACCACGAGGATCGCGCCGTCCATCTGAGCAGCACCGGTAATCATGTTCTTCACGAAGTCCGCGTGACCCGGGCAGTCCACATGAGCGTAGTGACGGCCTTCTGTTTCGTACTCAACATGTGCCGAGTGAATCGTCACAGTCTTGTTGGCGTCACGCACAGTACCACCCTTGGTGATTTCTGCGTATGACTTGGCGCCCTGAACAAGACCCTTTGAGTCTGCGCGGGCCACCATAGCGGCGGTCAGGGTGGATTTACCGTGGTCAATGTGACCGATGGTGCCGACATTCACATGCGGCTTGGTCCGTTCAAAGTTTGCTTTGGCCATTGTTCTTACCTCTTGGAGTTCGACTCTTGGGTCTCGACCAGGACTCGGCTCGAAAGCACCGCCCGGCAACACCCTGTTGTTCTTCGCTTCTCGCAATCAATGCGATCCGCTCTGTGACTTCAGTCATACTGCAGCTTCAATACTCATGAAGCCCCAACAAACTGTTCTGCCGAGCTGTCCACAGTCGGCGACGATTCGTTTCAACCCGTCAGCAAAGGCCCGTCAAAGACGAGCCATTGATATTCGGAAAGCCGCTGGTGAGATTTGAACTCACGACCTCACCCTTACCAAGGGTGCGCTCTACCACTGAGCTACAGTGGCGACATTCCCGTCCAGAGCATGAATCAGAGCCTGCTCTCACAGACCCAAACCACACGCCCCGGCGTAAAAACCGCCCGGCTGATCACCGAGCGGGAAAGAATAATACCCCCATGTCCCAGCCGGTCAACCAATTGCCCCAACTGGGTTTGAGAACATTGCAATTCTCGCCCCGGCCTCCCAATCTCGCCCACCAGATCAACCCGGATGGCGGAATCCACAGGCCGAGGGTTCGATCCCGGCTCAGCCGCCCCCGGAACTCCAATATCAAGCCGATATCAAGGCTTTGATCGGGTTGTTCTGCGGCTTTTTGGGCTCATTGGCCGACACACCATATGATACGCCGCCCGAACTCACCCGAGAGGAACATCAAATGGACACGAAGCGAATCATATTGAGCGC
>TARA_R110002072_G_scaffold93495_2_pt1 | contig 21815 bp, 17 predicted proteins | sample TARA_R110002072 | Tara Oceans TARA_R110002072 (sample SAMEA4397118) | marine metagenome | biome: Polar Biome; feature: [SRF] surface water layer (ENVO:00010504); material: water (ENVO:00002006), including particulate matter (ENVO:01000060) such as... | depth 5 m | reverse complement strand
AGTAGCTGCAGTGCGACGTCGCCGAACATGGTGACGTCGCCGTGGGCCGGGGTGGAAAAAGTCACTAGCATAAGAAAATCCTCGTTGCCATTAATGTTTGGCCAGCATACGCCGAATGCCATCAAATCGATATGACTCCCACCATGAGGCAAACACCTTCCGCGTTCAGTCAGGCGGCATTCGATAACATACTGGTTGGGATTGAGTCGACAGCAAGGCTAAAGGGGCGTAACGAGGGAGGCTGGACAGGGTCGAAGGCACTTACAGAAACTTGATGAATGGAACAGTCGGTTTCGGCATACCCTGTCGAAACCTGGACGGCGCCACCGTTGGGCGGGGCCGCCCAGGCGGCCCGCCGTTCAGCACTGGAGCGTGGCGGATCTACATGAACGTCACTTTACCGGTGGTAATGTCATACATTGCACCGACGACTTTGAGTTTGCCCTCGTCTTCCAGCCCTGCAATTATCGGGCTCATGTCGCGGATGCCTTCAATCGTTGCCATGACATTCTCCACTGCGATGGTATCAAGCAGAGGTGCCTCACAGGCATTCTGACCGGGGTGTTCCGCCTTGACCAGATCCACCGAAGGTTTGATCTCGCCCAGCAGGGCCGTCAGATTGCCCAGTTCTGCGCCCGCGCATGCACCGGCCACAGCACCGCATGACGTGTGCCCCATGACGACCAGTAACTTGACGCCTTTCAAAGCGGTCGCGAACTCAAAACTGCCGGTCATGTTGACGCTCTCAACGTTGCCGGCCACACGCCCGACAAACATGTCGCCAATACCCTGGTCAAAAATGATTTCTGGCGGCACTCGAGAGTCCAGGCATGACAGCACGGCCGCATAGGGGTTCTGATCCGTGCTGGTCTTTTCAATTTGCTTACTGTAGTCCTGGTTCAGGACGTCACCGCTGACAAAACGTTCGTTACCCGCAATTAACGCGGACAGAGCCTGGTCGGGGGTCTCAATTTTACTTTCGTCCACCTCGAACGCGATGGCTGCAGTGCTGGTTAACAGGGCCGCTAACGCAACTGTTCTGACAAATTTCATATCCATTTGACTCCGTAAAGTTTCATTTTTGACACTTCATACTTGCCAACCGGATAAAAGGGTAGCGATGCGTAACATTTCGTACAATTCGAAAAAAACCATCCTATACATCGGCTTTACCGAATAATTAGTTCTCGGAAAGATGTCCGTGCGAGGATTGTTTAGCGAGGGTCGAGGGTCGAGGGTCGATGCGGAGAATGACCGCTGCATGGTCCTCTCCGTTACCGGTACTTACCCGTTAAAGGTATTTATCCGTTACTGCACCTTCGGATGCCGATGCCACTGTATTGGCATACTTGGCCAAAAGTCCACGCGTATAGCGCGGCGGCAGCGGCTGCCAGTTTGCGAGGCGCGCCTTGATCTCCTCGTCCGTCAAGTTGACATTTATCTGCGACGTCTCGGCATCAATCACGATCTCGTCGCCATCTTCAATAATGGCGATAGGGCCTCCCTCACTGGCTTCGGGCGTAATGTGCCCGACCACAAAGCCGTGACTGCCACCTGAGAATCGACCATCGGTGATGAGCGCCACGTCGGCACCCAGGCCTTTACCCATCAACGCGGAGGTCGGGCTGAGCATCTCCCGCATACCGGGGCCACCGCGCGGGCCTTCATAGCGGATGACCATGACGTCGCCCTTCACCACGCGACCATCAAGAATTGCCTGCAGAGCCTCTTCCTCGGAATGGAAGACCCGTGCTGTGCCGGCAAAACGCAATCCTTCCTTCCCAGTGATCTTGGCAACAGCGCCGTCTGGTGCGAGGTTGCCGCGCAATATCATCAGATGGCTGTTACGCTTGATAGGGTTGTCGAATGCTCGAATAATATCCTGCGACTCAGGATAGGGCTCCACCTCTGCGAGATTCTCTGCCAGGGTCTGGCCGGTTACCGTCAGACAGTCGCCGTGCAGCAGGCCACGATCCAACAACATCTTCATCAGTGGCTGGATGCCACCGATAGCGATCAGCTCCGACATCAGGTACTGGCCACTGGGCCGCAGATCGGCCAGAACCGGCACCTGCTCCCCTATACGCACAAAGTCATCCAGAGACAGTTCCACTTGTGCCGCATGTGCCATGGCCAGCAGGTGCAGTACCGCGTTGGTTGATCCCGCCAACGCAATCACCGTGGTGATGGCATTCTCAAACGCCGGTTTGGTCATGATATCGGAGGGTTTGATATCCCGGTCAAGCAGTGCCAGTACTGCTGCGCCGGCGCGCCTGCAATCTTCCGCTTTAGAGCGAGACACCGCTTCCTGCGCCGAACTGTTGGGTAGACTCATGCCCAGCGCCTCAATGGCCGAGGCCATGGTGTTTGCCGTGTACATACCACCACAGGACCCGGGGCCCGGAATCGCGGTCTCTTCAATCTGTTTGACGTCAATCAGGCTCAGCTCGCCACTCGCATGCTGCCCTACCGCCTCGAAAACTGAGATGATATCCGTGTGGTTGGCTCCAGGCGCAATGGTGCCGCCGTAGACGAATACCGCGGGGCGATTGAGTCGGGCAATACCGATCATGCAGCCCGGCATATTCTTGTCGCAGCCACCGATCGCCACGATCCCGTCAAAACCCTCGCAGCCGACCACTGCCTCGATAGAGTCGGCAATCACTTCGCGCGATACCAACGAGTACTTCATGCCCTCGGTGCCATTGGCGATGCCATCAGAAACGGTGATCGTATTAAAGATGACGCCCTTGCCGCCGCTGGCATCGGCACCCGCGCAGGCCTCGTCGGCAAGCGCGTTAATGTGCATATTGCAGGGCGTCACCATGCTCCAGGTGGAAGCAATGCCAATCTGCGGCTTATTGAAATCCTCATCGCTAAAGCCCACGGCGCGGAGCATCGCGCGGGCCGGCGCTTTTTCGATTCCATCCACGACCAGGGATGAGTGGCTTCGCTTGTCTTTCACAGGGCTGTTTACCTCCAGACCAAAAGAATAAGAGTACTGAATCGCCTGTCACGCAGACTCGGGGATTAGACCACGAATGCAGATCCAATACAGCCGATTCCATCACCTCACGGCTGAAAATCCCAAAGTATCGAGTGCGCTGCACCGGAGATTTGAGATCGCAGAATACATCGCAATACACGATCATATGAATCGATACAATCGCATTGTTCGAACTATTGCTTCTCTCTACAGTCCCCCTCGACTTCACACAGTTATCGAGAGAGAGGTTGTCATGCACGAAGATGTAGTTGGTAAAGTACGCAGTTCAGCGGTAGCCGCGATGGTGTTAGGCGGCGCCTTGTTGCCGGCGACGGCCAGTGCATTCGAGGCGAATAGCTGGGTCGTTCGAGGCGGCGCCACCACGGTAGCACCCGATGTCAGCAGCGATCAGCTAAAACTCAATGGTTCCAAACAGGCCTTTATTAATGCGGTAGGCCCTGCCGAGCTCGATGTCGACAACGATACGCAGTTGGGACTGACCGTCGAGTATATGTTTACTTCCAACTGGGGCCTTGAAATCCTGGCCGCCACACCGTTTAAACATACCGCGAAGGGCACTGATAGCCTTAGCGGGCTGGACGTAGCGGAGGTCAAGCATTTGCCACCTACCGTCAGCGCCGTCTACCACTTCAATGAGGGCTCGGTGTTCAGGCCTTACGTTGGCGCAGGCATTAACTACACGGTGTTCTTCAGCGAAAACCTCACCAACCAGGCCAATGCGGCATTTGATTCGCTGGGCCTGACAGGTGGCAACCTCGATATGGATGACTCCTGGGGCGTGGCACTGCAGGTAGGCGCCGACTACAACATCAGGGACAACTGGTGGCTGAATGCTTCAGTGCGCTGGATTGACATCAGCACCAGCGCTGACATTACCTTCGATGACGGCACCAGGGTATCCAGCGATATGGATCTGGATCCTTTCGTTTACAGCATCATGGTGGGCTACAGTTTCTGAACGAGAAGAGTGGTTCAGGAGGGATAACTGGTCGAAAACGGTGGCAGGCAAGCCCGCCACCGTTTTTGAGTGGTTAACAAAACGACAGGTTGATCAGGCACTGACCGCTTCGCGGCGACGACCTCGGCCGCGTCGATGCGAAAGCAGGCCCAGACCCACCGCCAGCAGTGCCAGCACACCCGGCTCAGGTACATCTGCCACCTGCTGTGCAGTGATGCGCAGGGTAAATGTTGGCCGGTCCTGATAGGCCCTGAAAGCCATGTCGCTGTTCGTAAACGAATTATCGAAGTTGAAGCTCAGCGGGTTGGTAAAGTACGTCACGTTGAACTTGGCCAAATCCTCAATAGCGCCAACACCGGCGAGACAGGCGACAGGCGGAATAGCACCCGGGACGCAAGCTTGCAGATTCAGGTTACTGGCCTGTGCAGCCAACGCATCCTCGACTTCCGCCTGCGTAGCATAGCGGGTACCCTCGTTGCCCTCGGCGATGCTCAGGATCTCGCCATCGGCATCCAGCGCGCGGTTCATGATCCACTCGCCGCTCGCCTCATCGAAGTGCGCCATCAGAATGGCATCCGTCAGTGGATCTCCGTCGTTGTCATAGAAATACCCGTCGGGCACCATTGAATAGGACATCCAGTTACCGAACAGGGATTCATACCCGTACTCGCCACCGAACAGGCCCGTGGTCTGGAACAGATCCTCGGTGATGAATGCCAGGTCATAACCGCTGCGATCAGCACTGAAATAACCCTGCGGCCGGTCCCTTTGTGTGTCCGTACCGAACAATCCCTGCGCAAACACCGAACTGAATTCGCTTTCCCTCGGATCAGCCCCGAAGTCAACGAAACTCAACCCATCACCGGACCCTGAGGAGACAAAGTCGTCGCCGATACCAAAGCCAAGGCCAATGGTGTAGCCACCCAGTGCAACACCCGTGTTGTTGCCGTATTTCTGGAACACCTTGTACAGTCCGTCGTTGTCAGGCGCGGGCGCTGAACCATCCAGATTAAACACCAGGTCGATCGGATCGAAGCCCGTGCGGTCCAGCTTGAAGCGCTTGCCGCTCTGAAATTCACTGTTACAACTGGCGTCGCCGGCAGCCATTATACAGTTGTCAACCGGGCGGCCAGGCGCAGGGTCAATATTGTCGGGGTTGGGGGCGGCATTATTGACGACCTTGAGGCCCGGATTCGCTCCCTCGGGGGGTGTGTATTTGATGTAACCGCTAGTGCTCGCGCCCGAGCCAGTAGTGGTCGGCTGGTCGTAGACGGTGCTGAAAAAATTTCCGTCAGCATCCGGCCCTGTGGTAACCACATTGCCACGGTCCCAGTCTGTAATGACCGCAGCGAGGGCTGAGGCCGAGGTAAAGCCGGTAACAGCAACCACCAGGGCTGACTGCACAAAACGGCGTGGTAGGTTCATGGTAATTCTCCAACTCATATCTAATCCATCGTATGGTGTAAACGCGACCTTTACCGGTCGCGATGACAGAACCAAGCAAGTCACATACCAATATTATAGTTATCTAATATTATCATTAACTTATACAATCGCCGCGGTAACAATGGCGCGCTGAGAGGCGCATTTGTAAAATTTTTTGACACTGTCAGCCACTGCCCCCGTCTACTCAAGAGAAGAAACCTGGCTACATGGCGCGGCGGTGCAGGAGGAATTGCCAGGCAGGGCTGGGATTTCTGCAGCTTGCTGGCGGCAGAGGGAGCTCAAGTGGATGCTGGACTCGGGGGAAGATTTTCCAGGTGGGCGGCTTACATCTGCACAATCGTCATCAATGGCTGCTTAGCCCTGAATTCAACTTTTGGGGTCTCGGATGTACATCGCCGTCCCGTTCCTCATCTCGATTTTAAAAAGATCGGTCGCCTTGACCAGGTCACTGATTTTCTTGTACCCGTAATTGATTGACGAAAAGGAACTGTTGTTATTCGAGATATAGCTGGCAACCTGCCCCATGTGCGCCCAGCCATCATCACCAGACGTTTGCTCTACTGCCGTCCTCAGCAGCCGCACCAACGCAGTATCCTGGCGAAGTTTGGACTTGGAATTCCTGGCGGGGTTGGCGCTTTTCCCCTCGTCACCCTCCGCACTGGCCACCAGGTTTTCAATATAAATAAAGGGGGAGCAAGAATCCACGAATGGCAGCGGCGTCTTTTTCTCCCCAAAGCCGTAAACCGGGAAACCACTTTCCAGGATTCTGAGCACCAGTGGTGTGAAGTCACTGTCACTGGTCATCAGGGCAAACGCATCAATGTTGCCGCTGTACAGCAGATCCATGGCATCGATGATCATTGCGGAGTCGGTAGCGTTTTTCCCCTTCGTGTAGGCGAACTGCTGCATGGGCCTGATCGCATGGGGGTGAAGTTTATCTGCCCAACCGGATAACGAGGGACTCTTCCAATCCCCGTGCGCGTGACGCACATTCACAGTTCCGTGTTTGGCCAATTCCTCCAGCACGCCTTCTATGGCGGTATGGCTCACATTGTCACAATCGATTAACAGCGCAATTTTTCGGGCTTCCTGCACGTCTTACTCCTGTACCTGGATGGTGGCAAAACGCCTCTGGGCCAGGCGAAAAACATCGACAACCTGGCCGCACTGTCATGCCGGGCGGTGCTGGGTTAGCGCACACCGCCGCGAGCCATACCGTCTGAAGAGAAGTATTTTTCCGGCAGATCAACCGTGTTGGTGTATGTACCCGGCACGGGTTTGCCACTCAGGTTGTAGACATCCTGTGCCAGGTCATAAGAGCCATAGGCCAAGGAGAATGTCGACTTGCGGTCGTACAGGTTGACGATGTAGGCGTACTGCACGCGCCACAGGTCACCCCGGCCGTCATACATCTCACCCGCGAGAGCCGTCCAGGTGTCTTCATCGAGGTAGTAAGTACGGCGGCCGTATATATGCCGGTTGCCCTCTTTCAGATTGGCATCCACCACCCACACACGACGTTTTTCCCAGCGGATTTTTTCCGGATTCAAAAACTTCTCACCCAGTAAGTCCTCAACCTTGTCCTGGAATATCATGTCGTAGTTTGACGACGGGAGAATCATTTCTCTCTTGCCCACCAGGGTCCAGTCGAAGCGCTCTGGCGAACCGTTGTAAACGTAGGCGTCATCATAGGTGGACGTACCGGCCACACCAGGGTTGGGGGTGTCAAAAGAGACGGCGGGCGCGAGACGCACGCGACGCTGGCCAACCAGGTACTGCCAGGCCTTGCGCCCCTTGCCCTCGGTATAGTCTGCAGCCGGTTCATGCACAAGCAGGATTTCACCGGCACGCCGTGCCGGGGCATCGTAGTTGATACGCAGTTTGCCCCAGACTTCATCCCCCACAGGCTGATCGGGGTTCTTGAACATCGGGAAAACCTGGGCCGAAGAGCCTCTTGTCGCCAGCACCGGATTGCCGTTCGATGCGACATAGTAAACCTCGTAATTCAGCTTGGAATCTTCCTGGTACCGAATCATATGGTTCCACAATGCTTCCAATCCCGTTTGTGGGATCGGGAACGGCACCCCCGGCAGGTTGCCCTCAATCTTCTGGCCACCTTCTGTCAATGTGGCACCGGTGGCATTTTTCAGCGTGTTGGCATAGTACCAATCGGGTTGGATGCTATCGCGATGAGTAGGGTAAACGTGGATCTTGAAGCCGTCGGCGCCGTATTTCTTGAACAGTCCCTGCGTTCCCACAGTGAGGAACTCTGCATATTTTTCCCAGTTGCTGCCATCGATAGTGTACAGCGGTTTTTCATCGGCGTAGGGATCGACATAGTTATCCGAGCCGGGCACGAAGCTGTCGGGAATCGGCGCGCCGTCCGGATTCCACGGCGGGATACTGCCATCGGCATTGCCAGCCATTTCAGCGCCCACTGGCGTCAGGCTTTTACCAAGCGCGCTGGCCTGTTCCTGCGACACGGCCGCCAGAGCTGTCGTCGTTATCAACGAAGATAGGCAGATAGCTGCCAAACTGAATTTGATTATCATAATTGCTGCTCCCAATATTGAAACCGGTTTGAGTTGAACCTTCCAATTATCAATCAAGTCATGCTGGCCGATATTGACCAGAATCATCTAATCAACACTTAAATGCTGCTAATTGGATGTTGTGTGACAGGAACACTCGATATATCTGTTAGTTTACAGTCTCTATTGATCCCTTTGCCACCCGAAAGTTCCTGCCCCAGTCAAAACAACGCTGAGATGGTTTGCGCCTGGCAAAGTTACCCTTGCGCGTTTTCCAGAACCATCAGTAGACTGCACAGATAATTGCGACCCGAGTAACCCTATGAATAACATCAACCCCGGGCGAATGTCGTTCACACAGCGCTCTCTGGCTGCCATCGAGCGCACTGGCAATAGATTGCCTGACCCGGCAGTACTGTTCATTGCTCTGCTGGTGATCGTCTGGGGCCTGTCCCTGGCACTTTCCTTTTTCGACTTTGGCGTAGATGACCCGAGGACAGGCCAACCCCTCGAAGTTGTCAACCTGCTGTCGGGGGCGTCAATGACAGCTTTTCTGTCCAACATGGTACAGACGTTTGCCCACTTTCATCCTATCGGTGTGGTACTGGTAGCGATGCTGGGCATCGGCGTGGCGGAGTACACCGGTTTCATCAATACTGCGTTGCGCGCGATGATGGCCGTCACTGCACGGTGGCTACTGACACCGGTGGTGATCATGGTGGGAATCTTCAGCCACGCCGCTGCAGACGCGGGATATGTGTTGGTGATACCGCTGGGTGGGGTGATCTTTTACGCGGCTGGCAGACACCCTCTGGCGGGCATTGCGGCTGCGTTCGCGGGCGTATCGGGCGGCTTCTCAGCCAACTTTGTGCCCTCGGCGATCGATCCGATGCTGCAGGGTATTACCCAGTCTGGCGCCCAGATTCTCGATCCTGCTATCACGCTGAACCCACTCAACAATTATTTTTTCACCGCGACATCATCGCTGCTGATTATCAGTATCGGCTGGCTGATTACCGATAAACTGGTAGAGCCCCGTTTGCAGGCCATGGCGCTGGATCAGGATCTTGAGGACCTGCCTACGATGGAGCCGGTCAGCGATATCGAACGCAGCGCCCTGCGCACTGCACTGTGGTCCATGTTGGCGGCCATCGCACTGCTGGTGCTCAGTGCCTGGCCGGCAGATTCGTCGTGGCGCGGCGCTGGCGGCTCACTGACAGAGCCCGGTGCGCCGCTTATGGCATCGATTGTGCCGCTCATATTTTGCCTGTTCCTGCTGCCGGGCGTGGTCTATGGGGTGCGCGCGGGCACAGTGACGAGTTCCAGGGATGTCATCGAGGGTATGACCAGGTCCATGCACACTATGGCCTACTATCTGGTCATCATGTTTTTTATCTCCCAGTTCCTGTACGCTTTCTCGCAATCAAATATCGGCATACTGCTGGCGATTAAAGGCGCCGCTTTGTTGCAGAGCCTGGCGCTGCCCAGCGCACTGACAATTATTGGGATTGTCTTTCTCACGGGAATACTGAACCTGTTTGTTGGCTCCGCCTCGGCCAAGTGGGCACTGCTGGCTCCCATTTTTGTACCCATGCTGATGGCGCTGGGCATTTCACCCGACCTGACCCAGGCGGCCTATCGGGTCGGGGATTCCGCTACCAATATCATCACCCCGCTAATGCCTTACTTTCCACTGGTAGTGGTCTATTGCCAGCGCTATATAAAAAGCAGTGGCATCGGGACAGTGACAGCAATGATGCTGCCATACTCCGTATCCTTCATCATTCTGTGGACACTATTCCTGCTGCTATACTGGGCCATCGGTCTACCCCTGGGGTTGCAGGCACACTACAGCTATCCGGGTGTTTGACGGGTTATCCTGCCCGGATCAACACGTCCGTGCTGGTATCCCCCATCAGTGATTGTGTTTACTATATAGGCCTACCACTTAATAAAAATAGATACAGTTGCCCAACTATGCTGACATACACGTTGAAGTTTTCACTACCACGAACATACGCCGCACTGCTGTTGGCGCTCAGCGCCCTGCTTGGGGCCTGCAGTGACGGAAGCAGCAATAGCAATACAATGGCCGCCGCTTCGACGCTGGGTGTACCCGGTGCCGGCAACGCCAGCACGGTGATGGTACCCGCCGCTGTCGCAGAAGGCCCGGTTGCAGGGTCGCCCGTGCTGGTCAGCACCTTCTTTTCACTGGCAGCGCAAGGTTATGAGCAATCCGAGTATTTCGTCTCGGGTACTGCCAACAACTATACCAACGTGAATGCTTTCGACTCCGACGGTCAGTGGCAGGTACAAGCCAGCGAACAGGCCAACTACAAGACCCGCATCGTCGTAAACCGCCCGATCGATGCGGCAGATTTTAATGGCACAGTCGTCGTTGAGTGGCTGAACGTCAGCGCCGGTTTCGACTCCGCTCCCGATTGGGGAATGCTGCACACTGAATTGATACGCCAGGGATATGCCTGGGTGGGCGTCACGGCACAGAAGGTGGGTGTCGAGTCCCTGCTTGACGGCAGTGCTGCGGCACTCACAGGCGGTGACCCCAATCGCTATACCGACATTCATCATCCCGGCGATAGCTACGCCTACGATATGTTTTCACAAATCGCCCAGGCGCTGCGCACACCCGAGGGCGTAGCGCCGCTGGGCGGCCTTACCGCTGAGCGCCTCATTGCGGCCGGTGAATCACAATCAGCGCATTACATGATGACGTACGTCAACGCCTTTGCTCCGATACACGCCCTCTACGATGCCTACTTTGTGCATAGTCGCCTCGCAAGCAGTGCGGGCCTGAACAGCGAATTCATGGAAGAGTCCACTATCATTCCTGAGATTGTCCGCGTCAGGACTGACCTCGGCACGCCAGTGATGATGTTGCAAACTGAGACGGACCTGTTCGTGCTGGGCTCCTATCCGAGTCGGCAGGACGACAGCAGCTACTTTCGCCTGTGGGAGGCCGCTGGTACTGCCCATGCTGACCTGTACACCTTTATTGATAACCGCCTCGACACCGGTACCAATCCGAACATTGCCGCCGTTGTAGAGAATGCTACACCGATCCCCGGCATCATCGACTGTGCCAAACCTGTCAACGCCGGGCCACAGCATTTTGTTGCCAACGCCGCGATCCGGGCGCTGAATACATGGCTGGTTGATGGCACTGCACCGACAATGGCAGACCGGCTCGAGGTCGCCGGCTCCCCAGCCGCTTTTGTACTGGATAATCTGGGCAATGTGAAAGGCGGCATTCGAACACCTTACGTCGATGTGCCAATTGCCACTCTATCGGGTGAGGGACAACCTCGCGAAGGGGCGGGTTTCTGCTTCCTCTCCGGCACTACCTTCCTGTTTGATGCCGCGACGCTGGGCTCACTGTACGCGGACAACGCTGAGTATATCGAAGCCGTGATCAGTTCGGCCGATGACGCGGTAAGCAAGGGCTTCCTGATCCCGGAGGATGCCGCGTTGATCAAAACCTATGCGAAAAACTCGGATATCTTTGCCCCGTAGAACAGCAGATGATAGGGGAAAATTAACGGCCCCACATCAAAGCCAGTCGACCTGCGCATCAAGCGGCTACACTCTTTCACTGGGGGGAACGCTTTTGGTGTTGCTATTTTTTCGGTGGTGCTATCAATATCCCCGGCATGGCCCGGCGCAGCATCGGTTACTCGATGGGTTGGCGTCGAGACAGAGTAAATATGGTTGCACAAAGCTCCAACAGGATCACACATGAACATCCCCATTCACTACCAACCCTCGCCCTGGCGCTACCTCTGGCTCTTGCTCTTGATCGGTCTCCCCATTCTCGGCTGGCACGGCGTGCTCGACGACTTCTCATCGCAGGACATCAACCACTCGATTACCAACGCAGGGTTGATCTATGGCACCGCGAGGGGCATCAACGCCCTTGTTTCAGTGCTGCAGGGAACGGAAGTCAACGTACTGGTGATGACATTCAGTATCGGAGAGGTACTGGACCCGGTCAACGACCTGATTGAGCGTTTTTCGGAGTTCGTGCTGTGGGCGCTGGGCTCCCTCGCACTGCAAAAAATACTGCTTGCCATCGTCTCCGAGACAATGTTCAACGTTCTGCTATCGGCGGCAGCGGCTGTTGCGGGCGTCAGCCTATTCGTCGGCAACCGCCGATTGCTCTCGGCAACGCTGCGCGTATTTATTACGATCGCGTTTTTGCGCTTCTCACTTGGCCTGGTTGTCATCGCCAACAGTTGGGTCGATACCCTATTCCTGGATGAAGCGGATCAACAGCGCCATATCGCCATGGAGAATTTCCAGGGTGATTTGCGCGAACTGGATTCGCTGTCCAGAAAGGAAGATGAGGCCAGGGCTTTATTGACTGCACTGCAGTCGGAGCGTGTCAAACTGGAACAGCAGCGCAATGAAGTCGGGCGTGCTCTCGATTTGCTTGATGCTGCAGTTCAAGCGGCAGAGGCAAACCTTGAAACCCTGGCTGACCAAGCAGGCGGTTTATGCAAGATGTCCGCTCTGTCACCTACTTGCCCAGAAGTGGTAAAGAAGGCAAAGGATGCCCTGAAGCAACTGGAATTCGAGCAGGAGTCGACTGCGGCGAGCCTCACCGCGATCGGAGACGAACTACAGAAGTCAGAGGACAAAATGGCTTGCCTGAAAAAGCAGCAAAGAGGTGAGAACTGTAGCTTCTGGGATAGCCTGCCCGACGCACCCAATCCAGCCGTCCTGAAACAGAAACTGAATGATATTAATGCGAGCCTTAGTAGCTTCGCTGACAACTGCATCAACCTACTGGTGTCGTTGCTGCTCAAAACGGTGGTTATTCCACTGCTGTTCATGTACCTGCTACTGAGGACAATGCGAATGAGCTGGACGAGGGTATGACAATACTCGCATGCTACAGGTGGGCTCGGACGCCAGCGAGGATGGTCGCCCGGAGTCACACCGGGCGGTTTAGGCTGAAAGCGGCGCTCAGAACTCTCCGGGAGGCGAGTCATTATCCCCTTCCAGGGAATCCGGTGGCGAGGCGATATACAAATCCACCCCGTAGCCGACATCAGCTTCGGTGATATTGAACCTGACGGTGGGATAGTTCACACCCGGCTTGTGCGCGGTAGCCTCATAGATAGTATTCACCGGCATATTGAGCCAGACCACGCCGCCATCCACAGACACATCCTTCTGTGAAAGGTCGGGTATGACGTCTTTATTGAAGTAGATGGGGCCAATGTAGTCATCAGACACGGGCTTTGCACTCACCGTCGCGCCCGGGTCGCCGTGTGGCAATCTGTCATCGTGCATACTGCCCCATGATTTGCCCACAGTGACAACCATTGCGTTCTTGAAGAAGAAGTTGGGGTAGCCGTTTTCACGCATCATTCCCTCAACCAGAGGCAGCATTCCAAACTCGTAGAAAAACGGGTCGATAAACTGAATAGCGAAATCGATGTTGTCTTCATCATTGATAGTATTGATATTCGTCTTGGTCGTTATCCAGTCGATCTTCTCGTAGATGAATGAAAACTCCAGATCTACACCGGTATCCTTTACAACATACATCGTCCACCAGCCAGTGGCGTCAGTTTGCAGGTTGAGATCCCGTGTCTCAGGGTACTCTGCGATCCAGACACGCGTCTCAGGCACGGTTGCATGATAGTCGATGTACTTGGGAGGTGACTGCCGGATATCGATACCGAAGTGATTGGTCTTGCCCATAAGTTTCACGATGGTGACCGGTTCTCCATTGATGTCACCGCTCAGCCGGGCTGCCGGATCCTCCTCACCGGCATCAATGGCCTCCTGTATGTAGAAATTGGGGATCTCCTGATCAGTGAGAACCAGCACATTGTCTGCCAGTTCGACATCCGGAACCGCGGGCTCGTTGACGACTTCGTTGTTGTTATTATTGTTGTCACTACAGGCCAAAAGGAAGCAGGCGAAAAACGCACCCGCAAACAGTATCGACATTTTCTTTTTCAAAATATACATCTCCCATCAATCATAATTATGATGCAACCTGCCGGCTGCCAGCTTTAACTGAGCTAACATCATCTTGCAAATCGGTAAGCGCGACGTAAGATAGCGAATGGGCCAACGCGTAGGTGAGCGACAGGAGGCCAATTTTTTATGAATGTTGGCCAAGAACATAAAAGACCAGCACTCTCTGAAGATACCGTTGCAGCGTTTCTCGTGTCCGGCGTGCTGTCGGCAGCGCACTCATTCGGGCTGGACATATCGGCCTGCATGCGCGCTGCGGTTATAGCCGAAGCGGAGCTTGACAACCCGACGAATCGCATCGAGTTTCCAAACTTTATCCGACTGTTACTGTTTATCCAGCAGCAGGCCAGGGACGACAGTATCGGCCTGTATATCGGTCGCGAACTCGCTTTCGCAAACTATTACGCACTGGGCTACGCGGCCGCGAATGGCGATACGCTGTTTGACGCCCTACAGGTCCTGCCCAGGTATGAATCCCTGGTGGTATCATCGGCCAACACTGAGATCATCGACCTGAGACACGAAGTCGAAGTGCACTGGTCACTGACTGGCGGCATCTACCTGGCCATGCTGGAAGATATTTTTTTTGCATCGTGGATAACACAGGGCAAGCAACTGGCCGGTACCGACGAACTCACAACAGCAGTGCACTTTACCCACCCAGCGCCGGACAATCCCGAACTATGGCACCAGACTTATGGGACTAACCTGTTTTTCGATCAGGCTATCGCCAAAGTCATTTACCACAAGGATATACTCGCACTCCCTATTCTGGAGCCTGACCCGTTTGTTCACCAGGTAATGACAGAAAAGGCGGATACCCTGGTAGCGGAGGTCAAGATCCCGTGCTTCACCAGAAAGGTAATCAATTGCCTGACAAAACAGCTACCGCTGGGTGAGCCAGATCAACAGGCAATAGCAAGCCAATTGAACATCAGCGAACGCACTTTACGGCGCCACTTGCAGCAGGAAGATACATCTTACCAGGCGCTGCTGGACGCTGTGCGCAGGCAGAGGGCAAACTACTATCTGCATCAAACATCACTATCGCTGCAAGAGATTTCTTCCCGGCTGGGCTATCAACATCTGACGGCATTCAATGCTGCATACAAACGCTGGACCGGTCGCACACCTGCAAGGTCACGAACTGAGGGTCCCCTGCGGGCCATTCCCTAGCCAGCACGCCCCTGACGCAGCCGCGATACCAGCAGGCCGATCCCGTGCATTGCCAGTATCGGGCCAAAGCAGTAAACCAGAAACAACGGCCCATCGAAGTTGATCTCCACCTCGGTCTGCAGGCGCGACGGGGCGGGCGCTGCCGACAAAGTATCCGAAGTGCCGTCGACCTGGTCGCTGCGGTTTGCATCTGACAGAGTCAATTCAATCTTGCGCTCAATGAAAGGAAGAAAAATCTGCTCGGCCATCGGATCGCGGTCGAGGCTATGCCATTCCACCAGGGTCAGTACCGCGAGCACGACGGCCCATACAATACTGAAATGCGTGGCGCGATTGATAACGGGTTCGTTCATGGTCAACCTTGCACTGACTCGCCGGTGATGACTGAGTCGGCAGTATCCCGCGACAGGGTTACGATTACCAGACTCCGTCTGCCGAAACGTGGGCTTACTGTTGGCAAGCAATCGGCACCACAATAGCGGCAAATACTGCTCGCGATTGAGAGGCTCGAAGGCACCCTACGGCGCGGCATTTTTCAGCGTCTTCTTCAGTTGCCGCATCAACTCGGGCTGCAACACGAGTTCAAAGCGCGCAATGAAATTCCAGGCATTGCTGCGATTCTGGTCGACCGAATCGCGCCGCAGATTGTAGGACGGTTCCAATTCAACGAAAAAATACGGGCGGTAAACCTGGCGACGCAAGGTGACGCCGATGCGATAGTTCTGCACGTAGCGCGGGTCGGTCTCCCCCTGAATGGAAGCGAAGTAGCCGATCACAAACTGGTGCTTTTTATGGGCGGGACGCTGGCGCTGATCCAGGGACAGCCGAGTCCGCCATTCCACACCGTCGGTTTCCTCTCCGTAGATAACCTCATTACTCCAGCGCAGCAGGCTGTCTTCATTCAGCACACGGTCCAGGTTGAGCTCAGCCGTGGTGTAAAAGCCATCGCTGTTCTTGTACTCCACCTGTTGCGTGTAGCGATAGCCAGCGTGCTGTGAGAGTGGGCCCTGGTTGCGGTAGCGAACGCCGGGGCGCAGATCCCAGGTGCCCGCGTCCAGCGTGAGATCAATGCGGGAGCGGTCAAGTTCTCCCAGGCTGTACTGCAGGCCGACCACATCGGTTTTTTCATTGCGGTCATCGGCGCCCAATTTGTCGCCATCCTCACCGCTGAACACCAGGTTCAGCCGTTTCGATATCTTCGGCAGTTGCAGTTTTCCGCGCAGTCGGACGCGAGCCTTATAGCTGCGCTGTTCATCCCAGCTATTCTCCCAGTCGATGCGCAGTAGCGAGTCGGGCTGCTCCAGATCGTAGGTCGGGTCGCCAAAAAAATCATCCATCCATACGGTCAGCGCCTGCACCTGATCAGTAGCGTAAACAACGCCGCTATCAACCCAGCCCAGGGAGGGATCATCCGGTGGTTCCTGCTGCGCGGCCTCTGCGCCAGGCTTTGCACCCCCTGTATCTCCTGGCGCCACCAGCGGCCAGAACAACAGTATGATTAGCCAAATCCTCATAGTTTCGGCCTGCCGGGCTTTATCGCGTTCTCACGATACGCCAGATTGAAAGGCTTTTTCAATACGCGGGCTGTTTGGGTCTCAATAGTCACCGCGCACGACGGCATACCGCTCGATTTCTTGATCTGTGTCATCAGTGAACACACTAAACCCTGAATTGTCTCGCCAGCACTTCCCACTTTCTATTAGAAAGGCCTAATATATAAATTATCGCTATCATCCATGAGGCATGCACACATGAACGACAACATACGGAAGTCACTGATCAAACATCGTCCCAGACCGCAGCTGGCCGAAAAACGCATGCTGCAGTGTTTGAAGCCATCACTTATGGCAGTTGCTGTTGCTGGATTATCACTTTCTGCACAGGCCGGAAAAATCTATACAACGCCATCGGTTACCGGTGCGGCCGGGTTCGGCGGCTGGAACCTGGACAACGTCGAAGTGATCGTGAACGGATCGGGCAGTTTTTTCGATGAAGTGACCGGTGACTACGTCTTCTCACCTGACTCGGATTACAGCTACTACGCCGAGGTGAGCGACCCTGCAACCGCCGTTGTCAACGGCCTGGTACTGGCCAAGGACTGGCCGGTGGGTGAACCCTCAGGCATCAAGGTTATTCACGATGATTCTGGTGTAAAGCCACCCGGCCCTGTGAACTGCATCCTGGCGACCTCGTACCTGGATGGTCACTTCCTCGATTCAGCCGACCCACAGCAGGTGACCTGCAGCTCTCCTTTTCAAAGCCACAAACGCTATAAACTGGCTATGCTGCCGTCCACCGTCGAGGGACTGACTGAACAGGGTATTGACCTTGTGTTTAACGTAGAGGATGAACCCGGCGCGCCGCCGCGGCAGTATCAGGTATTCCAGAAGATCAACAACTGGACAAACCAGCGACTTGAGGGGTTTACAATACAGGTTGGCTTTGGCACGGGCAGCAGTTTTGTCCCGGCTTCAGTGCAGGACGGCGTCGGTGCCGCAAACCTGAGCCTGGCTGTACCCGCAGATGTCTGGGATGAGGAATCGCAACTGGCAAACTTTTCCACCGGATTATTCGGGCCACCGGATCCGCACCATGACAGGCCGGCTGGCTATTTCGACCCGGAAACCCGTGCCGGCTTTAGCATAGTAGAGTATCCAATAGAGCCCGGGCTGACAGACACACTCACCTCCGGGGCCACGCTTGGTAGTGACTACGCCAACGTCCCCCCTGGCCCGGACACATCGGGTAACCAGTTTGGTCCCTGGCTGCCCAACAATATGCTCCCCCAGGGTATTTTCTGGGATGACGACGGCAATCCCGCCACGGACGCACAGCTGGTGGCGTGGTACGGCTACAATCCCGTTGCAGAGAGGCTTACCTGGATGAACGGCGCCGCAGGTGGCTTCACAGAGGTGCCGGCACAAACCGTAATTAACTGGTCCAGACAACTCACCTATACCATGGGTGTCATTGATGACCTCGTTAATGTTGGGTTGAGTTACATAGTGACTGTTGGTGATGTGACAACCTACCCACAAAACAACTTCACGATCAGGGTAACACCCAAACGGGATACCTCGGGTACCGCGCCGCCAGTATTCCAGGGCGTTGAGCCCGATCCGATTCTGCTCTTTACTGATCCCGCCGGAATTGTTGAGATTTCGCCCAGTCCGGAGTTTGTGATTGGTTCAGTGCTGACGGTGAGAGTCGGTGACAGCGACCTCAATAGCGATGCTACCCTCGCCGAGGAAATCGATGTAAATGTCAGCATTGATGACGCCGACGCGGTGCCTCTGACACTGGTTGAGCAGGGCGAAAACCGCGGCGTGTTTGCGGCATCACTGCCCGACGAATACAGCAACCTGCCAGAAGGAAGCGTTGTCAAGGTGACTTATAACGACACCGACAACGGCACGGGTGTCGGGGCCGAGCAGACTGTCTCCACCACCGCTGTGCTCACCTTGACGCCACCGGATTTCGACAGTGACGGTGTGCCCGATGATGTGGATAATTGTATATGGGTAGCGAATGCCGATCAGCTGGACAGTGATGGCGACGGCAGAGGGGATGCATGCGACAGCCTTCCACCTGGTTGCTAGGGTATCGGGGTTTGCTCGTACTCCACAGTGCCAGCGTGAGCACGAGGCAAGGTGGGACTGGAGATTCAAATGATTCCAATCTTCAAATGGGTCGGCGCTGGCATGGTGCTTTGTGCAGCGGCAATTGCACTGGCACTCGTGCTGCTCGCCCCGGAGCCAATTGCCAGGGATGCGCCCCGCGACCTGCCCTGGGTGTTGCCGGATTACCACCTGGCTGAAACGCACTGGGAGATAGGCGAGGACGGAAAAATATACGCTACCGTACAGCATTTTTTCCTGCCCGGTATCGCTCCAGAAATGGTGTCCTGGTTCTATCGCTATCTACCGATATCGACTGTCCACTATAAAGGGGTCACCTATCCGCTTTACCACATTTTCCACCCCAGTGAGCACGGCACCCTGAGACTTCTGGAACCAGCCCGCGATGGCTCACAAGGAATGGGGCTGGGGGCAATGGCGGAGCGGGAGGAGTGGTTCGGCATCTACGATAGCCGCGGCGCAGCGAGAATCGTCGAGTACAGCGATGCCGGCTTCCTGGCCATACCGGAAGTGGCAGGCATTCCGATTGGCCAGGTTCGCCACACATTTGATTTCGTGAATGGCGGCACCGAATACCGTGTCGACACCATTATCGGTTCCGATCTGCCGGTACTCGGACCACTGCTGAACCTGTACCTGAGGCAGAGAGTGTTTCATCCCGAAATGCTGGAGCAATGGCAGCGGCACCAGGTGGAGGAAGTTGCAAGCCTGCAATTTTTCCTGCCGAAGTTATATTCCCAGCGCAATACCGGGGAAGCGTTTATACTGCAACAAGACCTGTAAACAGGCCTGGGTAGCTGGCACCAGAGATAACAATTGCCAGCATTGTGACAGCCGTCTTTACACAGTACTGCCAACGCCCCGGCGTCGGGAAATTCGTGATAACGGCGGCATCAAATGATAATCTGCCGACCTTTGTCAGGGAGCGTTCAAATGCCAAGCCGCTATCTACTTGCCATGCTGTGTATGGTTTCAGCAGTCAGTTATGCCACCACGCTGCACATCACGAATGACGCCGGTGAATCGCTATCGCGAGTGATGGTAACGCAAACACTGGTAAATAAAGTGGTAGCCGATTTATCCGATGATGGTTATGCACCGGAAGGAGTGCTTACCCCGGCAGATACTACGGTCACCCGGTTTACCAATGCCGCGGGCATAGTCAATTTTGAAGAGCCGGACAGCCCGGTGCAGTATCGCGTGCGCAGCCAGGGTTATGTCGATCAATACATCAAGGACGACGACTCCACCGGCGATGACGAGGTGACGACTCTCGAAGTGACAATGACACCAATGACAGCACAGCAGTATATTGCGAGCTATCCTTCCAATGTCTGGTTGTCACAACTGAAGCTGGGCGGGGATGAAGAACTGAAGAACAGCTTTGAGCTCAACTGTTCTTTTTGTCACCAGCAGGCATCGCCGTTTATGCGCAATGAGCGCACGATCGATCAGTGGATTGCGGTATTTGAACGGATGAACAGCTATGGCGCACGGCTGCCCAACGACGAACATCAGCAGTTGGCCGAACTGCTGCAAAAGGAATACCGCCAACTGCGCGAGCACCCGGAAGTAGTGCCGCTGCCCCGCCCCTGGGAAAAGCACCTTTCCGGCATAGAAATGAAAGAGTGGATAATCGGCGATGGCTTTTCCCAGATGCACGATTTCCTTATTCATCCAAACGGGTTTGTGTATGTCGGTGACAACCTTTTTGATCGCGTGTATGAAATCAACCCGGAGACAGGTCACTACACCGTTTACAAAGTGCCGCACACTGATGAGCAGCAACCGGGCGGGATTCTGGGGAACCGATTTGTCACTTTCCCGAAAATGCACAATTACCTCGGCGTACACTCGTTCGCGGTATCACCGAAAGACGGCAATATTTTTATTACGCCTTCCATGCAGCAAGCACTGCTTGAGTTTGACCCGAAGAGCAAAAAATTCACCACGCATGAGATGCCTGCCGGGTACTACCCGCATACCATTCGCGTGGATGCCAGGGACCGGGTCTGGTTTACCCTGGCCCTGTCATCACAGGTCGCAATGTTTGACCGCACCACCGGGGAGTTCACAATTATCGACCTGCCCGCGCGCGGCGTAACCGAGTGGCTGATTCTCAAGTCACTGCCGCTGATTTTCTCCTTCGATCCGGCGAATCGCCCCCAACCCAGCCCCAGCCGTGATTCGATCGGCCTGCCGATGCCCTACGGTATTGACGTGGCGCCGGACGGTGCCATCTGGGTTGCGCGGCTGTACGCAAACGATCTGGCGCATATCGATCCGGACACCTTCGAAGTCACCATGGTGGATTTCCCCTACCAGGGGCCGCGTCGATTGCGAGTCGATGCTGACGGCATGGTCTGGATTGTGGCCTTCCAGGATTCCCTGTTGGTGAAGTACAACCCGAACACGGACACCTTCACCTCCTACGAGTTACCTGTCGTGAATGAAATCCCGTATGCACTCAATATCGACAAGCAAAGAGGTGTGGTGTGGGTGAACGGCAACCAGTCAGACACCATATTGAGTTTTGATATCGCCAGCGAGAAGTGGAAGGTGTACCCGATGCCGCGCCAGCGCTTCTTCACCCGCGATATCGAAATCTCCGAAGCCGATGGCGCGATCTACACCACCAACTCACATTTCCCGACCTGGCAAACCGAGGGAGGGGTACCCTCCTTGCTGCGTATAACGCCGCTCACGGACCAATGACCGCTGGACTGATGCCACTGAAGATGCCACTGAAGCAGTCATTACTGGCGCTGGCGGCCCTGATCTCCGCGGGGGCTGTGTCGGCTGACAGCGGTTGGCTCTACTACGGTGGCGACCAGGGCGGCCGGCACTATTCAACAGCGGCCACCATCGACAGGGAAAACGTCGCCGACCTTGACGTCGCGTGGGTTCACCGCAGTGGTGATGCCGGGCGCTACGGCGAGGATATGGCGAACACCTCGACCCAGGCCACGCCAATTCTGCTGCCGGAATCAGCCGGTGAATCACTGGTGTACTGCACGCCGTTCAATCGCGTGATTGCGCTGGACCCGGGT
>TARA_R110002072_G_C7977192_1_pt1 | contig 21840 bp, 14 predicted proteins | sample TARA_R110002072 | Tara Oceans TARA_R110002072 (sample SAMEA4397118) | marine metagenome | biome: Polar Biome; feature: [SRF] surface water layer (ENVO:00010504); material: water (ENVO:00002006), including particulate matter (ENVO:01000060) such as... | depth 5 m | reverse complement strand
AAACACTCGTCGGATAAATACAGCCCCGACTTACCGGATGAGCCGAAAATCGCAACTCTGCGCGTCGGTGTTATTGACGCCGCAGGAAAGCAAATTCAGTGGCTGCCCATTGATGCTCCAAGTGAAGGATTCTATCTCGGCCAGGTCGACTGGGCGGGAAATTCGAATGAGCTGCTTGTCGAAAAATTCAGCCGCTTCAGAGATTACCGCGAGTTTCTGCTTGCCAGTATCGACACCGGTGACATGCGGCAGATCTATCACGAAACCAACGAGGCGTGGGCCGTCGGCAGTCAGGGAAAGAACTCCGGGTTGAACTGGATTCGCGACGGCAAGGTTTTCGTCGTCGTCAGTGAGAAAGATGGTTGGAGACACGCATTTCTCTATTCACGCGAAGGCAAAGAACTGGCCGTCCTGACGCCAGGCAAGTACGACGTCATTGACCGTTGCGCCGTCGATGAAATTGGTGGCTGGTTTTACTTCTACGCCTCGCCGGACAACGGGACGCAGAAACACCTTCATCGAGTCCCGCTCGACGGAACGGGGACACTCGAACGCATCACTCCCGCAGACCAGCCTGGCACGCACGATTACGATTTTTCTCCGGATGCCAGATGGGCGTTTCATACCTGGTCGACTCTGGACAAGCCACCGATTGTTGAGCTTGTCGAACTGCCAACGCACCGCGTTGTCCGGACGCTCGAAGACAGCAGCGAAATCCACGCGAAGATGAAGGACGTGATCTCGCACCCCACTGAGTTTCTTCAGATCGACATTGGCGATGGTGTGTCTATGGATGCATGGATGATCAAGCCAAAGGACTTTGACGAGTCGAAGAAGTATCCGGTTTTTATTTACGTTTACGGTGAACCTTATGCCCAGACTGTACTCGATCAGTGGGGCGCGGCTCAGATCGACTTTCATCGCGTCGTTGCGGACCTCGGATATCTGGTTGTGTCAATCGATAATCGCGGTACACCCGCTCCGAAGGGAGCTGCCTGGCGACGATCGATCTTCGGAAGTCTCGGTCCGCTTTCTACGGAAGATCAGGCAGCGGCGATCAAAGAGCTGGGGCGAATGCGATCGTACGTGGATCTTTCGCGAGTAGGAATCTGGGGCTGGAGTGGCGGTGGTTCGAACACGCTCAATGCCCTGTTCCGAAAGCCGGGGCAGTATCATGTGGGAATTGCTGTTGTCCCCAAACCTCAACCACATCTCTACAACGCGTGGTTCCAGGAAATCTACATGCGGACCCGTGAAGTGAATGGGGAAGGGTATGAACGGTCTGCCCCAATCAACTTCGCGTCTGGATTAAAAGGTGATCTGTTGATTATCACGGGGTCCGGCGAAACCAACACTCACATTCAGATCATCGAAGGGCTGGTCGACCGGCTGATCGAACTCGGAAAACCGTTCGACTACATGGTCTACCCCAACCGGGATCACGGTCTCCGGGAAGGAAACGGGACGGTGGTGCATGTGAGAATGCGCATCATTCGATACCTGATAGATCACCTCCCCTGCGGCCCTCGTTAACCGGAGTGCTTAATTGAAATTCCCAGCAGGCAGTAACTCTTCCTGTCGAACACGGTCCCGCGAAACGCGGCGTCATTTCAATTCGTACCACTGGGGGCGATGGCAGAACGTTGGCATTGAAAAATTACAATCGACAGAAATCTTCAGCCGCCACCAGGTAAATGAATAACGAATGCCGACGCAGTTCGTAAAAGGATCATCGTGTGGGAAGGTCGAAGACTCTTCGTACGATTCCTTCATGGCGATTCAGTGGTCGCGAGAGTCGTATTGATAAGCCTGACCCACTCGGAGTGCGGTAGACCCAGTATTCGAGAACTTCTCGCGAGGTCAGTACGCGGCTGATCGAATCCGGCTTGCCGAGTGACTTCCGGACGTGGGCTGAGGTCATGCCGCGAATCACTCGTCCATTTTGAATTGCGATTTCGATCGGTGACTTTTCGCCAGTCGTGATATCACTCTTACGCCGCCAGCGACCTTCGACGCGAGTGTACCCGTACGCTTCCAGCCGTTCGGCCACGTATCCGGATCCAGGCTTCACGCGGTCGGATTCCAGGAGAAGCTGCACGGCGGTCTCTCCGTCATCAAACAGATCTTCGTATTCAAACGCGAGTTCGATCAGACCAACGGCCCCCTGACCTCGCAATTTGGATTCCACCGGTGTAAACCATTCTCGAATGACCTTGTCGGCTCGCGCTTCATCCCCGGCCTCAATCAACTGCTTCCTCAAATTCACAGCATCTTCGCGCGACAGTTCTTTGACATGCGAAGTCTTCCAGTCAAGAGCTTTCTGCCGATAGGACTCCGCCAGCCTGGTGAATTCGGGAATCTGTTCGGCAATTCGCGCGGCAATTTCTTCGCCGTCGCGACCGTCGATCTCCGCAGCCTTTTCGATACTCTCCAGCATCACCTGCTGATAAAGGAGCCGATGCAGTTGCGGACGCAGCGATTCGGCAGCTTCCTGGTAAAAGAGAATCGGCCCTTCTCGCCATTTGCTGACAAAGTCTGCGTCAAATTCATCGACCGGTTTGTCAGCGTCGGGCAGCTCCTTCGCAATCCGAAGGGCAATCGACTCAAACTCACCTGACGACGCTCTGGCACTTGTATCATGCCACGTCTGGTAGTGAGCTTCGTAAAGCAGCGGCAGTTTGAACTCATCGCCCAGACCGTACTTTTCGGACTTGAATGCGAGATTGCGAAGCGATTTGTAATTCGGATTGGTCATCACGGTTCGCTCTTTACGTAAAGCCATCCGGTAAATCGACTTCGCTTCTTCGGCGAGTTGCCGGTCGTTTTCGCGACCGCTCTGGTAAAAACGGACACGCTCCATCGCCCAGTCACCGAGTTCGTACCACGGCTTGGGGTCGTCGCGAGGAAGCTCCACACGCAGACGATTGACTCGCTGAATGTCGGATTCCGTCTTCTTCAGACTGAGCAGTTCGAATTCCAGAATTCCGGTCTCGTGTTTGCGAAGACGCCCGACAACTTCTACGGCAAGGTTCGGACCCGACAAATCGGGAAGCTCTTCGTCTGACACAAACAGCAATGGCAATTTATGTAGTTTAAGAACGGTGCCCGCTCCGGTCGCTACTCGCCCTTCGATGCGGAAAGTTGTGCCGACCAGTTTCGACCAACGAGGTCTGGTCTTCAGAAACTCTTCGACCGACTGGCCGGTCGCCGAACACGACTGCGGTAGAACGCCGAACGCGATGGCGACGAGCATGGCACACGTTTTCGCGAACTGTCGCCAGGAATTCGATTTACTGGGCCAGCTACTCATCGTTAGTCCCCGTCTGTTCGTCATCTGAAACTTCCGGTGACTTTTTCTGCGAAGCCTGCGCGGCGATCACTGCCGCCTGTTCCGCTTCGGATAACATCGGCAGGACAAGCGGTTGTGCTGAGTCGCACAGAATAACGCGGGTCGAATCGAATTCGACAAGCCAGGCGGATTCGTTCATTGGATCGCGTCCGCACGACTTGAGCGGCCCGGCGAACCACAAGTCGCCTCCAGACTGTTTCTTTAGAACATCGCCAACGCCGACCAGGTGGATCATCGGTGCCGCTGGAAAAACAACTCGCGTTCCGAATTCATCGTCGCTGGCAACAGTCTGGACCTGATTCAGTTGAATGCAGAGCCATCGGTCGAAGTATTGCGCATGAAACTGCCGCACCCAGACCTTGTCGTCAATGTTGCCGTTCTCGTCGGGTTTCGGAAGCATTTCTTCCGCGAGCATCGCAATTTCAACGACGTCCGTGTCGTCAAGCAGGCCGAATCCGGCTTCCGCCTGAAGCCACAGCTGGCGGGATTCTGACAGGGCTTGTTCCTCGACGCCGAGCAGTTCCATGGCCCGAAACGCTTCGCCCAGTTTCAGTCTCGCAGTCACGAAGTCTCGTTTTCGCAAAGCCTCTTCGCCAAGGTCACGACCCTCACGCATCGCGATTTCGGCCCGGTCGCGATTCACGCCTCGAATCGCAAAAGCAATCATCGCTCCGACTGAAACAAAAATCAGAGCACAGACGGCAATAAGTCGCAAACGCTGTCCGCTGCGTTCGTCACTGGCAGACGGAAGTTCGATTCGTTGTGCGGAATTTTTCTCTCGTGGAGTCGATGAGGCCGGTTGTTCAGTAGACTTCGATTTACTACTCGATCGTGACTCCCGTTTCTTCTTCTTCGCCCGCGGAAGCTGAGTCGGCAACTCGATCTCGGCGTCCGAATCTGCGAGTTCGTAGTCGTCGCCTTCTTCGTCCAGCTCATCGTCGAGATCCGGTTCAGCAGGCTGAGTTGACCAGGCCGCTTCAACGAGATCGAGTTCCGGCTCGGTATTTTGATGATCCGTGTCGATGAACAGGTCGTCGGCATCGTCAGAGAGTTCAGCCTCTTCCAGAAGATCAATCTGTGTCGACGGTGGTTTCTTCGGCGGTTTCGGAGTTTGAGCCGTACTCACACCGAGATCGTCTGTCGAAAAGTAAGTCCGTTCGGACGTCGGATACCGGTTGACGGGCAGGATGAAATGGCCAGCGCCACATTTTGAGCAGATCACTCGCTTCGCGCGTTCCTGCCGAATTCCATTTGTCTGGCCGCCGCACTGGCACGTGACCGAAAACGGCACCGACTCGATCGGTTCCGCCTCGTTCTTCCCCAGCGCTTTGTCCAGCCAGTTCGCCATTGTTTACGTCTTCGTTGATGCGGCAGAAGTCTTCGATGCATCGAACATACCAGCATGTCTGAATCGGCACCAGAAGTCGGGCGGGAAGTTCAACGGCCAGACATACAAAACGCGATCGGCTACTGTCTTTAAACAAGTCCTTGTCGTTTTCTGACAAACCATTCGGCACTCATTACCAGCACGAACGCTCCCAGATACCACCAGTTATCCCACAGCGTGACGCGAGTAATCTGCGTCAGCGAAAGATTTGGCGGCCCGGCGGTGATGAGTTGATCAAGGAACTCGTCGAACTCTTCAGCCGGGATCACTCGTCCGCCTGTCTGTTGCGCGAGTCCTTGCAGCAGTGCTGGATCGGCAGCGGGGTTATCGAGTTCCGGGTCGCTGGAATCGACGAGAAACCTGGTCGTCGCGTCACCGCCAACGTCGATTCCATCCTTCGTCGCCGAAACGACAACGCGATAGATCCCCGGCTCCGTGGCTCCTTTGAACTCGCCGAACGATCGGTCTTTCCCCGACAACCCGGCGACAGAAGATTCCTTTCCGGTCGGGTCAATCACCTTTGCCTGAAAGTCGACATTCGGCAGCGGGTTCCCGAGTTCGTCGCGTGCTCCGAATTCGATCGGAATCGTCGAGCCCTGGTTGAAGTTTCGAGGTGACACTCGTACCCAGACGGGCTGGTCGGAATCGAATTCTTTGCGGGCCAGCCACAGAATCACCTGCCGCCAGAACCGCTGATGCTCCTCTCGGAAATCGTACATCCACCATCGCCAGGTTGAATGTCCGGCGAAGGCGAGTGATCTCGACCGGCCAGTCTCCAGCGAAAACAACAGCGGCACGTCATCGGTGCTTCTGGCCAGAACTTCAACCAGCGCATTCTTCTTGCGAAGTTTGTTGGCGCCGAGCAATGGCGGCAGCCGCTTCCACGCTGCAATCGAGTCGCCATTTGTCAGACGCATGACGAAGTGCCGCAGCCCGCTTTCAGTAGGCACCATCTGCAGATCGCGTTCGTAGTGCAGATCGGAAGCGATGGCTCCGTCACCCTGCAATTCACGAGGGTCCAGAACGACGGGCAACAGCGGTTCCAGAGGCGTGCCGGCATAACCTCCCAGGCTGAAGCTGTAAAAGCCGCCGGTCATTAGAAAGCCGGCGCCTTCGTCGACTCGGGCAGCCAGCAGGCGCAGGTCATTCTCGCTGAACACCTTTGCCGGCACATCGCCGATGACGTAGACGTCGTAGCGGCCTGGCTCGAAGTCACGAGGGTCGATCTTCGTTCGATTGGCAAACTCGCCGGTTCGAACCCATTGAAAGTCGAGCTGAATCTTCGCCGCCGAATTCACTTCGGGCAGAAAGACGATCTCGTCGCGAGTTGTGTCGTAATACTTGACCGAAAGGCCGCCCTTCTGAACGGTGATCAGCGTTTCTTTCTGGTTGTTAACCGTGCGAAGTTCGCCCGACAGCGGAGTCACTCGGACGGCCACACGGAATTCGCCAGGCAGCTCGGGAACAAACGACAGCGATACCGGAATTGTTTGCGATGACTTTGTGGCCGTCACTTCAATCGAAGGTCTCGCTCCAGGCACGGCAGGAGCAACGACCATGTTGCCATGCTCCATCGAGCTTCGACCGGTTCGGTCTTCGATCAGCAACTGCACGGAAAACCGTCGACCTTCCGCGCCCGAGACTTTGATCCGGGCATCAACCGGTACGGAGTTTCGCACGAAAACCAGGTCGTCGACGGCGACATCGTCAACGGCGATGTCGAGACCGGATTCTGCAACGTCGGACTCACCAAACGGAACCGGAAAGACCGGAACCTGGATGTCCTGGAACTTTCGTGCCGCCGTCTGAGGAGCAATATCAAACGGCGCGACCGCTCGCTGCGCACCATCGGTCATCAGGACGATGCCGATGACCTGTTTGCCGGTTTGCGTTTCTTTCAGAAGTTCGTCCAGCGAGAACCCGATCGCCGTCCACTCGCCGTCCGGTTCGACAGCCGACTCATCCAGTTCACCGGGACGAAGTTGAGTGTCGAAATCAAAATACTGGATCTCCAGAGTCTCGCCGAGTTCTTCTAACTGGCTTTTGCTGCCCGCCAGCGTGCTGGCCAGTGTTTCGCGACGAGACTTTCCGCCCGGACCGTCAGGTGTTGTCATGCTTCGACTTTTGTCGCGCAGCACGTACAGCACGGCGTCCCGCGTGTCTGTTTCCGAATACTGAATCTCGGGACGCAGCATCGCAAAGATCAACAGGACGGCAGCAACAAGCCGCAGGCCGATCAGCATTCGCCGCGTCGTGATCGGAAGATGTTTCACTCGCGGCGGGTAGGTCAGCAGAACCAGCGTTACCAGCCCGATCGCGATTAACACGACGACAGGCCAGCTCCAGGCAGGTTCTACGACAAAGCGAGTGGACACAGTGATTCCGCGGTGAGAGAACAGAATGTGGTGCGAGCAGGAAAGGAAACAAGACGGCGTCGCGGGATTCTGGTTGGGCACGTTGCTGCCCGCAAGACCGCCGCCGTCGCGAGGGAGATCACCCCTCGAATCCTGTCGAAATTATTAAATCGCCGAGTTCGCTGAGGAGAAAAGGCAGAGAACGGTAAGAAATTGATCAGTCGGCTTTGCGACCACTGTGATTTTCTCCTCGGTGTCCTCAGCGATTAACAGGATGAATAAGAAGACTTGGTCCGACTTGAAAACTCGCTCGCGTTGCACTTCCGCACCGACCAGAATTCGGCGAACAATCAAACGCAGGACGCCCTTCATGCACCACCCATTCAGCGACATTCCGGAAATCGCCAGCCTCGACGCCAGCCGGGGAATTATCCGTATTCCGAACGAGCAGGATGTTCCCTTCACGCCGCGTGTCCGGGCGATCGTCGACACGGCTGAGTTTCAGCGTCTTCGGCACATTTCGCAACTTGGCCTGGCGACTCAGATTTACCCCGGAGCTAACCATACGAGATTTGAGCACGCGCTCGGCGTTTTCAACAATGCGATCCGTTACGTCTGGCAGCTCGGACGCGACACTCGTTTCTGCGAGATCATCGATCATCATCGCGCCGAAGTCCTGCTGGTTTCTGCGTTGCTGCACGATCTGGGGCACTGGCCGTTCTGCCATCCCATCGAAGACCTGTCCCTGCCGGAGCTGCCGCCTCACGAAGCCTACGCCGCCGAGTACCTGCGTCCCGAACGCGAACTCGCGCAGGTTCTTAGATCGGAATGGAACATCGAGCCGGAAGAAGTGCTCGACGTCCTCGTCGCGAAAACGGATTCACGAGAGCTGCGACTCTTACGGTCCATCCTGTCCGGCCCGATCGACATCGACAAGATGGATTATCTCGAACGGGACAGTCTGCACTGTGGAGTTCCTTACGGTCGCCATTTCGACAAGAGTCGCCTCATTCAGTCACTCGTTCTGAACAAAGCCGGCGACGGGCTGGCCATCACTCAGAAGGGTAAGACCGCTGCCGAGCTGATGGTTTTCGCCCGGTACGTGATGTTCAGCGAAGTCTACTGGCACCACGCCGTCCGTTCGGCAACGTGCATGTTTGCAAGAGCGTTCTTCGAACTGCACCGCCACTTTGATCTGACAACTCTGTTCGAAACGTCTGAAACGGAAACCGTGCGTCTGCTCCGCAACAAGGCAACAGGCACTGACTGTGCTCAACTGGTCGAAGGGGTCTTTGGCCCAAAGAGACGTCTCTACAAACGCGCGGGCGAGTATTCGCATTATCAGCGGACGGAACTTTACGAATTGCTCGCCGGCAAGCCGTACGAATTTCTGGTCCGTTGTGGACGCAACCTGATCGAGGAACTCAACCGCCGGCGGGTGGTTGCGCGAGAACTTTCGCCCGTCGACATCCTGATCGACGCTCCGCCGCCGCATCGTGAAGTCGAGTTCAAAGTCCCGATTTACTTCGCGAAGGAGGACAGGTACCGCCTGCTGAGCGACGTCTCACCGGTCATCGAGTCTCTGGCAAAGAAACAGTTTGACGATTACGTCAAACGGGTCCGCATCTTCGCCAGCCCGGACATCCGCCATCAGCTTCAGGATTCTGCGGAGTTCGAATCTGCGATCCGCGCCGCCGTCGAAACAACAACTCCGTGAAAGACCGGTTCCGCAAATCGAGGTCTTCGGAATGTCTACAGACCGAAGACCCAGCCAACCGGGTCGATTTCCTGAGTCCCCAGCGAGCCGCTTCGCAGCCAGCCGAACGGGTCGATCGGCTGCAATGGCGAACCGCCCGCTCCGCACGGCCCGCAGGAGTTGCACGGGTCACATGGGTTGCCGCACGGATCGCAGGTTTGGGTTCTGCATGGAGTGACAATCCTGGGCATCGAGAAAATGGGCCCGATACTGCCCGGACCTGCGAAGACAGGCTCAGCAAAGTGTGGCCGTACGGCTATGTGGTCAAATCCGATCTTCGGAACAAGGATCGTCCGTGCGCACCCGCTTGAGCAGGCGATGGTCCCCAGCAGGGCCAGTGTGATGACGGCTTTGTGTCGCACAGCTTCCTCTGCAGGTTGGGGCAGGGTGGGCACCGCCCACCAACGCGAAAGTCGTGGTGGGCAGTGCCCACCCTACGAAATGAATCGGATAGTCGCGTTGATTGTCTGATGCCGGAAACGCCGGAGGGGACGGATCGACCGACTGTGCGTCCGGATGTGACAGGTGCTCCGTCGGGAACGCTCGAACCGGCTGTAGTGAGAGTTCCCGCCAGGAAAGAGATTCCGGTTGTGGTGGCCTGGGACGCAACCAGGCTCGCGTTTGTCACTTCGCGCCGGTTTTGTCGAGCGGCTTGAGGACTGGCGGATTCATCACCGCAGTGCAGAACCAACACGACTGCGCAGAGTTCCTGAATTGCCTGACCGGAACAACCGGAACACTCTTCAGGGGAAGGCCGCCAGTTCGATGAACTCTCCCCTCCGGGTTTTGCAACCTGGACTGGAGTGTGACAATAATGAAGACAGGAGCGGGGATAGCGGACGAAGCAGTCCGCGAAGGTTTGCCTGGCATTCGGATTGAGCATTCGCGGCGGAACGTTGTTCCAATCGTGAAATGCGGAATTCGGCGCCTGATAGCGATCAGTTCTCCTCGGCGATGGATCGCCACCGAGCCATGAACGGCTCGCATTTGTGAAACGAATTGTTGGATCGACTGAGCTGTGACTCGGTTGAAACGGCAGGCCGGCTGAGCCGGAACTTTCGCATCGATTGACCCGTCACCTGTGAGGAGACTTCAAATGAAGAAGCTGTTGGCAATGGTCGCATTCTGCGTGGCCACAACATTGAGCCAGCAGGCGTTTGCGTCGGGGTATTGTGGAGCGGCCACATTTAACTGCTGCCCGACAGTCGCCTGTCAGCCAAGCTCGTGCTACACGACCTGCAAAATCGAACGGCAGACGTGTAAGAAGACCGTCTACGACACCGTCTGGGAACCTGAGGAAATCACTCGGACCCGTACTGTTTACGAAACCGCTTACGAGACGAAGGACGTCACCTGTTACAAGGTCGTCCGCGAAACGGCGTATCGCGAATGCGAGTACGAAGTCCGCCGCCCCGTGACCGAGACGTCTTACCGGGAAGAAAAGTACACGGTCTGCAAACCTGTCTGGGAAACCGGCGAACGCGAGTGCTCTTACACGGTCAGCAAGCCCGTGTGGGAAACCGCCGAACGCGACTGCGTCAAGGTCAACTGGAAGAAAGTTGTCGAGAATGGCGAACGTGAATGCCGCCGCACCGTTTGCCGACCAGTCGACGAAGTTGTCGAACGTGAAGTTTGCCACACCGTCATGAAGCCTGTGACGACCTGCCGCACGGTCTGCGTCGATCAGGGATCGTGGGTCAACAAGCAGCATTGTTTGCCCGGCCTGCCGTTGCCGGTTCTCTCGCTGCAGTGCAACCCGTGTTCGATCCTGCCATTGCCGCTGCCGGTTCTGGGCATGACTCAAACGCCGGGGCTTGCCTTTAACACAAAGAAATGGTGCCCGAACCTGGTGCAGCGTCAGGTGCAGCATACCGTGATGGTTCCTGAAACCGTAAAAAGCACCGTTCAGTGCACCGTTCGTCGTTACGAAACCGAGGTCGTCGTCGAAAAGATTCCGACTCAGACATGCCGCTGGGTCAAGGAAGAAGTCGTTGAGAAGGTTCCTTACAAAGTCTGTAAGTGGGTTAACGAAACCGTCGTCAAGAAGGTGCCAACTCGCACTTGCCGGATCGTCGAAGAGGAAATGGTTCGCAAGGTGCCAGTGACCAACTGCACGTGGGTTACTGAAACCAAAACTCGAAAAGTTCCTTACTGTGTTGAGAAGAAGGTTCCTTACACCGTGACGCAGAAGGTTGCTCACTGTGTGGCGAAGGAAGTTCCTTACACCGTCACTCGAATGAACTGCCGACGGGTTGCTCGCGAAGTCGAGTACGAAGTCTGCAAGGTCGTGCCAACAACCGTCTGTCCGACGATGGGCGGATGTGCCACTGGAAACTGTGGCTCGTCTGGCTGCCCGAACGGCAACTGCGCTGCAAAGGCCGTCACTGAAGAAGAAACGCTGAAGCCGGTTCCTGAAGAGACTGTCCCTGAAGAGACCGCTCCGGAAGAGCACGAAGCTTTAAAGATTCCTGTCGAGCCACTGTCTGAAGCCGCTCCTTCAGCCGAGCCGCCAAAGCCAAGCCCGGCTGATGACGCGACCAGCACGTAAGACTGCTGAAACCGACGACAAAGATCAAACGCCTCGATCGTCTCTCTGAGACCCTCGAGGCGTTTTTTTGTGCTGTCGTAAAACAGCCTCACGACTCAATGCGTTCCGTTCGTGGATTGATGGTCAGGCAGTGGACTTGCGGTTGCGTGGTGCCGGGCGTGTTCGTGCAGTTTCAATCCGGCTTTTGCGCGACCACCAGGAACTGCTTACCGAAAAACTTCCAGGCAAACGGCAGTTTGAGATACAGCTTCAGGAAGGCCAGCGGCGGGGTCGAACCTTGTGACATCGAATACGGCAGAAACCGATCGATGCACTCGCTGATTTCGAAACCTTCGAGCTTAAGTACCTCTTCCAGCGACCGTTCTGTCAGCGCGACATGATGGTCCCAGAAGTCCCAGTACGCTCCGCCGATGAACCGGATATTTGGCCCGAGACATATGAGTCGTCCGCCGGGTTTCAGGCAGCGTTTCGCTTCAGTGAGGGTTCTCTCCAACGCGGATTTGTCGGGAAGATGCTCGAAGAAGTTCGACGTGAAAACGACGTCGAGCGAGTTGTCCTGCAGCAGCCATTCGTCCGAACAATCCTGCAGGATGAACTTCACGCCTTCGCCGACACGCGTGTCGGTGTCTGGGTTGAGGTCCATCGCGAACTTCCTGCCGCACCGAACGTTGCGAATGAACTCGCCCCAGCCGGCTCCGAGATCGAGGACCATGTCTGATGACCGAATGAACCGGTTGAAGAACGACCCGGTCAGCACCTGCCAGACCTGCTCGCGATAAGCTTCCAGGCCGGTGAAGCGGTTTCGGTATTCAGTTGTGAGAACGCTTTGAGACATTCGTCGTTTCTTTGCTCGAAGCCGCAGGGTGGGCAGTGCCCCCCTGGAGAGTTCTGTCTATTAGATTTGGTGGGCAGTGCCGACCCTACGCAAACTTCCGTCGGCTTCCGGCACTGGTCAAGTTTCAGTTCGGGTAAGACACGAAACTCCGGCCTGCCATGCACATCGAACCGGTTGTGCTGCCTCTCTTCCGATCGTGACGGTTCCGCATTTTGCATCAGTCAATTGTGATCTGAGTTGCCAGCAGTAAGAATTCCAACACCGGATCGAGCGGGAGTCTGCCTTCTTTTTGAGATCCTTGTCAGACAGGGTGCGAGCCTTGTCGACCGCTCGACGGCTGACTCGACGAAGGAGCAATCATGCAGGAACACGAGCAGCAACGACACGGTCCGGGCGGTTTCAACCGCCGGGACTTCTTGAAGGGATCGGGTGCGGCCGTCGCCGCAACGGCCATCGTAACAGCGGAACAGGAAGCGCAGGCTCAGAAGAAGGGTAGTGCTCCAGTTCAAGGCCCCGGCAAAGTTGACGTCACGTTGACCGTCAACGGCAAGCAACACAAACTGTCGATCGAACCCCGCACGACGCTGCTTGATGCTCTGCGTGACCAGCTCAACCTGACAGGTTGCAAAGATGACTACGACACGACCAGTTGCTCGGGGTCGGACACGGTCATCATCAATGGCAAAGCGGTTTACGCGAGCACCCGCCTGGCGATTGAGGTTCAGGGCCAGCAGATTCAGACCGTCGAGTCACTTCGCAACGGAGACCAGCTCGACGAAGTCATCACTGGCTTCGTTCAGAACGACGCCATGCAGTGCGGATTCTGCACACCAGGCTTCGTGATGGCGACACGAGCGTTTCTCAATAAGAAGCCAAAGGCCACTCTCGAAGAAATTCAGGACGGACTTGGCGGCAACATCTGCCGCTGCGGTACCTACAAGGGTATCACTGAATGTGCTCTGCAAATTGCGAAGGGAGGTGCGTAATGGCTGAGCGAACAATTTCGTGGGGACCGCGTGGCTCGAACAAACTGATCGGGACAGAAACTGCCCGGCTCGACGGTGTCGACAAGGCTTCCGGCTTTGCCAAATACACTGCAGACATGAATCAGGAAGGGACGCTTTACGCTCGACTGCTGACCTGCAAACACGCCAGCGCGACGATCACTCGCCTGAACGTCGAATCGGCTAAGAAGGTGGCTGGCGTTCACACGGTTTATCTCTTTAAGAACGAAGGCGATGACTGCAACTGGGATGGCGACATCGTCGCGGCTGTCGCGGCCGAAACGGCTGACATTGCGGAAGACGGCGTCCGGGCGATTGAAGTCACCTTTGAAGTAAAGCCGCACGTTGTTGACGAGCAGGATCTGGAAGCGGCCCGCAAAGCCGAAGTGACAAAGGAAGGCATCGTTGACCGGACGGTCGGTGATCCTGACAAGGCAATCGCCGAAGCCGATGTCGTGCACGAAGGCTACTACGGCATCCACACGATCAGCCACATGTGCCTGGAACCTCACGGAGCCCACTGCTCCTGGAACACCAGCGACGATGGCCCGAGACTGATCGCGCGACACTCGACCCAGGCCGTCTCGACAACCGGCAAACAGTTTGCGTCGAAGTTCGGTCTCGACGCGGCGGATGTGCGTGTCGTCTGTAACTTCATCGGAGGCGGCTTCGGCTCGAAGTTCGCCGCCGACGAGTGGGGCTGGGCGGCTGCTCAAATGTCGAAAGACACCGGGCGCCCCGTCCGGCTGATGCTCGATCGAGCAACAGAGTTAAAGACGCCGGGGACAAGACCGTCCGGGTTCGCAAAAGTGACTCTGGCAGCGAAGAAGAACGGCCTGATCACTGCCTGGAAAAGTCACCACTGGGGAACGAACGGGCCTCAGGGAGGCACCATTGATGGCAACCAGATGCCGTACGTTTTCGACTTCGAGAATAAGAAGGTCGAAGCAACCGGCATCAAGACAAACTGCGGGCCGAATCGAGCCTGGCGGGCTCCGAATCACCCGCAGCTTTGTGCCATCACTGACACAGCAATGACGGACCTGGCCGCAAAGCTGAAGATGGATCCGATCGATCTGTACAAGGCAAACCTCGGCCAGCTTGACAAAGTTGCGGCAGAGAATGGCGACCTTTATCGAGCTCAGCTTGACCGAGCCGCCGAACTGATGGACTGGAAGAAGAAGTTTCACGCTCACGGTGAAAGCGGCAGCGGCGCGGTCAAGCGGGGTCTGGGTGTCGCTTTGCATCGCTGGGGCGGACAGGCCGTAAAATGTGAAGCCGAAGTTCGACTGTTCGAAGACGGTGCCGCTCAGGTTTCGATTGGAAGCCAGGATCTGGGCACCGGGACACGCACTGTGATCGCGATGGTGCTTGCCGAAACGTGCGGACTGCCTCTTGAGAAAGTCACCGCAAAGATCGGCAGCAGCGAGTATGTTTATGGCAACCCGTCCGGCGGCTCAATCACCGTCGGCAGTGTCAGCGGCGGAACGCGTCGCGCGGCTCTGGCGGCTGTATGGAAACTGCTCGACAAGGTGGCCGCGAAGTACGAACTGGATGGCACGACTTTAACCGTCGGCAACGAAGCCGTCTGGGCAGGTGATAAAAAGGTCTGTTCCTGGAAAGACGCCTGCCGGTTGATCGGTTCGGTTCCGATCGCTGAAGTGGGAGCCAGCCCGCTGGACGACGGACTGACCAGCAAGCTGGTCGGTGGCGTTCAAATGGCCGATGTCTCGGTCGACACAGACACCGGCATCGTTCGGATTCATCGAATGGTCGCCGTTCAGGACTGTGGTCTGGTCATCAACGAGATGACCGCGAAGAGTCAGGTTTACGGCGGCCTGATCATGGGCATTGCCTACGCCCTTTCCGAAGAGCGGATCATGGACAACAAGACCGGTCGCTATATCAACGCGGACATGGAGAATTACCGGCTGCCAAGGATTGGCGACATCGGCGAACTGATCGTCGAGATGTACCAGCCGGACAGCGAGTACAACCGCGGTGTGGTTGGTCTGGGTGAGCCACCGGTCATTTCGACCGGAGCCGCGATTGCCAACGCAGTCGCCAACGCAACTGGTGTCCGGGTGTCCGTGTTACCCATGACTCCAAAACGTGTGCTGGACGCTTTGAAAGGAGGCCAGGCATGAGACCTTTTGAATACGTCAGCCCGACAACTGAAGCCGAGGCTGTTGAAGCTTTGAACGATCACGGGGGCCAGACGATGGTGCTGGCTGGCGGGACCGACCTGATCAGCCTGCTGCAGCGCGACGCCGTGCGGACGCAACGGGTAGTCGACATCAAGAAGATTGACACGCTCAAATCGATCGAACACGTCGACGACGGCGTGCTGATCGGAGCGACCGTCACGCTTGACGAGGCACTGGAAAGTCCACTGCTCGCCGGGCACGACTCTATCGCGCAGGTCATCGATGGTCACCGGGCGATTCAGATTCAGTCGTCGGGAACGCTGGTCGGCGATCTGTGTCAGATGCCTCAATGCTGGTACTTCCGCAATGGCTTCGGAATTCTCGGTCGCAAAGATGGCGAGTCACTCGCTGAACTCGGCGACAACCGATACCACGCTGTCTTCGGGAACGCCGGTCCGGCGAAGTTTGTTTGTGCCTCACGGTTTGCACCATCAATGGTGGCGTGGGGCGCGAAAGTGCGAGTCATCGGCCCCGGTCCGGAAGACGAACAGTTTGTTCCGCTGGAGTATTTCTTTGTCACGCCGCGTCTGGAATCTCAGGGCGTCAACGTCTTGAAACCAGGGCAACTGGTCACTCATATCTGGCTGCCGACGGTGGCTGACGTGAAAAGCGGTGCGTACGAAGTCCTCGAATCAAAGGGGCTCGATCGGCCTCAAGCTGCCGCTGCTGTTTGCCTGAAGACGGAAGGCGACTTTGTTCGAGACGCACGCATCGTGATGGGCCACGTGGCGCCGACTCCGTGGATCGCCCACGAAGCCGCACGTGCTCTGGTTGGGCAACGGCTCGACGAAGACATGGCCAGCAACATCGGCGACATCGCCGTCAGCAAAGCCACTCCACTTTCGATGAACGAGTACAAAGTTGCTATGGCTCGCGCCGCAGTGAAGCGTTCCCTGCTTCGAGCGGTCGGCAAACTCGACGACGCCCTTATTTAGTAACTGAACCTTTCCCACCCAGCACGTCCCCTCTCTCCCTTGGGAGAGAGGGGTAGGGTGAAGGGTTTCAAAAACCTGACTCAATACAACCTCGAGAAACTCACCCCGAGGTCGTCCAATACTCAAATCCCAACTCAAGGACATAGCCATGCAACACGAACTCGAAGTTGTGCAGGGCGAACGTTGCCGACACCTGCTGTCCAAAGGCCTGTTCCTGAACGCTGGCCTGCCCCCGGAAGAACACGCCACCGGAGACGGCAACTTCTGGTGCGCCAACACTCAAACCACCTACGGCCCCGACAAAGGCTTCTGCAACGGAGAAGACTGCAGAGTTCAGACAAGAAGCTGCTACGAAGCTCCTTAAGCTCCAAGCTTCGTTGGAACGACTCCGAGATAATCAAAGAGGCCGCAGTCTTAACGACTGCGGCCTCTGTTTTATCCTGCTCTGCGAATTGAGTCCTATGCTCTATCTTCTCTCGCGAGGCGAGGGAGTGTCCTGCAAGGAAGATTGTCATGGCCTGATGCTTCTGACAATGAATCTGCAGACGTAGTCAGGAATGTGATTTACGAATCGTGAGTTAGTACTTCCCGCTCGCCCAGTACCGCAGACCAGTGACTTCAATACCTGGCCGAATATCCGTCAGCCAATAGCATCATTCCCGTCAGGGCTGGCGCGTCGCTTCGCAAAAGATCGACGATTTTTCGTTGGGCTTCAAAACGGCAGCGGACTTCATTTGGATGACCAGGTTTTGATGTTCTTTTTCCCGGCGTTGAGCTCACCAAGACGTCGTGCCAGATACTCGTGCGAAATCTGTCGTGCTTTAGCCTGATCGGCTTCGTCGTAGTCCCAGAATTCCTGCACGATGGCTTCGCACTCAGGGTAATGCGATCCATCATCGCCGACGCGTTTGCGAGTATCCGCAAGCCGACTCTTTAGATCGGCCACAATCGCCGCCTGGTCCGGGTCGTGGTAAATATTTTGAGTCTCGTGGGGATCGCTCACCAGGTCGTACAGCTCCCATCCTGCCGGTGTCTGATATCCGCCGTCGTAGTTACAGCCGTAGTAATAGATCAGTTTGTGAGTCTTCGTGCGGATTCCAAGATGTCCCGGATTGTCGTGATGGGCCATGTGCATCCAGTAGCGATAGTATGCTTCCTGCTTCCAGTCTGTGGCTTCTTTGCCAGTCTCTAGCAGCGACTTGAAAGACTTTCCCTGAACCGTGTCCGGGATATCCGCTCCCGCAAACTCAAGCATCGTCGGAGCGTAATCAACGTTCTCAACGATCGTGTCGAAACGTTGCCCGGCCGGGATCGTCTTCGGGTAGCGAACGAGAAACGGCATCCGCTGTGATTCTTCATACATCCACCGCTTGTCCTGATAATCATGCTCACCGAGCATGAACCCCTGGTCGGCGGTGTAAATGATAATCGTATTGTCCAGTTGGCCGGCATCTTCGAGGTGCTTGAACAGCCGACCAAGGTTATCGTCGATGCCTTTTACGCAACGCAGAAATTTCTTCAGGTAGGCGTTGTAGGCAAGTCGAGTGTTTTCTTCGTCGCTGAAGTTGGCTGGATCAAAGTTTTCAGGGAATTCCGACGGGTACAACTTGGGTAAGTCGTCAAGGTATGACCGTCTTGGGTTGCGTGCGCCGATCGACGTTCCAATGTGAGGGATCAGTTCGTCATCGGCACCACGAGTCGCTATTGACCCGAATTTCGGATCCCTTGCCCAGAGTGACCTCGGCTCCGGAATATCGACGTCAGCGAGGTACGACTCGTATCGCTCTGCGTTGTCAAAATAGTCGTGCGGTGCCTTGTAATGATGCATCAGGAAGAAGGGTTTCTCCTGATCCCAACCCTCTCTGAGCCAATCAAGAGTCAGGTCGGTGATTGCATCCGTCGAGTGCTTACCTTCGAGTTTGATCGTGTTTTTGCCCCAGGGCTTCGCGCCTCGAACTCGAAACACGGGATCAAAATAAGTTCCCTGCCCTGCAAGCACGCAATAAAAGTTGAAATCTGTCGGTTCGACCTTCAGGTGCCACTTCCCAATCATTGCAGTGTCGTAGCCAGCCTTTCGCATCTGTATCGCCAGCATTTGCTTTCCTGGCACAACCTCGCCGCCGAGGTCGAAAGCCCCATTCACATGGTTGTACTGGCCGGTAAGCACACAGGCCCGTGATGGTGAACAGATCGAGTTTGTGCAGAACGCGTTCGTAAACAATGCTCCCTCAGTTGCGAGTCGATCGATGTTTGGTGTCGGAGCAATTTCTGCAAGACGACCTCTGTAGGCCGAGATGGCGTGTGCTGCATGATCATCCGACATGATATAGAGGACATTCGGTCGAGCCGCTTCAGCCCGGTTCGCGCCCGCGAGCAACGCAATTGTCGTCAGCAGCAGAGGTAGAAATCTCGCCATCATAAGTCTCCGGGGTAAGGTTGTTCGCCGCATTTTTGGCAAGCATAGGGGGCGTGAATTTACATCTGAAGTGCAACGCCGACTTTGGTGAGGGGCGTGACGCAGTTGTCCATTCTTCATTAGCCTGATCACAGCGTGAAGGGTCTGCCGGATGCTGGCGGCCGGGCTGATTGACAGTGGCAGCCACAGCAATTCCAGAACGCTCGTCAGTCTGGTGCAGCGATGTGCTCCGCGAATTGTCTTGCTGGTAGACTCCGCTTTGCAATCGTTGGCGGTGCCCAGCAAAGTTCGTTCGGGCTCGTTAGTCCGTACCGGGCACCTCGAGGGCGGTCACGAAGGTCAACGGCTCCAGGGTTTCCAGCAGTCGCAGGAGTTTGTTCGCCAAGCCACGTTCGGTTTCCGTCTCCGGTGGGGTTTGGTCTTTGCACCGTTGCTATAGCGTCTCATTCCTGATCACTCGTTGCCGCTCGGTAAATGGTTGGCGCAACTGGTTCGTGCCATATTGGTGGACAACCGGTTTCATCGCCGCTCCATCCTTCACTCAAGTATAATTGCTAGTTTTTGGATCAATTGCAGGGACGTGTGGTTCAGTTTCATTATCGAACTGCGGAGCTAAAGTGATTGAGATGTAATCAGGTGACAGATTCAGGCACCGGATGTAGACTCTGGCTCAGACGTTACTGAAGTGTTCCCAAGGGCGACTTTGACAAAGCAGGCAATGGGTTACCGTGCAACTTTAACGCTGGACTAAGGAAGAGCAATGAGTGGGAGATTGTGCGTATTGTTGGTTTCGGTCATCGCTGTTTGTGGCTGTGGAGATAGTCTGCCAGATCGTGTGCCCGTGTCCGGGAAGGTTACGTACAACGGTGCGGCCGTCGAAGGGGCAGCCGTCGTGTTTGTTCCTGTTGAAGGCGGACCAGCTGCTACGGCCACAACCGACGCTGTTGGCCAGTTCAAGTTGAGCACATTCGAGGCCCACGACGGTGCTGTTCCTGGCAGTTACACGATTTCGATTGCAAAAACCAAACAGACCGGTGGAAAGGTCATGACCGCAGACGAAGAGCATGAGGCGGTATTAGCTGGCAAGGAGATTCAGCCACCGACGTTCGAAGACCTTGTCCCAACCAGATACAAGAGCAGCAGCACTTCAGGCCTGGCTGAAGATGTCACCGAGGATGGTGAGAATATCTTTACGTTCGAACTGACAGATGGCTAGTGGGTTAACCTTGTCGCAGGTGTTTGAAACGCCAAAACTCAGTTGGCTTGTCAACGTTTTCCGTCAGGCTGACAGTTTTGTGTGCCGTTGTGGCGACGAGTGTTTGGTGCACGCTTTGGGTTCTCAGGCATTGTCCTGTGGCATGTTGAAAGCTCCAGCGACTGTGGTTTGTTGTAGTCGCACGGTCATCCTGCGACTACTGTCGGTAATCCGCTCGTGGCGCGAAACGCGACAATAGTTTTTGGGGCTGGTATCCGAAGGGCGGCAGCCGTCCAATGTAAAGCTATTGTGTCGTTCTTAAGCGTTACGCACGGTGTTGGGCCGCACTGTGGCCATTGCCGACGCAATTTGTTGCATCAATGCATCGGCGAGGGTGATGGCAGGCGCAAACGGTTGACCGTGGATGTTTTGCTCAGGCCCACGTGCGACCATTTTGGGATCGCCATGAACACTTTGCTTCCGAGCTTCTGATTGCGACTAAAATGTTCGGGCCTGTGTTCGCGGTCAACGCGTTCGCGTGCGAAGACTGTCCGCCGCGTTGAGTCAGTTGTGCTCCAGTAATCCGTCGCAAGGTATCGGCGTCAGATTTTGCTCTGTATGGACAACTGTGCCGCGTTAGTCGGCGAATCAGAAACGAAAACCGGATAGTCGTACATCCACTCACGCGGATGGGCTTCCTTGAGAAGCCTGGCAAAGCTCCCGATTGTACACTGAAACTGCAAAGAAGCTGCCGCTGAATTTTCAGTTCTACGAAAAATCGCACCAGGATATCTTTTGGATCCTGAAGTGTCAGAAGCTGTCTACGGTCAATGTCAGTGCCGATATGCGACATTGTCGTGTGCCTGTGCGGGGGTGACGTCCAGGCTGTGCAGCTTCGATTTACGTAAAAAAGAGCCGCTTCCGTGGAGCAGGTTCCACGAAAGCGGCATTGCTTTCAGGTCGCTTATTGGTTCCCTGCGAAAATTCGAGCGACGAACTCCGCTTACGGACAAATCCAGCACGACTAATTAAAGTTGATGACTTCACCATCATTTTTCGCGCCAAGATTTCCCCATACGCCATATGGGCTAGCGCCAGATGTCACGTAGCTCGCCGAAGGGTCACCAGCGTCGATATTTGAGGAGATGAATCGCACTGAACCATCCAGCATCAAAGCGTTTGCTCCGCCAGTATGCAGGCTCGACGCGCTTACAAGTACTGGTCCGTCGTGAATGTTACCCCCACCATCAGTGCAACTTGGGCTGTTCGGTGGAAGAATCGTGTGGAAGCCGACGTATGAAGGACGTCCATCATTCCACCGTGAATCTTCAATCGCTGATCCACCGACGTAGCTGTCGCCGGCAACCGTGGCAAGGCATCCGGCTGGGTTGTCATGCTGGCCCGTTGTTGAAACCCCGCCAGTGCTAACATTGGCATTGGTAATCATGCCGATTCTTTCTGACATCGCCACTGTGTTGGACGTGCCGTCTGTTACATCGCGGAACTCGATTCTATTCTGTGGCTCGCCGCCATTCAGCTGCCATTTCTGAAAAACACCTCGCGTGCTCTCCATTTGTCCGTCGTTGTTGCGGCGGTTGTCGCCGATGCTGAATACATAGTTCTTCGCCGTTTTTTGACCGTTATTGAAGTTGGATGGTCGAGGAGCCGACGGACAGCTCATAACGGACATTGTGTGACGCCACTGGTTAGCACCACCCCACGGTGCCTGGGCGGGAACCTGACGAATCTCTTCGAAGACTGACTGCAGGTCGACAAACGGCAGCAGGCGGATGAATCCACTATGACGATTGTGGGATGATGTCCCGCTGAGTGTTGAAAGTTGAAAATCCGGTG
>TARA_R110002072_G_scaffold61986_3_pt1 | contig 21857 bp, 16 predicted proteins | sample TARA_R110002072 | Tara Oceans TARA_R110002072 (sample SAMEA4397118) | marine metagenome | biome: Polar Biome; feature: [SRF] surface water layer (ENVO:00010504); material: water (ENVO:00002006), including particulate matter (ENVO:01000060) such as... | depth 5 m | reverse complement strand
ATTAAACCTTGCTCTTTTTTAAGAGTTTGCAAATGTACAATTAAAATCTAATTATTCAAATATCAACGAGTTATTTTTTCTAAATGAATTTTTATTAGCTATTTTTTTGAGATTTTAATATACATTTGAATATCATATAAAAACATCTTGAAGCAAAAAACATTTATCAAACCACTTATATTACTCTTATTTTTCAGTATAGAAAGCTTATATACTCAAAATATAAATTTAAAAATATCTAGTGTAAATAAAAACGAAGTAACTATTTTAAATAAAATAAAATATCAAAAAAACCATATTGATTCCACTTCTATAAATTTTGAAATTAATAAAATCTCTAAATATTTGAAAAACATCGGGTATTTTACAAATACGATTGACTCTTTAGTAAAAACAAAAAACAACTACTCAGCATACTTTTCTTTAAATGAAAAAATCAATCAAAGTGAAATTTACGTAAAACTAAAAGACCAGTATCTTTTTAATGGTTTTCAATTTACAAACAACACGATTAATATTACTATAGAAAAACTTCAATCTTTATTATTAAATATTTCAAAAAAAATTGATTTAGAAGGAAAATCATTTTCAAAAATTCAATTAAATAATATTAAAATTAAAGATAAAATATTATTCGCAGAATTATTAATAGAAGCCTCTTCAAAAAGAATTATAAATAAAGTAGTTGTAAAAGGGTATGATGATTTCCCTAAATCATTTTTAAAAAATCATTTTAAAATTAAACCAAATTCAGTTTTTAATGAAAAAAAAATAAAAAGCATCTCTGAAACTTCTAAAAACCTGCAATTTGTATCAGAAATAAAAACTCCCGAAGTTTTATTTACAAAAGATTCAACCTTTTTATACTTGTATTTAAAAAAAAGGAAAAACAACAGTTTTGATGGACTCATAAATTTTGCAACAAAAGAAAATGGAGATTTATTATTGAATGGCAATATCGACTTAGAATTAAATAACATTCTAAATACAGGAGAAAAATTCAAACTTTTTTGGAACAAAATTGCAGATGAACGTCAAGAGTTTGAAATAGCATTAAAAACACCTTATATATTTAATTCAAAAATAACACCTGAACTATCATTTTCTATATACAAACAAGATTCTACATTTTTAAATACCAAATTTGACTCAAAAATATTCTACATCCTAAATACAAAAGTTAAACTTGCATTAACATACAATTCTGAATCTTCTATAAATTTAGATAAAAGTATTGAAAATAACATAGAAAATTTCAGTAATTATTTTTTAGGCTTTCAATTTGACTTTGTAGTCCAAAAAAATGATTTCTTTTTTAATGATAAAATTCTTTTAAAAATTAACCCATCATTTGGAGAAAGAAATTTAAACTCAAATAGTACGAATCAAATAAAAATAGAAACCACTGCATCTTACATTTGGGATTTAAATTCACGTAATAGTATTTACATTAAAAATACTAACGGTTTTTTAAAATCAAATACTTATTTAAATAACGAACTTTTTAGAATTGGAGGACCAAAATCCATAAGAGGTTTTAACGAACAAAGTATTTTTGTAAATAAATATATTATGTTCAATTTGGAATATAGATTTTTAACATCTGAAAAATCATATTTATATACTATTACAGACTTTGCAAAAACAGTAACTCTTGAAAATACTAAAAATTTAAATTCATTAGGTTTAGGATTTCTATTTATTAACAAAAACTCACTTATAAATATAAGTTCCTCAATTGGAAGAAATGAAAGTGAAAAATTTGATTTTAAGAAAGTTAAATTAATTGTAAACTGGAAAACTTATTTTTAAAAAGGGCAAATTAATTGTTGTAAAAATCTTTTTTTTTAATAAACCGTTCAAGAAAATTCTATACAAATCAAGTGAAACTCTACAAAACAAATATTAACTTTATAAAGATTTTATAATAAAGAAATTATTTTGAATAAATTACTGTTAAAAAATTGTTTTTTTAAGTTTTATTTAAGACTTTTGGCATTAATTAATTCAAATAATTATACAATGAAGACAAAGTTTAATGGAATTTTAACGCTATTACTGGCGTTTATCGTGCAAGTTTCCTTTGCACAGGTTAAGACTATTACTGGTACTGTTTCTGATAATTCAGGTAGTTTACCAGGAGTAAGTGTTATAATTAAGGGAAGTACTACTGGTGCAGAAACAGATTTTGACGGTAAATACTCTATAAAAGCTAAAGCAGGCGATGTTTTAGTATTTAGATATTTAGGTTATAAACCTTCTGAAAAAACTGTAGGTTCTTCGAATACTATTAATGTTGCTTTAGCAGAAGATGCTAGTGTTCTAGATGAAATAGTAGTTATTGGTTATGGTACATCTACAAAACAAGCATTTACTGGTAGTGCAAAAACTGTAACTGCTGAAAACCTAGAGGCAAAAAATTTCTCTAATGTAACACAAGCTTTAACAGGGGAGGTTGCAGGTGTTAATGTTATCAATACTTCTGGTCAGCCTGGTTCGATTGGTACAATACGAATAAGAGGTTATGGTTCTCCATTAGGTAATCGTGACCCTTTATATGTTGTTGATGGTATTCCAGTTATAGCAAATGATTTAAATGGAAATGTTAGTGGTGGAGGAAGTTCTATTTTGAATTCTATAAATCCTTCAGATATTAAAAGTACAACTGTACTTAAAGATGCAACTGCAACTGCTATTTATGGTTCTAGAGGAGCTAATGGTGTTGTAGTAATAACCACAAAAAGTGGAAGTTCCGGAGAAAAGGGTAGCATTGAAGTTGATGTTAAATCAGGAGTAAACATGCAAGTAATACCAAGGTACGAAGTATTAACTTCTCCTGAAGAATATATAGGTTACGTATGGGAAGGTTTATACAATAGAGCTAGATTAGACCCTTCAACTCCTGGATCATCTCCAGAAAACTATGCAAATCTTTCACTTTTTGGTGAAGGTGGAACAGGTTTTGCTTCGGGTGCAGGTAGAGGATATAATATGTGGGATGCATCTGCTGGATCTGGTCAATTAATTGATCCTGCTACAAAAACAGTTAGATCGGGTGTAAATAGACTTTTCACACCAGAAAGATATGCTGATTTAGGTATAAATACAGGTACAAGAACAGAAACTAATTTACGTGCGAGTGGAGGTTCTGAAAAGTCTAGATATTTTGCTTCGATTGGTTATTTAGAAGATAAGGGGTATGTTCTAAATTCTGATTTTAAGAGATATACTACAAGACTAAATTTAGTATCTGATGTAAAAGATTGGCTTAAAATTAGTGTTAACTTGGGGTATTCTTATTCAGAAAGCACTAATAATGGACAAACTGTAGGTTCTGAAAACGTTTTAGAACAAGCAGATAAAATGCCTCCTATTTATCCTGTATATGCAAGATTCCCTGGAACTGGAAATTTAATTCCAGATCCTGTATATGGTGGTAGTCAATTTGATTATGGTACACCAACTTCAGACTTAAATAATTTTGGATTTGACAGAGCTCGTCCAAATGCAAATTTATTGAATCCTATAGGTTCTGCAACATTAGATTTAGATAGTAGAGATACACATGCTTTAAACGGTAATTTATCTGCTAAATTTAAATTAACAGATTACCTTACTTTTGAAACAGTTTTTGGTGGAAACTTTTCATACTTATTAAGAAATGATGTAAATAATCACGTATATGGTTCTTTAAGCGGTGTAAATGGGTTTTTATCAACTACTGAACAAATAAGATGGTCTAAAACAATGCAACAATTATTAAGATTTAATAAATCTTTTGGAGACCACTCTGTAGATGCATTGTTTGCTTACGAAACTTTTGAAAGAAGATTTTCTCAAAACACAGCTTCTAAGCAGAACGTAATTATTCCAGGTCTTTATAATTTAGACAATTATTTAGAAAACGCTAGTGATGCTTTTGGATATCAGGATGGTTCAGGTATAGAATCTTACTTTACTCAAGTAAATTATAACTTTAGAAATAAATATTACTTAACTGGATCTTTAAGAACTGATGGTTCTTCACGTTTTATAGAAGAAAAATGGGGAGTGTTTGGTTCTGTTGGTGCTTCATGGGTAGTTAGTGAAGAATCATTTATGGATGATAGTTTTATTTCATTTTTAAAAGTAAAAGCTTCTTGGGGTGTAACAGGAGATCAGCAAGGTGTAACTTCATCTCGTGCTTTTGATACATTCAATACAAACGTAATTGGAGGTGCATTAGCGATTAGTGATCGATTAAATGGTAACCCTGAATTAACTTGGGAAAGCTCAAAACAACTTCAAGGAGGTGTAGAATTAAGCATTGGAAAATACTTAGACGCTAACTTCGACTATTACAGAAAAAATACTGATAATTTATTTTTTAACCAAAGGGTTGGACCTTCTAGTGGACTTTCTTCAATTTTAGTAAATTCGGGAGAAGTTTTAAATGCCGGTTTTGAATTTGATTTAACTGGACATCTAATTAATACAAAAGACTTTTCTTTAGACTTGGCTATAAATGGAGAAATGTTACAAAATGAATTAGTTGAAATGCCTTTTGATCCTTCAACAGGTGCTCCAAAAATTATAGATTCTAATTCTAGTGGTGATGGTGCTTTCGCATACGCAAAAGGGCGTTCTATTTTTGACTTTTTTACAAGAGACTGGGCTGGAGTAGATCCTTCTGATGGTCGTCCAATGTGGTTTCAGTATTATGATGATGCAAATAATAATAACATATTAGATGCTAATGAAGCAGATTTTTCAAATGATGCTACTGGTGCTGCTTTACCAAGTGATAATACTTCAGTTTCTTTATTTGAATATCGTGGGCTTGTTCCTGGTGCAAACATTAAAAAACAAGTAACTAAAAATTACGCTGATGCAAATCAAGTTTTCGTAGATAAATCTTTTATCCCAACAGTTAGAGGAGCTTTTAGATTATCTGGAAGACTTAAGAATTTTGATTTTGCAACTCAATTTACTTATAGTTATGGTGGTTATGGTTATGATAGCCAATATGCTGAATTAATGTCGGGTGGTGGAAATAACTTCCATAAAGATATTGCTCTTAGATGGCAAAATCCAGGAGATATTACAGATGTTCCTGTTTTAGCAGAAACTTTTGTTCCTAACATAGCTTCAGGTTCAACAAGATTTATAACGAGTACCGATTTTATAGCACTTAACAACGCAAGAATAGGATATACAGTTCCAAGTAGCTTTATAGCTAAATCTGGTGTAGATACAGTTAACTTATGGGTTTCAGGTGATAATTTATTTAATGAAACAGCAAGAAACGGTTTTAATCCTGCAATTAATGAAGCAGGAGGTTCAGGAAGACGAGTATATGCTCCAGCTACCACTATAACAATGGGAGTTAGAGTTAAATTTTAAAAAACAAGATAACATCATGAAAAAAATAATTAAATTAACATTATTCGCTGCAATTGTAGGCTTAACGACTAGTTGTAGTGAAGACATCTTAAGAAACGATGGAGTTTCTGGGCTAAGTCAACCAACACAACAAATCACAACTGTACAGTTGGCTGATGGTTCTACTACAAATCCTGCAATACCGGCTGCATTTGTAAATGGTATTTACGCACAAATGATTACTGTAGGTTCTGGAGGTTCTGATAGTCAAGTAGATTTCGGTCAAAAAGCCTATGACATCTTTGGAGATATGTTGTCTGGAGATATGGCTTTAACAAATTCTGATTATCGTTGGTATAATCGTATAGCACAACTACAATCAACTAATGATTTTACATTTGGGGAAAACAGAATGATTTGGAGATACTACTACAGAATCATTAGATCTGCAAATACTGTTATACAAAGTTTAGGTGGTAATGATTTTATACCTGATTCACAAGAGAATAAATTTTCTATGGGGCAAGCGAAAGCTTTGCGTGCTTATGGTTATTTCTATCTAACTCAATATTACCAAAAAGAATACGTTGGTACTGAAATGATTTTACCATTATATGTAGAACCAAGTTCAGGTAATTTACCTAAATCTTCTGCTGAAGATATTTATAATTTAATGGAGCAAGATTTAACAGAATCAATTACCTTATTAAATGGTTTTAATAGAATAGCTAAAAGTGAAATAAACCAAGATATTGCTAAAGCTTTATATGCTTATGTATTAGGTGCTAGAGGTGGAAATGATGGTAAAATAGCGACATTAACTCAGCAAGTTATAAATTCTGGTAATTACACTATGTTAGCTTCTAGCGAAGTTGTAGCGGGTACTGGAGGTGTTAATGGTTTTGACGATGTTAATTCTAATAGTTGGATGTGGGGTATTGATATTGTACCTACAAATGGACTAGGATTAGTTTCTTGGTGGGGTCAAATAGATGCTTGGTCTTACAGTTATGGTTGGGCAGGAGATTACAAAGCTATAGATTTAGATTTGTATAACGCTATACCAGCAAACGACATCAGAAAAGGTCAATTTTTTGGAAACGCTGCAAGTGGAAGATATTTACAGCCTTTATATAAATTTAGAGCTTCTGATGCAATTGGATCTGCACCACGACCAATTACTTCAGACTATGTTTATATGCGTATAGAAGAAATGTATTTATTAAATGCAGAAGCAAATGCTAATGCAGGTAATGATGCAGCTGCAAGAACAAGTTTAAAAGCTTTAATGGCAAGAAGATTACCTGACGCATCTTATGTAGATGGTTTATCTGGTCAAGCTCTTAAAAATGAAATCTACTTACAAACTAGAATTGAATTATGGGGTGAAGGAAAAAGTTTTTTAGCAATGAAACGTAATAAAGCTACTGTAACTAGAGGAGCTAATCACATTTTCTTTGCAGGAAATTCTTATTCTTATAATGATGAAAGTTTACAATTTGAAATTCCTTTAGATGAAATTCAAAATAACCCTTTCTTAAGCGAACAAAATCAATAAAAAAATTATAGAGCTACTATTTTTTTTAAAATAGTAGCTCTATATAAAAATAAAAACCATGAATAAAATAAAATACTTAATTTTAGCACTAACTGTATTAATTTATACAGGCTGTGAAGATGAGGTTCCTACACCTCAATCTACAAATTATATAGCTTTTGGAGACTCATCGTATTCAACTGGAATTGATATTGGTGGGGCTACCTCTGTTGCAGTTCCTGTATTTACTGCAAATGTAAGTGGATCAGACAGATCTTTTGACGTTTCTGTTGACCCTGCATCTAATGCTGCAGCTGGCTCTTATACTGTACCAAGCTCAATAGTTATTCCTGCTAATTCAAATACTGCTAATTTAACAGTAGCTTTAACAGATACAAATTTAGGAATAGGTGTAAATAATTTAACACTTAATTTTGTAGCAGCAGAAAGTTTGTCAACTGGTGCTTCAACGACTATAAGCTATATTCAAAATTGTACTGAAGTTACTTTAACTTTAGACATTGAATTTGATTTATATGCTGAAGAAACTGGATGGGCAATTACTGATGCGTTAGGTGGAGTTGTAGCTTCTAAAGCTGCTGAATCTTACGTAAGAGGTAATGCTCCTGTAACTGAAACTATTGTTTTATGTGCAGGTAGAGAGTATACATTAACTTTTACAGATGTTTATTCAGATGGAATGGATGATGGAACTAACTTAGGATCTTATACATTATCTCTTGATGGAGAAACTAAGGTTACTGGTGGTGGAGCGTTTGGAGCTAGTGAAGCTACTGCATTCGACACAAAATAAAAAAATAAATTAAAATTTTAACCACCAATTTAAATTGGTGGTTTTTTTTTGGATAACATTTAAGTACATTTGCACAATGGAAAAAAATACTACCAACATTTTTGGATTAAGAGCTATTATAGAAGCAATCGAAAGTGACTCTTCAATTAACAAAGTTTACCTTCAAAAAGGTTTGAGAGGTAATTTATATTATGAATTAGATAAACTCATAAAAACTCATAAAATTTCAACTAGCACAGTACCTGTTGAAAAGTTAGATAGATTATCTAAAAATAGTAACCATCAAGGAGCTGTAGCGCAAATATCTCCTGTAGAATTTTACGATTTAGAAAAAATTATTGAACAAACAATCGATTCTGAAAAAACACCATTATTTCTAGTTTTAGATCAACTTTCTGATGTTCGGAATTTTGGCGCTATCATTAGAACTGCAGAATGTACTGGAGTACATGCAATTATAATTCAAAAGAATGGAAGTGCTCCTGTAAATGCGGAAACCATAAAAACTTCTGCTGGTGCTGCCTTTAAAATGCCAATTTGTAAAGTGGATCATATTAAAGATGCTTTATTTTTATTACAAGCATCAGGAATAAAAACAGTTGCAGCAACTGAAAAAACAGAAGATTCTGTTTATGATGTCGATTTTAATCAACCAGTTGCGATTGTGATGGGTTCTGAAGATAGAGGTGTAAACCCTTCTGTATTAAAAATGGTAGACTATAAAGCTAAATTACCAATCTTAGGAGTAATAGAATCTTTAAATGTTTCTGTTGCTTGTGGTGCTTTTTTATATGAAACTGTTAGACAAAGAACAATAGCTAATATTTAGTCTATAATAGACTATTTAAATATATTAGTGTAAAATTCAAAAAGTATTTATAAAAATAACAATAGTTACTTAAGATTTTTACTGAACTTTAAACCAAAAAAATACAACAAGGATAAATTAAGAAAATAAAACGTATATAATTTTTTTGCATAAAATATATGAGGAATATAATATTATTTAGTTTATTTTTTGTTTTAAAACTTACTTACGCTCAAGAAACCATTGGATTAGTATTTAATGACATCAATAAAACGAAGTCAAATGGTTACACTCTAATAAGCCCTATTTCTGATACTAGAACTTTTCTAATTAATAATTGTGGTGAGCTTGTTCATCAATGGAGTTTTCCTGAAGATAATGCAAGAAATTATTATATATTAGAAAATGGCAACATACTTCAAAGTTCAGGAATCTATGCAGAAATTAGAGATTGGGAAAATAATATTCTTTGGAGTCTGAATTATCAAAGCGAACTTGGCTTTAGGATTCATCATGATATACAGCCTTTACCAAATGGTAACTTTTTAGTATTGGTTAAAGACAACTATACTAATACAGAAATGTTTGCTGCTGGTATGGATACTTCTTATCCTAATGATGTTTTAGAACTAGAAAAAATTGTAGAAATAGAACCAGTGGGCACAAATAGTGCTAATGTAGTTTGGGAATGGAAACTTTTTGATCATTTAATTCAAGAATTTGATAGTTCAAAACCTAATTATGGTACAGTTGCAAACAACCCTCAATTGCTAAACATGAATTATGAGGATGGAGAAGCTTCGAATCCAATACATGCAAATGCAATTGATTATAATCTAGATTTAGATCAAATCGCGTTTTCAGCAAGACATTTAAAGGAAGTATTTGTAATAGACCATAGCACAACAACTGCTCAAGCAGCTTCTCACTCTGGAGGTATTTATGGAAAAGGTGGAGATTTCCTTTGGAGATGGGGAAATCCTGAAGTCTATAATAAAGGAACAATTAACGATAGAAAATTAGGAAGACAACATGACATAAAGTGGATCACTGAAGGCCCTGATAAAGGTAAAATGTCTGTATTTAGTAATGATGGATATGGAACGGATACTACTTTTTCTTCTGTGCATATTATAGATCAAAATGCTATAAATGGAGTTTACAGTAAAAGTTCTGGTCAATTTTTACCAAATGATTATTTCTGGTCTTGGGATGGTACTATTTTGGATAAAGTTATGGGAGAATCTGCCCAATGTGGTCTCCAAATAATGTCTAATGGAAATGCCTTAATAAATGAAACTAGTACTGGAAGAATTACAGAAGTTGATAGAGATGGCAATGTAATTTGGGTTTACATCATACCTGTTGGAAGTAATATAAATTACAATCAATTTACAGAAGCTGTTGGAAATAACGCTTTTAGAGCTCATAGATACGCTTTAGATTATAAAGGTTTTGAAGGTAAAACTTTTAATAATACAGGTATCATTGAAAATGTAAATTCTATTTCTGATAATTGTAGTAAAATTTTATCTGTTGATAATTTATTCTCAGATAAGTTACGTGTATATCCAAATCCTACAAAAAGTTATTTAAATTTCAACATGCATATTGATGTAATTAATGTGTATGATGTATCAGGAAAAAATGTTTTAAGCAAAACAAATTCTAAAAACATAAATTTAGAAAATTTAAAAAACGGAATATATATTGTTAAAGTTATAGCTGATGAAAATTATAGAGTTCTTAAAATAATTAAAAATTAGATAGTTAAAATTAACTTTTAATATCTAGTTCATATAAAACTTAAAGATTACAGAAAACTGTAATTTTTAAGTTTTTTTTATTAATTCATTTAAAACAAGATAAATTTCATTCATTGAACTTTTATATTAAAATTATTAAAAAAGTTTAAGTATATAATAATTTACTACATAAAGATCCTAAGGATTAGATTCCGTTTTTTTAAAAAAAACTCTTTAAATCGGTAAAATTATACGTTTGTTCAAATCAAAAAAAGAAATAAAAATTAATCTATTTTTTCTTCAATTGTATTTTTTGGAATTTCTTCATTAATTTCAGGTGGGGAAAAATTTCCATGTTCGTCAAACAATAAATCGAATTCTGTTTCTATAAACTGATGTTCTTCTTTAACAATTCCTTTTTTTCTAAAGAGTATTGTAAAAATTAATCCAACTAAAAAGCCAGATAAATGTCCTTCCCAAGACATCCCCTCTTTTATTGGAAAAACATACCAAATCATACTTCCATAAAGAAAGATGATTATTAAAGACAAAGCAACTAATCTAAAATGCTTTCTTATAATTCCGCTAAAAAAAATAAAACTAAATAATAAATATACAATTCCACTTGCTCCTATATGATAGGAATCTCTTGCTATAATCCAAGTTAAAAATCCTGTAAAAAAACCTCCTATTAAAAGTATTTTATAGGCTAAATCTTTATAAAAATAAAAAAGACTGGTTAACAGCACAAATAAAGGAATAGAATTGTTAAATAGATGACTTGTGTTACTATGTATAAAATGTGTTAAGAAAACACCCCTAAAACCTTTCAAAGTTCTTGGAAAGACTCCAAACTTATTAAAATTTAAGGAAAATTGTATTTCAACCCAATAAATTAACCAGATTGCAACTATATACAAAACTGGAATAAAAAAAATTGACTTCGATATTTTTAATTGGTTCTCATCATTCATCAACATAAAAATAACAAAAAACGAACCAAATGGTTTTTTTACAAATTCTGTCATAAATCTTTATTATTTTTACACGATGAACGAACCTTTGGCAGAAAGAATTAGACCAAAAACACTTGAAGACTATATTAGCCAGCAACATTTGGTAGGTAAAAATGGTGTCTTAACAAATTTAATCAAGAAAGGAATAATCCCTTCTTTGATATTATGGGGACCTCCAGGCATAGGTAAAACTACGCTTGCCAATATTATTGCAACAGAATCTAAACGTCCATTTTATACTTTAAGTGCTATAAGTTCTGGTGTAAAGGATGTAAGAGAGGTTATCGAAAAGGCTAAAAATAGTGGCGGATTATTTACAGCGAAAAACCCTATTTTGTTTATTGATGAAATTCATAGGTTTAGCAAATCTCAACAAGATTCTTTATTGGGTGCAGTAGAGAAAGGTTGGGTAACTTTAATTGGGGCAACCACAGAAAACCCAAGTTTTGAGGTAATTCCTGCCCTACTTTCTCGTTGTCAAGTTTATATTTTAAATTCGTTTGATAAAAATGATTTGGTAGCTTTATTACATAGAGCTATGGAAAAAGACGCTATTTTATTAACCAAAAAAATAACTTTAAAAGAAACAGATGCTTTATTACAAGTTTCTAGTGGTGATGCAAGAAAACTCTTAAATATTTTTGAATTGTTAGTTTCTGCTGATGATGAAATTGAAATTACAAACGAATTAGTTTTAGAAAAGATTCAGAAAAATACAGTTAGATATGACAAAACTGGCGAGCAACATTATGATATTGTTTCTGCTTTTATAAAATCGATTAGAGGTAGTGATCCTAATGGAGCTGTTTATTGGTTGGCTAGAATGATTGAAGGTGGAGAAGATGTTAAATTTATTGCTAGAAGACTATTAATTGCTGCCTCTGAAGATATTGGCAATGCAAACCCAACTGCGCTAATTTTGGCAAATAACACTTTTCAAGCAGTTTCTGTAATCGGTTATCCTGAATCTAGAATTATATTAAGCCAATGTGCAGTGTATTTAGCAAACTCACCAAAAAGTAATGCTTCTTATTTAGCGATAGGAAATGCTCAAAATTTGGTTCAAAAAACTGGTGATTTGTCTATACCTCTTCATTTAAGAAATGCGCCAACAAAACTAATGAAGGATTTAAATTATGGAAAAGAATATAGATATTCTCACGATTATCCAAACAATTTTATAGCACAAGAATTTTTACCTGATGAAATCTCTGGAACAAAATTGTATGAACCAGGAAATAACCAAAGAGAAAATCAGTTTAAAGAAACGTTAAAACAACGATGGAAAAACAAGTATAATTATTAGAATTTTACTTGATACTCTTCTTTAACTAACTTATTGTCTAAATAATATTCAGCAACCCAAATAGCATCTTTTTTATAAAAGCTTCCATTTTTATCTTTAATTAAATACGTGTCTTTTATATTCGTTTTTAAAAGTATAAAAATTACTTCTGGCTTTGTATTTACTAATTGAAATCCGTTTTCTATGGCTTGCGCATATAGAGTTGTCAAGTCTTTACCTTTGGTAGTTTCAGTGTTTTTTACTTCAGAATTTATAATAACTTTAGGAGAAACCACAACATTACTTACAACTTCATCAGAAATATTTTTAGCAATTATTTCTTCTTTTTCAACCGCTTTTTCCTCTGAAATTAAAGTAGGATTGAAACTGTATTCAAAATCTTCCATTGATTCATAAGCATTCCTAATAGCATCTTGATATCCTTTTTTATAATCTTTATATTTACTTTTTCCTTCTTCTGAACTAAATACAAGTTTACCATAACAATCTTTAAATTCTATGGTATTTTTAATTGTAAACATGCTAGAATTGTCTTTTACACTAACAAATAATGATAAACATCTATTATTATTTAAGTCTTGAGGCAATTTTTGATTACTTAAAAAAACTTCAAACCCTTTCTTTTCTAATAAAAATTTAGTCAAGGAACTTGTTTGATATTGATCTACTTCTTTCAAAAAATCGAACTGATCTGCTACAATAATATATTGATATTTATTTAAATTGGTTTGTTGGCTTAAAAGCGAATTACTCACTAAAAGCATCAGTAAAAAGATTGTTTTTTTGATCATTTTTAATTAAATATTAAATTAAAACCTACTTGCAAAGATAAACTATTTGCTGCTGATAGATTTCTATATGATAATAGATTATCTACCATTCCATAAAAATTAACATTCCAAATTTGGGCTGACAAACCTGCACCAATGTTGGTGAAAGATAAATCATCGATTGTATATGTGAATTTTGTATGAAGTTTATTGGTGATTGATTTTTGATAAAACCCAGTGAAAGCCAATTGTGGATTGAAAGGCCTAAACACAGTGTGCAATTGAAAACCCAAAGCATCTGTATAAAAATCATTGAAGCTATTATCATAACAAACCTTGCTCCTTCTCTCTCCAAAACTATATTTTAATGCAGCATTTATTTTTGTGGGTCTCCAAGAAATATAGGATTCTTGATCTTCAGTAATAGGTAATTGTTCTTTAAGACGTTCATCTATTTCTCCCCAATAATTTCTTGGATTATCTGAATCGAACGTAAAATTTACGCCTTCATATACAAAATCACCTTCTACTTTTGTGTTTTTAATATTGGTTTTATGGTTGATGAAACCCACATCTAAAATGCTCCCAGAAATCTCAAGTTGAGGAGACATATGATAGGTAAAACCTACATCAAAACCCAAACCTAAATTATCACCAAAAAAAGTATTTTTTAAATATTGACTTGTATCTTCTATATATTGATTTGTTTCTGAATTGACCAAACCAGAAGTTCTTGCATTTAAATTTACGGCATTGAAATAACTTGTGTACAAATTATTTGTGCTTTCATAAGTTGAAAAAGTTCCTGTGTTGTTGGTAGATTGCATATTGAATGCAGAAGAATATATTTTAAATCTAGCTCCTAAGGTAAGTTTCTCATCAATTTTTTTTGAGAATCCTGCATGAAGAACTCCCAAAACATCTAATTTATATGATATTTGAGAAATTCTAAAATTTTTGTTGATAAAAGCGTTGTTTCCTTCAGTAAGCAAAGTTAAAACATCTTTAGGATAATAGCCAAAAGCATCTATTTCCTCATAAAAACCGAAATTAATATAGGTTTTATCGTTTAAGCGAAAACCACCACTTAAAACTTCTATTTGTGTGTTTAATTTTATAAAATCGTTCGTTTTTAAATTGCTGATAACTTCAGATATTTTATCATTTATATTTCGATTATCCACAGCAAAAATATCTGACAACACAAATCCTTTAGAACCAGTTTGTGTTGAAATATTAGACAAAAAAGAAATTCCAATATGAAATTTATAGTTAGTTTCTGATGCAGGATTTAACAGAAGCGTTTGTGGTAATTCTGCAAAATTGTACAAAATTTGTTTGTTTTGAGCCGTAATTTTAAGCGCACATAAAATCAGCAATAAAAATAAAAGTTTCTTCATCTTAAAATTCTGATTCTATAAATAGTGTTACAGAAGATTTAAAATCAAATTCACTTGTATCTGTAGGATTTAGCTGCGTTGTTGTGTTTTCTAGAGATGCCGTAATTTTTACTTGAGTCGCATTTAAGACTTGAAGATTATCAGCAATGATAATTTCCTCTTCATAAGGAGCTGGATTTACATCGAAACTTTCTACAAAAATGGGCGAAAAAGAATAAATAATAATATTACTACGATTCAAAAAATCTACCTGAATTGTAACATCTCTATCAAATTCATTTTTAAATTCTGCATTAAAAATCAACTTTACAACATTATTTCTAAGGTAATTTTCATCAAAACCTTTAAATTCAAAAACATCAGAAACACTGTTTTTTTGAATAGTTCCAGAAGAATCAAAAAATTGAATAGGTTTTGCTTTAAAAGAGACTAAAGCAGTAGTGAAAACAGGTTTTAATGTATACGCTTCAATTTGCTTGAAATCTAAAGATTCTGCGCAACTTATCAATATAAATAGGCTGAAGATTAAGGCTGTATTTTTAGGAAATTTCAAAGGGTATTTTATTTAGATATGTAACGCTTTTGTTTTTACAAATATTGCTTTAATTCTAAAAGCGATGTAATACTTGTGTAAGAATCGCTTGCTTTAACATCATTATTAAAATTGCAATAAATTGCTGGCATGCCAATATTAATCGCTCCAAAAATATCTGCTTCTAAACTATCCCCAATCATAATTGAATTTTCTTGATTTGCGTTGGCAACTTTTAAAGCATGATGAAAAACTTTAGGATTCGGTTTTTTAACACCTACAGATTCTGATGTAATTATGGCATCAAAATAAGGCAGCAATTTAGAACTCTTCATTTTTTTATGCTGAACTTCCTCAAATCCGTTTGTAATAATATGCAATTGATATTTATCTTTTAAATAGTCTAAAATTTCGAAAGTTCCCTCAAAAAGATGATTGAAATCTGATAAATACTCAATGTACTCAATAGCAATTGTATCAATTAAATCGTCTGAAATAGTGTAATTTATACTATCAAAAGCTTTTTTAAGCCTACCATATCTTAATTCTTTTTTAGATACTTTTTCATCTCTAAACAATCGCCAATATTCCAGATTTATAGGTCTGTAAACTTCTAAAAAAGCATTTAGATCTGTATTTATTTGTTGTTTTTTAAACACTTTTTCAAAAGTTAAATCAGAATTTTTCTCAAAATCCCATAAAGTATGATCTAAATCAAAAAAGACGTGTTCTATATTTATCATTTAAGGTATATTTGATTTCCACTATTTAAGTAGGTAATATGCAACTATTTTCTTTTTTAAAAAAAGAGTTTGTTAAAAATGTATTAACATTAGTAACAGGTTCTGCTTTGAGTCAAATAGTAATCTATGCATCAATTTTAATACTTACAAGGCTTTTTTCTACCGAACTTTTTGGAATTTACATGCTGTTTTCATCAGCCACTATTATATTGAAACCTTTAGCAACATTACAGTACGAATTTGCGATTGTTTTACCGAAAAAAAATAAAGATGCTCTTAATTTATTAGGTTTTTCTTTAATTGTTTTAATTGGTTATTCAATTTTACTGTTACTAATACTTTTTATTTTTAATGATCAAATAGCCGACTTTTTTAATATTCATAAACTTGCAAATTTCATTTATCTTTTGCCTTTAAGCGTTTTGCTTTTTGGGAGTGTTTCTATTTTTGATTATTGGAATAATAGAATGAATAACTTTAAAAACATCTCTAAAGGATTGTTGGTAAAGTCTTCTACAATGAGTGTTGCTCAAGTTGCAACTGGTTTTAGTGCATTTAATGGGATAGGTTTAATTCCTGGTATGCTTTTAGGGCAATTTTTACAATTACTTTTTCTACTAAAAGTTTCAGTAAAATCTATAAAGAGCGCTCGTAAAGAAATCTCTTTTAAAAACATGCTTTTTCTGGCTAAAAAATATAAAGATATTCCTGTTTTTAACACGATAATAAACTTAACAAACAACCTTTCTAATGAGCTTCCTGTATTGTTAATTACCAAATATTTTGGATTGGCAAATTCAGGAATTTATGGGTTGGCTATAAAATTTATGAGAGCTCCAGTTGGCATTGTTCAGCAATCTGTAAGTCAAGTTTTTTTTAATAAAGCAAGTAAAGTTTATAATGAAGATGGTAATTTGCACACACTTGTAAAAAAGACAGCTAAAAATTTATTATTGATTAGTGCTTTTATATTTATACCTCTTTTTGTAATTTCTTTTTATTTAGATTTTCTTTTTGGAGACGATTGGCAAGATGTTGGTTTGTATGCTAGAATATTAATTCCATGGTTATTTTTTGCTTTTTTAAGCAACCCAATAAACTCTTTAATCATGATTTTAAACAAGCAAAAAACCATGGTTATTTTTGATGTTTTACTATTAATTTTTAGATTTTTAGGTTTGTTTTTAGGCTATTATTATTATAATGATATTGTAATTTCATTAATTTTTTTCTCTCTTGTAGGTATGTTGTTCAATATCCTTATTTTTATCTATCTTTTAAAAACTGCGAAAGAGAAAAAAATTGCGTACAAATAATATGAACATAACTTTAAAAATTAATAAAGGTTTTAAGTGGTACAAAACAGCAACTTTCTTTTTTAAAGGATATTTTTATGTTGATGATCTTTTTTACGAAAAAGAAGATGCCATAAACTATGTTTCTAAAATTAAGAATAGTCATCAATTTAAAGAACTTTTATCAGAACTAAATGGTGTTTTTACCCTTGTTTTTAAAGATAAAAATAAGATATGTTTAGCATCTGATCTTACAAGATCATTCCCTATTTTTTACACTTTACAAAACAACAAACTATATTTTAGTGATGATATTTTTTACCTTAAAAATCTTTTTAAAATTGATGATTTTGATGGGTTGTCAGAAATTGAATTCAAAGCATCTAATTACACACATGGTAAAAAAACATTGTTAAAAAATGTTTTTCAAATACAGCCAAGTGAATCTTTAATTGTAGAAAATAATACAATTGTAGAAAGTAATTTCTTTTATTCTTATGCCATACCTAAAGAAAGTTCCGATTCTTATGATGAGTTAAAAAACAAAGCAGTTATTGCTTTCGAAAATTCTTTTAAAAGATTTATTACATCTTTAAATAATAGAACTGCTGTAATTCCTTTAAGTGGTGGTTATGATTCTAGATTAATTGCTGTAATGTTAAAAAAACATCAGTATAAAAATGTAATCTGTTTTACCTATGGAAATAAAAACAGTTTTGAAATAGAAAACTCAAAAAAAGCAGCAAAAGCATTAGGTTTCAAATGGTTTTTTGTTGAATATAATTCTAAATTAATTGAAGGATATATACACACAGATGAGTTTAAAGAATATGCTCATTTTTCAGGTAAATTATCTTCAATGCCCTATTTACAAGAATATTTCGCAATTAAACATCTACAAAAAGAAAACATAATTACTGATGACGCCATTTTTATTCCTGGTTTTGCTGGCGACATTTTAGGAGGTAGCGAGTTTTATAAAACAATACCTGAAAATTTAAAAACAATAGAAATTGAAAGTCTAATTCTTGCAAAAAAATTAGATAATTATAAATTATCAAACCAAGATGAAATAAAATTAAAAAAAGAACTTACAAAAAATTTAAAAAGATTCGATGAAAGCTATCATCAAAAACTACCAGAAACAGTTTTTGAAGATTATAATATTAAAGAAAGAATAGCAAAATACGTTTTTAATTCAGCTAGTTTTTATGCGTTTTTTGGTTATGAATATCGCTTTCCTTTTTGGGATAAAGAGTTGCTAAATTTCTTTAAAACTGTACCCATAAAATATAAAGTAATGAAAACACTTTTTGATGATGTTTTAATTGAAGCGTATTTTAAACCACACAATGTTTACTTTAAGAAGGAAATTCAACCAACTACAAAAGCAATCGAACTACAGAAGATTAAAAATAAAATTAAGCCTTTGTTGCCAACATTTATCAAACAAAAAGTTTTAGAAAAAAATGATTGGAATAATTACAAACCCATTACCCAACAAATGCTTGATGAAATGCGTTTAAAAAAGCTTAAATTTCAAAGAATGTCTAAAGATTACAACGAAATTATTGCTCAATGGTATCTTTATTTTTCTAAAAACAAGTTTTAGCTTTTAAATAATTTCACCAAAAAAGGCAAATTACTATGTTTTATTTGTTGATACGTATGCGTTTCTGCACCAAAGCTTAAGAAAAACTTTGCAATACTTTCCATGGATGAACCTCCAAAATGAAAAATATCATAATTATGTTGATATTTACATATTGCACGATCTATTAAAAAGGTATTCTCACCGTTTTTACGATGCTTAAAATCTGTAGACGAAACTAAAATAGTTACTTTATTTTTATGTTTTAAAAAAAAACCAGCAGCAACCAATGTATTTTCTTTATTGTAAATGGATAGGATATCTCCTACTCCATTATTTATACACGTTTCCATTAATTCCTCTAAAACTGCATAATCTTTACTTGTAATATAGGGCGTTCTTTTACCCACATTATTTTTAAAAAGCTGAATTAAATTCTTTGGAGTATCTCCCCATTTTTCTACTAAATTTGCGTTTTGTGCTTTTCTTAAATCTTTTTTTCTGTCTTTTCTATACCCATCAAAAATAGCTTCATAATCATCTTTAATAGATAATAGCTGCATTTGTTTATCCAACATAAAAGTTGCTGATTTTTGAATCCTATTATCAACATTTAATCTTGTTTCTACAGCTTTAAATTTCTTAAAAAGCATGTCAAAAAAAGGTTGATAATCAATGGAATCATCCAAAGAAAAAACGCCCAATTCTAACAACCAAAAAGGTGGATATACATATTTAATGCCATATTTTTTTCGAATAGGAATTGGCATTACAGCCTTATAATCATCCAAAACCAAAACATCCCAATTGTCTGCAACAATATCTAAATACCAAGAAAAAGCATAAATTCTACTTTGGATTGAATCCTCTATACAGGCATCGTATTTCACGACATTTAAATCTTGTCTTTTTATGTATTTTATCATTTAAGAGCTGGCTACTTTTAACATCGATTCATATAAACGTTTCCAACCTTTCCAACGTAAATAATCGCTTAAACTTTCGTTATGAAAAAGTGTAATAAAGGTTCCGTTTACAGCTTGTACTTCGTTTTTTAAGTCTCTAATTCTACCTAAAGATTGCTTTGGCGTTAACTTCATATAATCGTTTAAAGTAGTGTCCATCAACGCAAAAGGAAATATTTTTAAAGGCGTTTGAATCTCAAAATCCAAATCGTAAAAATAAAAAGGTGTACAAGTGCTGGCTCTAAACCCAACATTGCTTGCATAGCCCATAGAATAATCTTCTTCGATTTCTAAATCTATTAAATGTTGATACGTTTCTGGCAAGCTAAATCTTAAATAATGCTGCCTTGAACTTTTTACTGGCGAGTTTGTAATACTTTCTAAACGCTCTTTTTCTTTCTTTAAAAGTTTTACTTTTTCCATCGTAAAATAAGAAGGATGTAGACCTACTTTTGCATAATCACCCATTTGTTTAATCAACAATCTATATTTACTTTTTGAAGCAGAAACATTGGTGTCAAAAGTGGTATAATCGCCAATTAAAAAAAAGAAAATAGTTTTTACATTGTATTCTTTTTTAAGTCTTAATAATTTTTGAAACGTATCAAAAGGATCGTCTTTTAAATTAAAATTAACTACCAAACGATACAATACATTTAACAGCCTAAACTTGAATAAATCGTTAAAAAAACCACCTAAACTTCTTATTAAACTTTTATGTTTATAGGCAAAAGCATTGTCTATATCAATCGTAGAAATATAGTTGTAGGTTCTTGTTTTATATTCGTATTCTGGGAATTTTTCTTTCAGTAAATTTAATAATTTATACGCCCAAATATCAACTACAGGTTTTTCTAAAAAACCTTTTTTAAAGGCTAAACTTTGCTCTGCAGAATAACGTCCATGAACGTCTTTTACGTGTGGCAAATATTCTTCATAACGAGTTACTAAATAAAAACTTGCTGCAAAAATATCAAAAGGAATTGCCGATTTTAAATTGGTAGAAAAAAAACAAGGAACCTCATCCCATTTATTTAGCGTAATTTCTAAATCGTTTACCCCTTGCTCAAATAACAACGGATTACTTTTTATAAAAAATTCGCCTCCTAAAGGTGTTTTTGTATATGACAATTTTGGACCATTATGTGCCACAAATTCTTCTACTTTAGAAGTAAAATCTACAGGAATCAATAAAATTCTTGTAAGAATATGCTTAAAGATATAACGAATTCTTGGTGTAATTTTATGTGTGTAAACTAGTATCATTTTTTTGTTTAGTTGGCAGTCTTCAGTCATCAGTTGGCAGTCTTCAGTTGGCAGTTATCAGTCTATTAATGACTGCCTACTGCAAAGTGTTTTACTGCAAACTATGTTCTGCATCCTACAAAATCCCTTCATCTGCAAAGCTAAAATAATCTTTTTCAGTAATGATTAAATGATCCAACAATTTAATATGTAAAGTTACACCAGCATTTTTTATTTTTTGCGTAATTTGTTTGTCAGCATTACTAGGTTGTAATTTTCCTGAAGGATGGTTATGACACACAATAATTGCAACACAAGAAAGCTCTAAAGCTCTTTTAAAAAGCAATCTTACATCTACAATCGTAGCTGTTAAACCACCTTTGCTAATTTGTGTTTTTGCTAAAACTTTATTAGAATTATTTAAGAATAATACCCAAAATTCTTCATGTTCTAAATCTCCAATAATGGGTTGCATCAAATTAAAACCATTTTTACTTGAATTAATTTTGGGTTTTTCGAGTGCAATTTCCAATTGTCTTCTTTTACCAATTTCTAAGGCAGTAATAATGCATATTGCTTTGGCTTCTCCAATTCCTTTAAATTCGCATAATTTTTCTACGGATAATTTTGCTAAAGCATTAATATTACCATCTACAGATTGTAAAATTCTTTTCGACAAACCAACTGCACTTTCGTTTCTGTTTCCAGAACCAATTAAAATTGCAATTA
>TARA_R110002072_G_scaffold1780_1_pt1 | contig 21869 bp, 18 predicted proteins | sample TARA_R110002072 | Tara Oceans TARA_R110002072 (sample SAMEA4397118) | marine metagenome | biome: Polar Biome; feature: [SRF] surface water layer (ENVO:00010504); material: water (ENVO:00002006), including particulate matter (ENVO:01000060) such as... | depth 5 m | reverse complement strand
ATAGTCTGCGATCAAAGAGTTTGCCGGTGGTGTACAGCCCGCCTCACCAATGCCGACCCCGACGCGACACATCAGCAATATCCAGAACGCACCGATGGTGATCGAACCAATGGTGACTTCGGTTGCGAGCCCGCAGAGCACCGTCATCAATGACCACAGGGCAACACAGACAGTCATTATCCAAACACGATTAGCGGCATCGGCATAACGGGCCAGAGGAATGCCCACGATGGTATAGAGAAGGGCAAAACCGAATCCTGTCAGGAGACCGAATTGGGTGTCGGAAATGCCTAGCTCAGGCACAAGATCCGGTCCGACGACGGCAAGCAGGCCGCGGTCAACAAAATTCATTATGTAGATAAGCGTCAGGGCGGAGAGCACATAGGTTCTGTAACGTTTGGTACCGAAACCCGTGATTTTACTCTCCGCTCCACTATCTTCAGATGCGGTGGCTACTGTCATAGATGAATTTCTCCGGGTATTGACGATTATTGTTAGTGTTGATTGTAGAGTTCGCGTTAACTGTCGGCTTGGACGGCGTCAGTGTAAAGGGAGAGGGCGTCGCGGGCTAGGGCTGAGGAGCATAAGATCATGCGGCGTTGTCGCTAAATGCTCAATCACGTATTAATCGATGGCATTAGCTGACCACCACAACGGGCTTGACCAGGCGAGAGCAAGCGTGGCCTGTGAAGCGTTTACCCAAACCCAATAAATGCGAAGCAAGTCATGACGTTACGGACTGTGAATCATATTGTCGTGTGATCGCAATCAATCAAACTGGTGAATTCCTCGGTATGCAAGGGGTTGCTCTATTAATGACTCGGCAATTCTCGCATTGTTCCCGGCACCAGATGAAAGTAGTTACTGTCATGGGTCAGAGTTTATCCTGGACGGAGCAATGAGCGCCCAAGAAGCGCTTGGAACATTGGCGCAGATCAATAATCCCATGGGTGTCCCGGCAGTATTCTTCGCGTAAGATTCGTGCATGATCGAAAAAGTTCTTCGCCCAATTTTGTTGGCTATCTGTATTGCGGCTTTTGGTTCGTCTGCCTTTGCAAGCCCTGCGCCTTTGGATCTCGCCACCACTTCCAGTGGTACGGAGATCAGTGCCACTCTGAATTTTCTTCAAGACAATAGCCACAACCTTGGTTTGCAAGACATCCTTAGCGAGACCTGGTCCAAGAAATTTATACCACTTGAAGGACAACAACAGTTCAGCCGTGCAACTGCGGCTTACTGGTTTCGACTAACGCTCAAAAACTCCGATCAAATCCCCCATGAAAAACTGTTGGTGATGCAGTACCCAAACCACCACATACTTGACTTCTATGAGATTGATCGTGACGGCGGTCATATCAGATCGCGGCACCGTGATGCGTACGTTCCGCTCAACGAGGTGGATATTCAGCATCGACTTCCCATCTACACCGTTAATGTTAAGCCCGGTAGTACTAAAACTGTCTACCTTCGTATATCCAGCCCAACCATTCGGACCAGTATGGAAATCTGGGACCTCAAAGAATTTATTCAATATGACCGTGTTTCGGAGTGGTGGCTGTTGGTATTCCTTGGGGTCATTCTCGCTGCGTTTATTTACGCGGTAGTTATCGCCGCCGCAAGCCGGTCTGCGCTGAATATATCGCTGGCTTTGATGACAATGATGATGCTTTGTACCCAGTTTACGCTCCACGGTCATGCCTATCAGATTCTGGGGCATGCTGGCGGAACGTTTAATCTCGCCTGGCTGTTTATTCAATGCTGCACCTGTGCAGCGGTAGCGCTGTTTTCATACTTCTTCCTCGATGGTGCCCACATGGGGCGATGGCTACGTTTTGCAATTTTTGCGTTGATTGCAGGTTATCTTGTGGCTGGTGTAGTTTCCCTTGCCGACTATCGCATTGGCCTGTTGGCTGCCCAGCCATTATTGATTTCCGGTCCCATCTTCCTGATGACAGCTGCTATTCACCAGCTACGCAGAAAAGACAGGAATGCGGTTATTTACCTGTTGGCTTGGCTACCTATTATGTTGTTAGCGCTGTTTATTGCCTTAATTGGAGTTGGGCTTTTCGGATACGACAAACTCGGTCCGGCGCTGGTGTCAGCTTGGATACCAACGACTATCATCGTGTTTGTGTTTTGTGTGATTTTTAGAACCCGCTCGGAGTATCGGGAGAGCATGGGTAAATCGACCTTCCTTGCCATCTTGAGTCATGAAGTTCGCACGCCGCTGACCGGAATTCTTGGCACGGTTTCGCTTTTGGAACAGTCCCCTTTGAATGCACGTCAGAAGAATTTGGTAGACAATTTGCGCAACTCAGGTAACGCTCTGGTAACGTTACTAGACGATGTGCTGCAATTATCGAGATATGAAGCAGGTAAGGTCTTGGAGCTTAGTCTTGCACCTGCCGACCCCACTGAACTGACACAAAGAATGGTGGCACTGATGGCTGCGCGTTCGGAAGCTAAAGGGATTGCTATTAATTTTCATGCAACTGGTGATCTACCCGATGCTGTGATGTTAGATGAGCCGAGGCTCAGGCAAGTACTTTTGAATTTCGTCAGTAATGCCGTCAAATTTTCTGATGCGGGGCAGATAGATGTGGAGCTCACCGGGACACAGGCATCAGACGGCTACGTTAGTCTAAGGTTTTCAATCCAAGATGAGGGTATTGGCATCCCAGCAGATAAGCTGTCTGCGCTGTTTGAACCCTACGAGCGAATTGACGGCGCCAAGCGAGAAGGTACCGGATTGGGATTGTTTATCAGCCAGCAAATAGTGGAATTGATGGGTGGTAGTATTTCGGTATCTAGTGAGCCTGACCAGGGTAGCTGCTTCTCATTTGAGATCTATGCGGAAATTGCAGATGCTAAAGCGTTGGTTTCAAAATCCAGCGAAGCTATTTCCCCAGTACATGCTACGGGTCAACATTTGCTGCTGGTAGATGATGTGGCCATTAATAGGGATGTTATAAGCGAATTGTTGCGTAACACTGGATTCTCGGTAACAACGGCCCAGAATGGTTCCGAGGCTTTATCACTTATAGAAAGTCAGCAATTCGACGCGTTGCTGCTGGATGTCTATATGCCGGGCATGACGGGGCTGCAGGTTGCGGAACAGGTGCGTGCAAGACGGGTCACGGCTCCGATTGTTGGACTGACCGCTGCAACGGACCCGGCTGTAGTTTCAGAATGCCTTGCCAGCGGTATGAATCAAGTCTTCCGCAAGCCAGTCGATATTGGCGCGGTCAGCTATTACATTCTCGATCTTCTCGGTGATTCACGCTCGACAGCGTTGGCTCTAGATATTCGCGTGCTAGAAACGTTGCAGGAGGCAGTTGGTAAAGATCGATGTGACGAACTTTGCCGTCAGGCCATGGTCAGCCTGGGAGATCAGCTTGTGCGCCTGACTGATGCCGTTGGCCGTCAGGATGATTCAGCCACAGCAGCTATCGCACACAGTCTTTCCGGTATTGCCTCAAGCGTCGGCTTAGAACATCTCGGTCGCGAAGCAGAAAAGTTTTCCAGGCTGCTCCTAAAAGCCAGCGAGGTAAAAGATCTTGAGGGCCAAATCCTGGACATCAAAGGGATTGCAGAGGAGGGGATGTTAGCTTTGCAGGCAGCACGGCCTGCGTGATCTTCTTACAACAGCTTCTCACAGCACTTTATTCTTACAACACCTGCTCACGGCACTCTTAATTTATAACCAACTCCCTGAACAGTCTGGATCGGGGACGTTTGACCGGAAGTTGCAATGAGTTTTTTCCTGAGCCTAGAGATCAACACATCCACCGTACGATCATAAGGACTGTCATTGTCGCGCTCGAGGGCATCGAGCAGATGCTCGCGGGTTAATACACGATTGGGGGCGCTGAATAGGGCTGCCAGCAAATCAAACTCACTTCGAGTTAATGGCACGTCTCCCTTACCAGAGCAAAGTAATGAGCGCTGTGCCAGATCAAGCGTCCACGCACCTAGTATCAGCTCTTCTGTTGTTTTCTGTTGCTGCCCTTCATCATCCGGTGAGTGCTTAGCGAGACGTTGTATTCGCAGTAACAGCTCCCGGGGGTCAACGGGCTTTTGGACGTAGTCGTCCGCACCTAATTCCAATGCGGCGATACGTGCTTCCACATCGGTTCGACTCGTCAGCACAACCACTGGCACATTGCTGCCTTCATCACGAATCTGCTTTAGTGCATCCAGACCATCGCCGTCGGGCAAGCCAAGGTCTAGCAGTATAGCGTCGAAGCGTTCTTCCACGCGTCTGCTATGTAACGCTTTTACTGAGCCTACGTCAGATGTGTCAAACCTGGCCCCTTCTAGTACGGAGCAAAGCAATCCACGCACAAACTCGTCGTCTTCGACGACCAGGATCCTCACTGATTCCGCTGGGGTTTTTATGTCCATAGCTTCTTTATGACAGTTTCTCTATTGCAGTTTCTGGGCGACTGCTTCTTTAAGACGCATTCTGGATTGATCTTACCGTTAATCGCCACTTTTTACATTCTTGCAACAAATCTGACATATCACTGCAAAGTTGCAGCGCTAACTTGAGTATCCACACCATTGCGGTGAATAACTAAAACTACAAAAGGACCTGGACCATGAAACGAGCGCTCCTCTCCCTAATGCTTGCTACCGGCCTGCAAAGTGCAGCCTTTGCGGCATCTGACTCAGCCACCATGGATGTCAGTCTTAACAACATTGCCTCTGTATCGGTTATAACAGCGCCAATTGATTTTGGCGATGTTGGAACGAACGTCGATGCGCCAACTGCAACCGGCAGTATCATCGTCAACGCCTCAACCGGCGTGCCTTATAACATTGCGATTGATGGTGGATTAGATCCTCAAGCTGCAGGTGGCTGCCGCCGTATGGCCGGAGACAACGGAGGTCGGCGATATCGCTTATATACAGACAGCGCTCGGACCGTTGGCTGGGGTGACGCGGACTTCGACGGCTCCTGCGTAGGTTCGGCCAATGCGTCTGATGTCAGTAAATCAGAGACGGGTGATGGTGACAACCAAATCCACACAGTATATGCGGAAGCAGCAGTAGGTGTTCAGGTTGGAAGCATGTCTGACACCTTAACCGTGACTGTTTACTACTAAACCCAAAAAGGAGTTTGACCATGAAACGAGCACTACTTTTCCTAATCGTTGCTGTCAGCCTGCCAAGTGCAGCATTCGCGGCATCTGACTCAGCCACCATGGATGTCAGTCTTAACAACATTGCCTCTGTATCGGTTTTAACAGCGCCAATTGATTTTGGCGATGTGGGAACAAATGTTGTTAACCCAACTGCAACCGGCAGCATTACCGTTAATGCCTCAACCGGCGTGCCTTACAACATTGCGATTGATGGCGGACTCTATAGCCGCTCCTTTGGCAACTGTCGTTGGATGGAAGCCGACCCTGCAACCACCAGAGCTTACAGCTTGTATGCAGACAGCGGCCAGTCTATCGGCTGGGGGGACGCGGACTTCGACAACTCTTGCGGTGGTTCTGACGATGCATCCGATGTTAGTAAATCGGAGACTGGCAACGGTTCTGATCAAATCCACACGGTATACGCCAGGGCGGCTGCTGGTAGCAAAGTTGGCAGCATGTCCGACACCCTAACTGTGACTGTTTACTACTAACCCAAAAAAGGAGCACGATTATGAAACGATTATTACTTCCTCTAATGCTTGCCACCTATTTGCCAGCCGTCGCGTTGGCAGCATCTGACTCAGCTACCATGGACGTCAGCCTCAACAATATTGCGTCAGTGTCGGTGTTAACTTCTCCGATTGATTTTGGCGATGTTCCAACTTCGGTTAACTTCCCAACTGCAACTGGAAGCATAACCGTCAACGCTTCAGGCGGCGTGCCATATAACATTGCAATTGATGGCGGATTAGATCCTACCCTCGGTGGTGGCTGCCGTATCATGAATGGACCTTCGAGTGCAGCCAGGGGTTACAGCTTGTATACGGACAGCGGACATACCACTGGTTGGGGCGATGCAGACTTTGATAACTCTTGTGCTGGTCTAGGCGATGGATCAGACGTCAGTAAAGCGGGCACTGGCACTGGTGGTGACCAAATCCACACTGTATTCGTCCAGGCGTTCGCTGGTGCCTCGGTTGCGAGTATGTCTGACACGTTAACTGTCACCGTTTACTACTGAGGCCAGTTGCGATGAAACGACTAATATCACTCCTATTAGCCGGCGCACTCGTTGCGCCGGTCCTCGCTTTTGCCTCTGGCTTGCAGGTCATGCCGACAAGATTGGAGGTCAATGCAGGCTCTATTGCCAGCCTGACGGTGAGCAATGGTTCCGACGCGCCTATTAGCGTTCAAGCCCGGGCCGTGCACTGGCAGCAGACCGAACCTGCAGGCCGGGATCAAATGCAGGATGAAGCTAGCGATCTGATCTGGTATCCAAAAATCTTTACAGTACCACCGGGCGGCCAGCAGGTTGTGCGCATTGGATCCAAAACACCTGTCGGGGAAACCGAGCGTGCTTACCGATTGTTTATTCGGGAGGTCCCCGTTTCTCCAGAAGGTCAGACGGCGAACATGTTTGCCATCCGCATGAGCATCCCGGTCTTCCTTGCACCAACGGAAGGTGTAGAGCCGGTTGCGCCAACAATTCTTGCGGTCAAGCAGGATGGCAAGCAACTGGTTGCTCAGGTAAAAAACGACAACAACCGATTCCTGATGATGCATCCCCTTGAAGTTCATGGTGTCAACTCTGATGGCACTGATGCATTCTCACGAGACGCTCGCGGCTGGTATGTACTGTCTGGTGTCACACGACAATTTGATCTCGGTATCACGGCTGCGGAATGCCAATCCCTTGGTCAGTTGAGATTAGTGGCCAGAAGCAAAGCAGGTGATTCGGAAGCGAGTTTTCCAGTTGACTCAGCATGGTGCATGTCACTTGAAAGTGATGATACCGATACCGATGTTGTTGACGCTATAGCGGAAGCTGGAAACGCGAGCGAGTGATCTATGGCTCTCCCCACTGGCCTCAATCTAAAGCTTATTGCCATTTTGTTGTGTGTACTATTGCTGCACGTCGCAAAAGTGCAGGCAGCAGAGTCAGTACCGGCCATTGTGGAGATCCTTGTTAACGGTGTGAATGAGGGCCCGCACTTTATCGGTATGGATGGCAGCAATCTTCTGCTTGAACATGGCGTTGTGCTGGCGATAGGTTTAGAACAGCTACTCAACGATGGCCTTAACGACGAGTCCGGGCTTAATCTTGCTGACCATCTCGATCGCTTGACGTTTACGGTTGACGAAGCACGGGGCCTGCTCGAAATACAGGTCAACCCAGAACTACTCGCTGGACAAACCTTAAATGTCGCGGAAGCGCGCATGTTAGAAGGCACTGTGCTGTCTGACCCGATTGCTTTTTTTAACTTTAGCGTAACAACTAATGAATCGAACCGGCTAACAGATATCCCACTTGAGCTGGGTGTTAACCTCAAAGGATGGTTCTTCTCGAGTCAGCAAGTTATTGAACAAGATGGGAATTGGACCCGGTCTCGAAGCCAACTGATTTATGACCAGGAAGACAAGCTTCAGCGCTGGACAATAGGAGACTTGCAGGCGAACGCTGCAGGTGCGGGTGGCGCCTCGCTTGCAGGCATCAGTGTTGAATCGAATTTTGGTATGAAACCCTGGTTTAGAACTAATCCAGGCCTCACCATGGAAGGCGTGCTTGATACCCCTAGTGAAGTGGAGCTCTTTATTGATGGAGTTTCCGTTAGCCGTGAAATTTTGCCGCCCGGTCCCTTAAATCTCGAGCATCCAGGCATGAGCGGCCAAAGCGATGTTGTGTTGGTGATTACGGACGCATTTGGTGAGGTGCAACGAATCGAGCAGGATTTCAATGTCTCCGATAGTTTGTTGACGCCGGGCCTACATGATTATCACTGGAGCTTTGGCGTAGCCTCCAACAGCACTCTAGAAGGTATTCGCTATGGCGGCCCTTTAACTCTGGCAGGGCATTCCCGTTATGGTTGGTCACAGAACTTGACGCTGGGGGTTGGCGCGAATGTAAACGCGAATAGCACTAACCTCGCCGGCTTAGCAAGCCTTGCCTTCGGTGGCTATAGCAGTGCGCAGTTCAATCTGGCCCACAGACAAAATGAAGATCAGAGCGGTTCACGTTGGTCGATGGACTTGAGTTCTCGGCTGGGCTCCTTACCTTTTCAGGCCCATATTAGTGGTCAAGACGAGGGCTATGGCGGTTCAACAAATTCTCTTTTTCAAACGCAACAGCAGGCATGGCGCACCAGCCTCAGCACAAGCCTGGAGCTGCCTTTTATTGGCCAGGTCTCACCACGGTTTAAACATAGTAAAGCGCAGGATGGCAGCGTCACGGACGAGTTATCTTTTGCCTTTTCGATTGCACTCCCATTCAGTATTCGACTAAGCACCAGGGTCAGCTTGAGTCAGGAAGATCGGGGTTCAATCGAGCATGGGGTTTCTCTGCGCGCTCGTACCAGCCTCAGTGAGCGGATGCAGGCAAGCAGTTCGTTGACCCTCGATAACGGCACGCCACAATTTTCTCTAAATCTACAGTATAAGTTGGGCGACAGAAGCAGCCTGCAATTACGAAGCAATAAGAGTGAGCAGGCAACTTCACTTGAGACTTCAATGCGGCATAGCACCAGATTAGGAGATGTTCAGGCTCGGTGGAGCGAACAGGGTGAGAACCAACAATACAGCGCTAGTTGGCAAGGTTCGGTAGTGGCTACTAGCGGAGGACTTCATCTGGGCGCACCCATTCATGATGGCGTAGCCGTGGTGAGCGTTGAGGGCATCTCCGGAGCAAGAGTGCATTTGGACCAACAGTTTATTGGTCAGACCAACCGCAATGGTCAGTTGGTGGTGCCTAACCTGCAGGCTTTTAACGACAATCGTTTGCGAGTAGAGGTTGACGAACTACCCATGGGATACAGCATTGATAGGGAAAGCCAGACCGTGATTCCACCATATAAAGGGGGCGGTTCGGTTGCCTTCAAGGTGGTCAAGTTGCAGGCCGTTGAGGGTCGACTGTTTTATCAGAAAGGTGAGGAGATTGAGTCTGCCCAATATTCTTCGGTAGAGGTTTATGTTGATGACGATACCACTCTCAAATCGGTCACCGGCTTCGGTGGGATGTTGTATCTTGAGCAACTTCAGCCCGGTAACTACAAGGCAAAAGCCTACCGTAAAGACAATGCATGCCTTTTCCAATTTACGGTGCCGGAAAGTGAGTTCCCAATTGTTTCCGTGGGCGATCTCACCTGCGACGCGATGAGCCAACCATGAAGTCTGCACTGTTAATCATTGGCTTGATGTTATGGGGCACGGATAACTTTGCCGAAACCGTTCAAGGGACAATGGATGTCTCTATGAACGTCTTGCCAAGCTGCGAGCTTGATATCCCCAGACCCTGGCGCGAGAACCCACACAAGTTTCGCAAACAGATTCGAAAATGGCTGAGCCATAATCCACACTGTCATGGCCATGACTTGCCGCCTGAGTTTGACGACGACTTTGATGATGATCATTCCAACAAGAGCAAGAAGTCACACAAGAGTCGGAAGTCCAAAAAATCAGGAAAGTCCCACAAGTCAGGAAAGTCCCACAAGTCAGGAAAGTCCAGGAAATCAGATAAGTCTGAGAAGTTGGACAAGTCTAAAAAGTCTGGCAAATCGAAAAAAGGCAAAAAGTCGAACAAGCGTAAAACCCTGACCGTGAACTACTGATCCACCATTGATCAATTGTTACCGGTGATCAGCGGAAGACTTTCATCTCTGACCCATTCACCCATTGAGCCGTCGTAAACCGAGACGTCTTCATAGCCAATGAGTTTTAGTGCGAGGGCATCAATTGTGGCTGAGATGCCGCCTCCACAGTAGGCAATGACTTGCTTTTTATCTAGTACACCACGGCTGGTGAAAAGGTTTTTCAATTCTTCTGCCGACCGAAAACATCCATTTTCTAACACCTCTTCATAGAAGATATTCAGGCTGTTCTCAATATGACCTTTACGGCCGTAGTTCATATCCGCTTCGCCAGAATAAACGCCCGGTGACAGGGCGTTGATCGTACAGGTATCGGTATCTGAAATTGCAGCAAAGGTTTTGTCTTTGTCCGCCCAGAGAGAGGAGTTTAGTTTAGCGGTGAAATTTCCAGGCACGATGTCTGTGACAACATCGGTGCTCACTACCCTGGCCTCTGACTGCCATTTAGCGAAACCGCCATCAAGAACAGCAACATTTTTGTGACCGCAGGAATGCAGCATCCACCAGGCTCGCGTTGCCCACATAGGGTGCCCGGTACTGTAGAAGATAACCTTTGATTCGTTGTTGATGCCCGTCTTGCGATATGCGGCTTGGATATACTCGGCCGTTGGCATCATAAAGTTGAATTTGCTGTCGGGGTCGGAGAAATCCTTCGGCAGATCAAGAAACTGCGCTCCTGCAATATGGCCTTTTTGGTAGTCTGCTAAACCAGAAACTGCTTTGTAGCCTGGTGGGCTTGGGACGAGTGTGACCGTGACGTCAAAAATGCGGAGATTTTCCGGCTCAGTTGCCATTGCGGTGGCAAGGTCATCTGTGGGTATCAGGTAGTTTGGGTTCGCGTATGACATGGTGTTCGTATTCCTCCAACAAGCGGTAATAGTGTAGAAGAGTTTAACTGCATTTAGCGCTCATTTCTTATGCGATCGATTGGTGTTCATTGGTAAGGCTCCATTAGTCCATTTCCCAAAACTTTTACATCCATGCAACATCTTTGACATAACTTTGAAACCTGCCGGCGTTAATTTGAGCCTTTGTTTATGTTTCGACGACATCCATATGCCACGGAGCTCTGATGCGATTCATTTTGTCTTTAGCCTTATTCGTTTATTCATCAAGCCTTTTTGCCGCAACCTGTAACTTGCAGGTTAGCGGTAAACTGATTGTTAACCCTCTCCAAGAAAAGTCCTCGCTTGGCTGGGATCAATACTTTTCAAAGCAAGAGCCTTTGGCAAACGTTGAGGTTCGGTTATCCGGCGGCAAGAAAAACAGAGCAATAACCAAGTGGCAAGAAACTACAACTGATTCTGCCGGTCGCTTCAACTTTGAAGTTGAGGAAGAAGGAAAAGATTGTGAAAAAGATTATAAATTAAGAGTCAAAGTAAAGTTTGCCAGTTCGACGATTAACGTAAAGAAAAGCCGTAACCGGACGCCAGACTGGTACAAGGTCTATCAATCACCCAAAGCTGATGTCAGCTTCTCGGGACACGTCGATCTGGGCAAGGTTGTTTTTAGGCAATCGGGAAAGTGGGATAGAGGTAGTGAAGTAGCACGGCAACACGCCATGATATGGCTCGTCTATCAGAGGTTGAATCAGTACCTGGGGAGCTTAAGTCCAGACGATAGCGAACTGAATCACACTTTTATCAACAAGTTTGAAATCAAATATCCAAACAACAAAAAAATTATTCGAGATGCCAAAAATGGCCTGACTCATGAGTTGAGTTACGCGAATCCAATCAACAAAACGATTTCAATAATCAAGAACGATCGCATGAACGATTTGAAGGTCTCTGTACTCGTGCATGAAATGATGCATATTTGGCAATACGAGAGAATGAAGTCTATCGATTACCCTTCTAATCGTTCGATTGGGAACTGGGCATTGAATAAGACCCGTGGTCAGCCTGGAATGGCTCGTTACTTGATTGGTAATCGTGACATGCATGATAGTGTGGACAAAGAATACGTCGCATTCCAGGAGGGTTTTAGTTGGTGGTTTGAGGAGATAGCAGCGGAAAGGATATTTAGTAGCGAGGTACCAACGGTGCTTAATCGAGGTAGGTTAACAAGAGAGGTCGCGGCTTCTTTAGAGACCATGGACAATCACGATGTTGGCTGGCGACAAATTCTTACCGTTCTTACATTGCGGGAGCCGCTTGCCTATATTTATGGGGATGCAACGACTGAAGGTAAAAACGCTGCTCTGATCGAGGGGAAAGCGCTCAGCATAAAAAAACGGAGGTGTGAATCATCTACAGTATCGGTCGCGACAATTTTAGCTCTTTCGAGCAATCATATAAGCGACACAACTGATGACTCATTGGAAGAAGAAATGGAAGAAGGATTAGGCCCGCTGGTGAGAAGTCAAATGACGTTAGAGGGCTATTTTCAGAGGGCTGATTTCCTTGCCCTTAACGTGGGAATTGGACTTGATCAGGAAATCACTGACAAATACAAACGTTTAATTGATCCAGCAAACGACGAAGAATACATGCAGATCTTTTGCGATGTGTAAAAGCTCGATGGCCTATATCGTTGGCGATCAAATGAAACTGGCTGACAATTCAAGTGTCGATAACTTTTTGCTCTGACTTGCCAGTGCTTCTTGCCAACAGATACTCAAACAAGAAGGGCCCAAAGGGAATGACAGCGCCGACGAAGCCCGTTGGAAAGGTCCACCAGGGCAGCGGGTTGCGACTGACTGTGAGGGCGAGCAGCACGATGTACCATAAAAATAGAAGACCGTGGGCCATGCCGATAACTCGCACGAGTGCAGGCTCTCCCAGCATGTATTTGACGGGCATAGCGATGCCGATAAGTAACAACATTGAGGTGCCCTCAACGTAGCCGGTGAGGCGAAGGTTTTTTAGTGTGAACATGGTTTTAGTTTAACTTCGTTAGATCTAAATATGGGTTGGTGTTCGCCCGTAATGGCAGTCACGGGCGAATTCGCCGATGGGGGTTTGATTAAGACTCGCTAGCCTTTTTCTTTAAGCGGCGCATGCCATGTAACCAGCGATCAATGTCATCACCTTTACGTCGAACGTAGTCTTCAACCTCGGGATGGGGCAGCACATAAAAGCGTTCTTCACGCAGGGTATCAATAACGGTTTGAGCGAGCTCGTCAGCTTCGATGATCCCGTCCGTTTGGCCATCACCCAGGCTTCTAGGTGCCATCGCGGTGTTGACGCCCTGGGGGCAAAGTACTGATACTTTAATGCCATCGTCTCCGTGGGTAATGGAGAGGAACTCAGCAAACTTGACGGCGGCGGCTTTACTGACGGTGTATGGGCCAGTGCCGATTGCGGCTAGCAGACCTGCGGCAGAAGCCGTATTGAGAAAGTAGCCGTCTCCTCGTTCAATCATTCCTGGCAATGCAGCTTTGGCGGCAAAGACATGGGCCATGACATGCAGTTCCCACTGCTGTTGCCAGGTCTCGGTATCCGCATCGAGAATAAGGCCAGCACCGCCAGCGCCTGCATTAGAACAGAAGAGATCAATTTGACCGTATTTGGCGATGGTGCGATTTACAAGACCCTGAATGTCGGATTCTTTTGTCACATTGCACACTTCCCCATCGCAGCCAAGTTCTGCCGCTGCGGCTTTAACAGCAGCTTCGTTTAGGTCGGCGAGTACAACGGCTCTGGCACCCTGTGCCAGAAATGCCTTACCCATTGCTTTGCCAATACCGCCACTTCCGCCGGTAATGACGGCAACTTTTCCATTCAGTTCCATTTGCTAGGTTCCTGTGATTCGTTAAAAACCAACACGATAATCAGCTTTGCTGGATAGGGCTAGTAATAGTTGGCGTTGTCCGAGAAGGATGACGTCGTTGGTAGATTTCGGTACGCTCTGCTCTCAAGTTGAAGTGGACAAGAACATGGCCGATAAATCCAGGCTGCCGGTACCGGTGCCAACACCTGAAACAGCTCATTATTGGGAAGGGACAAAACAGAACGAACTGCGTCTCCAGCGCTGTCAGTCCTGTGACGCCACGTATTTCCCGCCACGGCCATTTTGCCCGACCTGTGCTTCAAGAGAAGTTGAGGTATTCACCGCATCGGGGGAGGCCACACTTTACAGCTATGTGATTAATCATCTTCCACATCCTGCCTTTGACGGCCCCTATGCCATTGCCGTTGTTGAACTTAAGGAAGGACCAAGAATGATGACCAACATTGTTGGTGTTGAACAAACGCCTGAAGCACTTGTTCTAGATATGCCACTTGAGGTGACATTCGAAGTGCTCTCGGAAGACATTACTCTGCCCTATTTTCGGCCAACAGGAGCGGCATCATGAAACCTCGTTCAGTAGCAATTGTCGGCGCGGCGGAAACAACGGAGCTGGGTAAAATTCCTGGTATGAGTCAAATTCAGCTGCACGCCGATGCAGCGTTAAACACGATGGCGGACGCAGGACTAAAGCCGTCGGATATTGATGGTATTGCCTGTGCGGGTGAATCACCCACGGCGATGGCGCACTATCTGGGTATCGTGCCTGAATGGGCGGACGGTACCATGGTCGGTGGCTGTTCCTTTATGTTGCATGTTCGTCACGCCGCTGCAGCAATTAATGAAGGTTTATGCAGTACCGTGCTGATCACCCACGGTGAGAGCGGTCGGTCTGGGGTGGGCCGTGGTGGGTATCGTGGTTCTCCGGCATCACTACAGGGGCAGTTTGAATCACCCTATGGACCTATGGGGCCACCGAGTATTTTTACGATTCCTTTTTTGCGCTACATGAAAGAAACAGGCACCACCTTAGAGCAGTTAGCTTCAGTTGCAGTGATTCAACGGCAGTGGGCAGCAATGAATCCCCGGGCTTCGCAAAAGGATCCTCTGACCGTTGAAGATGTGATGAATGCACGCATGATTGCGTATCCTTTTACCAAACTTGAGTGTTGTCTTGTCACCGATGGTGGTGGCGCATTGATCATGACTTCCGCCGAGCGTGCAAAAGATTTTCCAACCAGGCCTGTCTACATTGTCGGTACCGGTGAAAGTGTTGAAACACCGATGATCAGCCAGATGCAGGATATGACCGTATCGAGAGCGTTTGAGGTGAGCGGTGCCAAGGCGTTCAAAGAATCGGGCATTAGCCATAAAGATGTTGATCATTTGATGATCTATGACGCGTTTGCTCACCTGCCATTTTATGGTCTTGAAGACCTGGGATTTTGTGGCCGAGGCGAGGCGGGTGCATTTATCGAAGAGGGGCACACGGCGCCGGGTGGTAGTCTACCGTTAAACACTAACGGTGGTGGCTTAAGCTATATGCACTCCGGTATGTACGGTATGTACGCGTTACAAGAAAGTGTTCGGCAAATGCGTGGTACTGCACCCGCCCAGATTGAGGGTGCAAAAACAACCGTGTGTCATGGCGTTGGAGGCATGTTTGCGGCCAGCGGCACGATCATTATGTCTAATGAGCCGGGATGATAAATTACCTGAATGGTGGCAACACTTGAGAGATTCGCCGGTTGTGGCTAGGGTATTCTTTTTTGCAGCGGATGACGCCGGATATGTTCGACTATAGAAATGCTACCCTGGCAGGTGCGCAGGAGTTTGCGCGAGAGGCTGACCTTAATCAGCTTGATGTCTCAAATCACTTCTTGTTCCAGCAGGATGCGCACTGGCCTTTGTTTGAGCGTCTGCGAAAAGAAGACCCGATTCACTATCATGCTGAGAGTCGCTATGGACCCTATTGGTCCATTACCAGCCATGAAGCCATTAAGCTGATTGATTCCGACCACCACCGATTTTCCAGCGCCTCTGGCATCGGTATTGTAGACAGTCCTGGTGCTGAATCTTCATCTTTTATTGCCATGGATTCGCCGAAGCATGATGCTCAGCGAGCAACGGTTGCCCCGGTAGTGGCACCCCCGAATCTCGCAAAAATGGAAACCCTAATTCGTGAGCGGGTCATTGAGATTTTGGAGGGCTTACCCGTTGGACAAGAATTCAACTGGGTCGAGCGTGTCTCGATTGAGCTCACCACGCGAATGCTCGCGACGCTGTTTGATTTCCCGTTTGAGGACCGGAGCAAATTAACCTACTGGTCTGACATTGGTGTTATGGGGCCAAAATCCGGTTATGTCTCCAGTTGGCAAGAAGCCATGACGGAACTGCAGGGTTGCCTAAAGTATTTCCAAAAATTGTATCAAGAGCGGCTAGACCCTGACCATGACGGTTTCGATTTGCTGTCCATGCTGGCCGGGAATCCTGAGACCCGCGATATGCCACCTGGAGAGTTTTTAGGTAATATCATGCTGCTGATTGTGGGGGGTAACGACACCACTCGAAACTCAATTACAGGTGGCGTTCTGGCGCTAAATCAGTTCCCTGATCAATACGACAAGCTACGAAGTAATCTGGATCTTATTCCCAACATGGTTGCTGAGATCATCCGCTGGCAGACTCCGTTGGCGCACATGCGCAGAACTGCATTGGAAGATGTTGAGATACAAGGCAAGACTATTAAGAAAGGCGATAAGGTTCTTATGTGGTACGTATCCGGAAACCGTGACGCGGCCGTTTTCGAGAACCCTGACAAACTTATTATTGATCGAAAAAATGCCCGCCAGCACGTGTCGTTTGGCTTCGGAATTCATCGCTGTATGGGTAACCGACTGGCTGAAATGCAGCTTCGGGTTTTGTGGGAAGAGATCAGCAAACGATTTCACAAAGTGGAAGTAGTAGGTGAACCAGAGCGAGTGACGTCAAATTTTGTGAAAGGCTACTCGAAGCTACAGGTTGTTTTACATCCTTTGAATTAGGATGGTAGTCGGCTTAATTGTAGGGGTAGAAGTAGGGGTAGAGCTCGGATCAATTGCACCTACCCCTATTTTAGTATCGTGGTGCTACTCTAGCGCCTTCAGTGCTGTTGTGTCGCTACCGGACACTTTGTGGTTGATGCCAAGTAGCGCCGTGGCAATCACACGAACAGGCGGTTTGATATCTTCATCGTCGAGCATTTCTTCAAGGTCTTCCCTGTCGGTTTCAGAGATCTTGTGCTGAATCTCAGAGACAATCCGGGCGAGCATCTTTTCGTTATAAGACGCGCTATCGCTTTCCTGGATGCCATTTAATACAACCTTGTCAGCATCGGAAGGAAAGTGATTCAGAGTCAGGAGAATGCTCGCGATCTTGCTGGTTGCGTCAGAAGCCGAGGCATACAAGGGTGATAGTGCTAATATTAGTACCAATACAATTTTCTTAAACATAGCTTTGGTCCCTATGGTGGTGTGCAGCACTTATACTGCTACTGTTACCCAACCGTCCAGTAAAACATCTGCACCAACTCGCCTATTTTTTCCCTTCCTCCTGGTTTTCCCCAAGCTCTGATCGACCGGACCAACCCTGGGTGACCGGTATCACCTCTTTTGATTTAGTCAGCAATGAATACAGCACTGGCACACACAACAATGTCAGGAAGGTTGAGGTGGTCAAGCCACCGATCACTACAACCGCCAAACCCTTAAACATCGAGTTGCCGATAGCCAGTGGTAGTAATCCAAAAATACTCGTGATGGAGGTTAATACTATCGGCATAAAGCGATTTACACCGGCTTGAACGGCAACATCAACCAGGCTGAGTTCGGGCTTTAGTCCACGCAGTTGATTGCCCTCATCCACCAATAGAATACTGTTGTTAATCACAATTCCCATCAGGCTAGTGAGCCCAATAAACGCGAGGAAGGAGATAGGCTGTCCGGCAACCCAAAGCATGATAAACGCGCCAATAAAACTTAGAGGTATGGCAACAAGAATAATGGCCGGTTGTAGTAATGATTTAAATTGCAGTACAAAAATCGCGAGTACAACCAATGACACAAGGCCAAGATTACGACCCGCACCAGAGAATGCTTTTTCGGTGTTTGCCACCTCGCCCTTGATCTCAATGCCGTAGCCGTCGGGTAACGGATATTCTGCGACCAATTTTTCGATGTTCTGGGTCAGCTTCGGGATCGGGTAGTAGGGTTCAGCGGTGATGCCAATCTTGAGGTCAGGTTGAAACATGTCGTGGCGAATATCGTATTCGTCTTCAGCGAAGCCATAGGACACAACCTGGCTAAGTGGGATCTGTTGGCCTGTCACAGAAGTCACAAAAACCCGGTCGAACACGCTGAAGGGGTCAGCAAGATCAGTACTGGCACGCAGCATAATCGGAAAGTCATCACCCTGGTCGTCCCGGTAGGTGTCGACTTCAGCGCCGAAAGTGAGCAGGACCAGCATTTGATCCACCTGGGCGCGACTCACCCCGACGGCGTTGGCGGTTCGCTCTTTGAAGGCAATGTCCACAGCGTACCAGCGATCGCTCGCGGGATTATCAACATGCTGGATGCCTTCAATCTCGGCTTCTTGAAAATAGCTATCAAATTTTCTGGCCTCTTCACGGGCAAGTTCAATACGCGGGCCTGTTAAGTGTATCTCTACATCAGAAAAGCCTGGCTCTCCGCCCAATACCATCGGCGTCGCGCGAATGTTAGCGTCTGCAACTCGATCGGCAAGTTTTGTGTTGATGCGGCTTGTCAGTTCATTAATTTGATCGCTATCGCGGAAGTTGACGGTGCAGAACAGTGTCGCGTTGTTGCGCCCATTTTGTGAATTCTGAATGCCGGTGTTTACAAACGGGAAGCCGCCGCCGATAACAGTGCCGCAATGTTTTACTGTCGGCTCACTGGCGACAATCTCTCTGACGTCCGTTGCCAGGTTGTCCACAAAATCTCTGCTGCGATCACTTGGTGCTTCAATTGTGACGGTAAAAAATGGATCTTCGCTGTCGGGGAAGACTATTACTTCTAATCGGGCCGCCAGGAATCCGGTGAATGCCAACAACAGTAAAACGCCTCCTAACAGCTGCCACGGGTGGAGGATTAAGTGCCTGAGTGAACGGATATAGAGACCATCGCGGATAGGCGCGATATAGCCTAGAAAACTCGGTGGATTCGGGAGTCTTCCAATGGTTTTTCGTGTGCCGATACGCGACATCAGTAGAGTCGAGAAAAGAATTGCTGAAATCAGCGAAGCCGCCAGGCAAAGCCAGATCGTGGCAACCATAGAGTGTAAAAACAAGCCGGTGGGTGATGTGAGCAGAAACAGCGGGGCAAACGCGAGGGCCGTCGTTGCCGTTGCCGATAGCAGTGGTGACATAACCGAGGATGCACCATCAATCGCTGCATCCATGGAGTTCATGCCTCGATAAGCTTCATTCTTGTAAACGTTTTCACCAACCACGATTCCGTTGTCGACAATTAGACCGAGGGAAATGACAAAGCCGGCCAGGGAGATTTCTTGAATGCCATAGTCTGTTGCGGATAAACCCACAACCGACAACAGAAGCGAAATCGGCAACATCATGGCGATCACAAGCCCGGAGCGCCAGCCGACTGAAAAAAGTAGCACCAGGGTCAAAATGACAATACCCTGCAGAATATTGGTGATCAGTTGCCGCAGCTTAAAATCGACGCCATCAGCAACATCAAAAAGCCAATCGACGCTGACGTCTTCAGGCAGGTCTGCGTTGGAAGCCTCAACCACCTGATCGATATCTGCCTTGACCGTAAACACATTGGCATCTGCCGCCATCTTCATCGTTAGGAACGTGGCAGCCGCGCCATCTACCCTGGTACGCAATGCGTTTTTATCGATGGTTTTACGTACGGTGGCAACATCCCGAAGGGCCAGGGCGCTGCCAGAGTTGGTGATCAGCATGGTATTGCTGATAGCGTCGAGGGATTTATAGCCGCCGCTAAATGCGAGTACTGAGATGGCTTTGTCACCCATCTCAAACGTGCCGGTTGGCAGGAACCGGTTATTGCCCTGGATTGCGCTGTGGACCTGGCCGACATCTATGCCGTAACGATGGAGGCGGGCTAGATCCAAATCAATACGAATTTCCTGTTGCGGCTTTAAGACCTCAACCTCAGCAAGGTTAGGTACGTTACGTAGGTCCCGTTTCAGTTTTTCTGCAATCTGGACTCGCTCAGCATCCGTCGCGGTGTTGGACACCACGGCAATCACAAAAGAAACAATGACATCAATTGGGCTTTGTTTTGCCACCGTGACCTCGGCATCGTCAGGCAAGTCCGGTTTTAGATTGTTAATTTTTGAATTGATATCAACATACTCATCGTCAATATCTACGCCGTGATCGTATTCCATTAAAATGGTGGCCTGGCTATTAGATATTGAGGATTCGAATCGATTGAGGTTTCTTGTGGTCTCTAAACGCTCTTCTAGCGGATTGATTACGCGTTGTTCAATTTCACGGGATGATGCCCCGGGCAAGCTGACATTGAGTAAGAGTGTTGGCATCTCAACCGTGGGCAGTTGAGAAATGCGTAGATTGGGAAGATTGGTCAACGCAGCCAGAACCACAACAAATACAAACAAAATGGTAAATAGCCGATTTGTAACAACAAATTCAATAACGCTTCGCATATTTGTTATAGCACTCTGACGTTACTGTTGTGGCGCAGACTTTGCTGGCCTCTGATCACAACCTTACTTCCTTCAGCTACAGGCTCAACCAGGGCGACCCATCCGGCACTAATCGTGACAATATGTACGGGGAATTCACTGACTCGCGTTTGTGATTCATCTAGAACGTAGATTGAGCCCTGGTTAGCTCTGAGGTCAACCAGGGCGTCGAGCGGCACCATTGTGTAGCTCTCTTGTGTTTCATGAATGAGATCAATTTCTACCACCATGCCTGGTCTAAGCTCTCGACCTTCGTCGTCAATGGTGACCTCTACTGTGTACAAACCGTCGCGGCGGTCGGCAACGCCAGCTTGTTTGGTGAGGGTGCCGTTAAATATTTCACCTGGGTAGGGTGCAAATCTTGCGCGGGCGATGGTGCCAACGCCAAATGCAAATGCATTTTGATCGGTGAGTTCAACTTCTGTCACCCAGGATTTTGAGATGTCACGGAAAGAGTAGATGGGCGTGCCTGCGGTGATGGTTGTTCGTGAATCTTCGTGCTCTTTTAAGATTACGCCATCTGCAGGGGCAATAAGAGTGCAACGTTCGAGCTCTAGTTTTGCCTGCTCGAAGTTAATTCGGGCGGTTTCTAATTCGTCCCTTGAATTCTCGAGTTCGGAAGTCTGGACCATTCGTTCTTCCGCAAGCTTCTCGAAACGCTCCAGCTTTCGTGCTGCCTGGTCCCGTTGAACTCGCGCTTGATCCAATTTGTCCTTGGCATCACGGGTTTCCAGGGTTGCTAATATCTGGCCTTTGGTAACGCTTTCTCCTTCAACAGCATTAAATTGTTTGATGCGACCATTAATCCTAAAAGAGAGGTCTTCGATTTTGGGCGCTAACACGCCATAGGTGCTGACCTGCCGGACAACCGGTCGTAGTTCAACCGCGGTAACCCGAACGGGATGTCCCTGGGATTCCGCAAGGGTGTTCGGTGTAAAAATTGACACTGCACTCAACAGCAGGAGGCACTGTATGCCAGAGCGATATTTGTTTTTACACATAATGGTCAAAACCCGAATGCTGAACGACTCAGGATATACCAGAAGGCTTGCTGGGGGAAAATGAGGACATGGAAGTGCTTTATTTTTTCTTTCTATTTTTATCCAGATCAGCTCAACGTTGTAATGGTGTAGATGACCAATTTCCCATCTATTGCAGCCGAAATCTCGTCGTCGCAGGTTGCTCCGACTAGTGCCTGGCCTAACGGCGATTGCTGAGTCACGACGGTGATTCGGGTGCCTTCAAAATTTAGAACCAGCCCGCCAGCAGATGGACCTATAAATACAACTCGCGGGTTCCCCGAATCGTCTTCCAGTGACACAAGCGAGCCGGTTGTCGCTTTAAGATGAATGTCGGTAGAGGTGGCAAGAGGTTGAAACGCCTCGAGGGCCGTGGTGAGTTGCAACACTCTTTCTGACTGGCCGTGGGCGAGATAGGCAGCTTCAAGCCCTAGTGTGTCGTATCGATTCTCCGCGGCATTTTCCTTATTGGTTGCGGTTTCACGGGCTTCGTCCGCCGCAGCTAGTGCTGTATCTATGGCGGACTTTAGATCGTCAATAATGGCATGGACTAATGCGCTCTTGTTCATTGACACTTGAAG